>Ga0209081_1000695_pt1 | contig 20302 bp, 21 predicted proteins | sample GOMGulsemesocosm_4_FD_184636 | JGI IMG/M metagenome (GOLD analysis project Ga0209081, IMG submission 184636) | Methane-oxidizing microbial communities from mesocosms in the Gulf of Mexico - GOM15B Gulf of Mexico (SPAdes) (version 2) | ecosystem: Environmental > Aquatic > Marine > Cold seeps... | reverse complement strand
ATCTTATTACTCCTCAGCTCTTTCAGCTTTGCCAATGGCACCCAACAGATATCCAAAGCCTACGCTTCGAAAACCAGCGACGTGCAAGTCAAAGGCTCGGGTATTGTGGTAAAAATACTCGCGGATGATAACGTTGGCTCGCGCCATCAGCGTTTTATTCTTAAGCTGGCAAACGACCTCACTGTGTTGATCGCGCACAACATTGATTTGGCTCCAAAAATAAAATCATTGAACCGGGGCGACACCGTGTATTTTTACGGTGAGTACGAATGGAACCGTAAGGGCGGCGTTATACACTGGACGCACCACGACCCCGTCGGTCGCCACACGGGTGGTTGGCTAAAACACAACGGCAAGAAGTACCAGTAACCCCACAAAGAGTTTGCCCCATAGTAGAGTATTTGCGCATATACGATTTACTGCATAATCTAACAATAAGCGTGACTGACCGAGCCAAATGAAAAATAACCGCTGCCAGGGATAATCCGGTGCTTTATGTTCACTGAGAAACCAGAAGATTTTATAAACAATTCGTCCATTGGTATCCATGCGGTATCGCCCGACGGCGTGATTGTTTATGCCAACCAGTGTGAACTGGAAGTGCTAGGATATGACGAAGGTGAATATGTCGGCCACCATGTGTCGGAGTTTCAAATAGACAAACCCTGCCTAGATGACATGTTGAACCGCTTGGGCCGCTTTGAATGTTTAAAGAACTATCCAGCTCAAGTGCAGGCTAGGAGCGGTATTAAATACATCATCTACAACTCTAGCGTCTATGAAAACGACGGTAAGTTCGTGCACACACGTTGCTATGGTAGCGAAGTAGAAGAAATTATTTATCGCGTGTACGTTGATCAGCACGTCCTCTCGCTGCCATAAAGCTAACAATGGTTTAAGCGAGCAAGTTCAACGTGGCCGCCTCAAACACAACAGTCCATAAAAGTATTACACGAAAAAGTAGCCTACTAAAAAACAACGGACATAAAAAAACCCAGGGCATACGCACCTGGGTTTTTTGTATCACAAGCGCTTAAGGCTAAGCGCCGCCACACACTTAGTGCTGGTGACCGCCAACGCCGTGGGCGTGGCCGTGCTCTCGCTCTTCGACAGTGGAGTCGCGGATGTCCACAATCTTTACGTCAAACACGAGGGTCTTACCGGCCAGTGGGTGGTTGGCGTCGATGTCGACGTTCTTCAAACCCACTTTTAACAAGATGGCTTCTTCTGGGCCATTGGCTGTGTTGATCTGAACGATCATACCTGGGGTGAGCTTGCCCTTGGTCAGCAGGTGCTTTTTAGGAATGCGATGACTCTCGCCTTCCTTACGGTTACCGTAACCCTTCTCTGGGGCGACGGTTACTTCAAAGGCCTCATCCACTGACTTACCGTCCATGGCTTCTTCTAGGCCTTGAATCATGCCGCCACGGCCCTGCATGTACAGAATCGGATCGGCTTCTACTGAGCTTTCGAAGACTTCACCGCCCTCTTCTTTCAGTGTGTAGTGGAAAGATACAACGCTATCGCTGCTGACTTGCATAACTGTCTCCTGAAGCCCGCAGAGGGCAAACGTATAAAATCATTAGGGCCGGTCCTATTGGAAAGCGCCGCCCCAGAAAAGCTGCGCAGTATGGCGATTCTTCAGGGCGACCGCAAGATGGTGAGGCTCTTTATGACAACCGCTATGGGGCGGAGCGCTTAGCGACGTCGAGGCGTATGCCCCTGCTTTCACTGCGATAAGACTATAGCTCGAACAACTTATATAACATCACCCACGGATGGGCCCAGTCGATGCCCTAAGTATCCGCTAATAGCTTAGCGCCGTGGGCGGCGCAAAAAGCCTCGAAATCACCGAGCGAGTCGAGCTGCAGCTGCACCGTAAAGCAGACTTCCGCTTCGTAGCTGACGTTGTCGATCAGGCCCTCATGCACGCCAAGCCAGTGCCGTAAAGGCTGCTCAAAGGCGTAGTTACCATTGAGGCGCTGGCTGTGCATGGGCACCACGGTTTGTACCGGCAAAGCTTCCATCGCCTGCTGGGCTGCGGCGCTGTAGGCACGGACCAAACCACCGGCGCCCAGTTTGATGCCGCCAAAATAGCGAATCACTACCAGCATGACGTCGCCGATATGTTTGTGCTGCAACACGTTGAGTATCGGTTTGCCCGCCGTTCCGCTGGGCTCGCCGTCATCGCTCATGGCCAGAGTGAGGGGCGAATGTGGGTTGCCGATCAGGTAAGCCCAGCAGTGGTGGCGTGCATCTGGGTAGTCGAGTTTGGCCTGCGCCAGCCCTGCCATGGCTTCGTCACGGCTCGCCGCTGGGTAGGCGCGGGTGATAAAGCGACTCTTCTTTACCTCATGGCTGACTTCAATGCAGTCAGCGGCCACTTCATAGCGACGGGTGTTCATAGGGGCTTCTTATTGGCATGGTGAGCTTCTGGCTTTTTCGCCGCACCGGGGTCGGCTCGCTCTGCCGCTTGGCGGTTTTGCTCCCGCTCAACACCGTCTCGCGCTATCGACATGGTCTGTACCGCTGCAGTATCCCAGTCATGGTCAAGCAAGGCCTGGATATAGGCGATCAGGCGGCTGATGCGCTCATTGCTGAGCTGGCGGTAATCCAAATAGGGACAGACGATGATGCGCTTGGCCACGTGCACCGCAAAGTGCGCATCCAACCACACAAGCTCAGCGGCTAATCCCAGCTGCTGGGCGTAGGTTTTACCCGCGACTATGTTAATACACTCGCTGTTAATACACTCGCTCGGTTTGGGCTGAGTTACAGAGCTGTCCCCTGGGTGAACGACGTCGGTGTTCGGCGCAGTAAAGAGCAGCGCGGCAACCGAGTCCGATTGCAACAGGCGTCGGTCACGGTAATCTTGCCAGCGCTTAAAAGCGTTGCACTCCTCGATCAGTGGCGAGCCTGCCTGCGCCGACCACTCGAACACAAACTTGGCGTAGACATTGAACAGCTTGCGCCAGTGATTACTGGTGTTGCGTACAATATGATCCACCTCGCCGCCCAGCATGGGGCGCAAGACATCAAGCTGCGGGTAGTCATCGAACGGCGGACGGTTCGCCAGATAAATGGCGACGCGAGAATTCGACCCACCTAAACCGGCAAGCGCTGGCAGAGCAAGATTTTTGGGTGTTTTCGTTTGTGTGGTTTTAGCATTCATCGGCGATCATTGAGGTCGGTTCATCAACATTTAAGGTAGGCCCGCGGATACTAACCCGTATACCAAACACAGGCACGGCGTAGTATGCGTACAAGTCTCTTAGTACAGTGTTAGTGGTGCTATGCCTCGTCAATTTTTTGAGGTGATGGGAATGACGCCAGCTTGTAAATTATGGCGGGGTGGATCAGCACGAGCGGCTAATCGAACAAATGTGTATCCCGTACATTCACACTGAACAGACACCATCACGAGTATAAAGCGTCTGATACCCTATAGATTCTTTCTTACCTTTCACTCATGGCTAGGCGAAAGCCAATGTCGGGCATCCTGACATTACTGGTGGCTCCATCGCGCTTAAACATTTTTGACTCGTCGGCAGAAAACTCATAGCCGCCACCACGTACCACTTTCATTGACGTCACTTTTTTATCTGCGGGGCCAAGAACAACCGGGTTGTGGTTGTTCTTGCGATGGTATGCCTTACGGCTCATGTCATCAAAGCAAAATTCCCATAGGTTTCCTGTCATGTCATAGAGACCTAACTCATTAGGTGCCCTTAACGCTACTGGGTGAGCTTTTCGCTCGGCATTGCCTGCATACCAAGCCACATCCGCAATGGCGTCGGAGCCACTGAATTGATAACCCTGTGATTTCTGGCCTCCTCTGGCGCCGTATTCCCATTCGGCTTCCGTCGGTAAGCGGAATGTTTGTCCGCTGAGTTTATTAATACGCTTCAAGAACAGCTGAACATTCATCCAGCTGATATTATTTACGGGGCAGTCGTCACATTGAAAGTAACTGTAATTCCAGCCCATCACACGTTCAAACAACACCTGAGTGACCTCTGTTTTTGCAAGGTAGAAACCCGACAAGGTAACCTCATGAGCTGGGCCTTCCATCTTTGACGCGCCTTCAGAGTCGGAACCCATGACAAAGCGGCCACCCTCAATCCAAACCAATGAATCAAGCAGCTGGTTTAGCTCTTCACTGGAGAACACAGGAGCCAAGGCCCAAGTGGGCTTATCAGTTCGCTTTTCTGTGTGGGCCTCTGCTAACACCGGTGGTGCCACTTGTGCATGGACAGAATATACTGGAGCAGAAAACAACACAGCTACAAAACAACGTCGTACCGATACCATTAAAAACACTTAAATACCCTCTCAAATACATTCTTTAGACAGATACTAAAATGGCCACCAGAACAAACTGATAGCCATGTTATATCTAGCCAAATAATGCAGTGTTTAAGGCACAAAAGAACCGGGCTTCTGACGCTGGGGGAACTCTTTAAACGTCTGTTTAAACTGACCCACCTTCATCATAGCCGGGGCGAATAAGAACATATGCTCTGCAAACCAGCGGGAATAACCTCCAGACTCCTTGTCCATACGCTCAAATGGATCCATTCTTAAGTTAAACAATAATGGTGCACGCAATTCTTCATAAGGGCATATCCAGGTTTCCAGACCATGACAAGGCTGCGATTTAAATACCATTTTGTAGTCACCGTCGCGGATAGCCACGATGTCGCCAGTATCCGAAGAATAAATAAATTCTTTACGGGGACCATCTTTAGAGGTATCTAAAAAGTGCGGTAAGAAATCATACCCATCTAAATGCACTTTATACTCAGTACCGCCAATATCGGTGCCCTGTTTCAACTTAGACTTAATATTATTATCACCGACCGCGGCTAAAAGTGTTGGCATCCAGTCTTGCAGTGAAATAATTTCATTGGACACCTGGTTGGGCTTAATTTTATCCGGCCATCTAACCATCATCGGCACACGGTAACCACCTTCCCAATTTGAGTTCTTTTCACCTCGGAACGGTGTATAGCCACCATCGGGCCACATAAACAACTCGGCACCGTTATCCGTCGTGTACATAACAATGGTGTTCTCGGCAATACCAAGGTCATCAAGCTTATCCAGCAGTTGACCAACATGGCCGTCGTGCTCAACCATACCATCGGCGTAGAGGCCCTGGCCGGTCACACCTTCCGACTCAGGCTTGAGGCGCGTCCAAATGTGCATACGGGTTGAGTTAAACCAAACAAAAAATGGCTTTTTGGCGGTGTGGGCTTTATCGATGAACTTCAACGCCGCGCCAAGAAACTCTTCGTCGATGGTCTCCATGCGCTTTTTCGATACAGGGCCTGTATCTTCAACAGCGCCATCGGCGTAAGAGTGAATAGCACCGCGCGGACCAAAGCGCTTTTTGAAAGCTGCACCCTTAGGATAATCCGCGTGCTCCGGCTCATCCTCAGCGTTCAGATGGTAGAGATTGCCAAAGAACTCATCAAAGCCATGATTGGTTGGCAGGTGCTCATCACGATCGCCCAGGTGGTTTTTACCAAACTGGCCGGTCATGTAACCCATGGGTTTAAGCAGCTCGGCAATCGTCGGGTCTTTCTTATTGATGCCTTCCTTTGCACCCGGCAAACCCACCTTGGTCAAACCGGTACGAATCGGGTGCTGGCCGGTAATAAAACCGGCGCGCCCTGCGGTACAGCTCTGATCACCATAGGAGTCGGTAAACAAAATACCGTCGTTGGCAATCTTGTCTATGTGGGGTGTTTTGTACCCCATCACGCCGCGATTATAGGCGCTGATGTTGTAAGGGCCGATGTCATCGCCCCAGATAGCCAGGATGTTTGGCTTGCCTGCCGCCGATACGGCAAGAGAGCACGAAAGCAGCCCTACACCCAGCACCCACTTTTTAAAGTTAATATTCATCAACTCTTCCTATATTCCGAATATTTATTGTATTGATGTATGGCATACGCAGACCAAATTTCCCCGTAGCCTAGGCCATAAAATAACAATTTACCAAGCAAGCGCTTAACCACACCTACTAAGAAGTATTTTCACTATTTTCAACGACACAAAAGCATATGACTGAGCCGTAAAGCTGTGAACAGCGTTGTGTATGGAGATAACGGTGCAGGAAAATATAGTGTTGCAGGCAAATGGCCATGTGGCTGAACTGGCACAGGTCTGCATCATCAAAGATTACCCACGCCTATACCTTTTCTAACACCATGGACTACTTGATCTCAGTGGTGGTTAGCCGTCTAATTAACATTACCTACCATTTTAGTAATAGCGGCCATCGCCGTGTTACTTCCTGTGCTATCCATTAAGGAGCATTTGATGGCCTGCCCTAGCAACGCATCGAATGCAACAATGAAGAGGAAACACACATGTTCTCTGACGTTACAACTGCCCCCCGGACTATGCCGGTTCTATTCGCCCTCTGCGCGATAGCGCTGAGCGGTTGTGCCAGCCAGTCCGATAATGGCGGCATCATCATCGATAAAAAACACGTCGACATACACGCCTATCGCCAAGACCTGCGTGAATGCCAAACCTACGCCAGCGAAGTAAACGGCGGTGCCAAGGTGGCCAAAAGCGCTGGCACGGCGGCGGTTGTCGGTGGTGCGATAGGCGCAATTTTTGGCAACAGCCAGACGGCGGTAAGGAGCGCTGGGGCCGGGGCGGTGGCGGGAACCGCTAAGGGCGTCAATGCCGTCAGCCGCGAAAAAGAGCAAGTCGTCAAACGCTGCCTGCGCGGGCGCGGGTATCAGGTTCTCAACTAAGCCCGCTAAGAATACTCGACGCGTTGAGGCAGTCGAGCGGGTGCCCGATGGTGTATAATCGCGGCTTATTTCTACCCGCAACTCGCTCAAACAGGCAATCGCATGAGTATTCAGTGGTATCCGGGCCATATGCACAAGGCCCAAAAGCAAATCAAAGAAATCCTACCAAAGGTGGATTTGCTGATTGAAGTGCTCGATGCGCGCATTCCGTACAGCAGTGAGAACCCGCACATCGCTGAGCTGCGTGGCGACAAACCCTGTATTAAGGTGCTGAGTAAAACCGACCTAGCCGACCCTGAAATGACCGCCCGTTGGCAGGAATATTTCGAGCAAGAGAAAGGCGTTAAAACCCTCGGCATCACCACCACGCAACCGGCCAAAACCAAACAACTGATTGACCTCTGTAAGAAGCTGCTGCCGCACAAGGCCAACGGCCAAGAAACCATTTACACAATGATCGTCGGCATACCCAATGTCGGCAAGTCGACCCTGATCAATACGCTGGCCGGCCGTCCCGTCGCCAAGACCGGCAACGAGCCAGCGGTCACCAAAAGCCAGCAGCGCATCAACCTAGGCGACGGTATTATCCTGATGGATACCCCCGGGATCCTGTGGCCTAAGGTCGAGAACCCCAAAAGCAGCTATCGCCTAGCCGCCACCGGCGCCATCAAAGACACGGCCATGGAGTACGCCGACGTCGCCTATTTTGCCGCTGACTACCTGTTGACAGCTTACCCAGAGTTGCTCAAGCAACGCTTTGACCTCGACGAGTTACCCACAACTGAGATTGCCCTGATGGACAAGATCGCGGCACGCCGTGGCTGTCTGCGCAGCGGCGGTATCGCCAACACGCACAAGGTGTCGGAAATCCTTATTAACGAGCTGCGCGACGGTTCGCTGGGTCTTATCACCCTAGAAACACCCGAGATGATCGACGTTGAAAAGGTTGAGGTCGCCGAGGCCATCGCCCTCAAGGCCGAGAAAAAAGCTCAGCGTTTACGCGACCGCAAGAAAGGTACCCGCGACAGCGAGCAACAGGTACGTAATAAGTTCGAGCGCAAAGGCCTAGACCCCCTCACCGGCCAAGAAATCCCGAAGGCCAAACTGAACACGTCGCCTCCAGCCAAAAAGAAAAAACCTAAGAGCGAAACAGCGGCCAGCAGTAAACCCGAAAAAGCCATCAGTACCAAAAAATCGGCTAACACCACCAAAACCACGACCAGCAAGCGCCTCGGTCCACGCATTGCGGGGCTCAGCAGCCGCCCCAACAAACCTCGTCGCCGCTGATCGCACGGCCGCGCATACGGATTAATAGGTAATCTATGAAAACATTGAGTTATTGGGTTCTCGGGCTGGCGCTGCTCGCCCTCGCGTTCGTGGGCCTGAGCCCCGACTCCAAGTCCCACAGCAGCGCGACATTACCCTGGGATATTCGCCTCAGCGACGACGGCCACAGTGAAGTATTCGGTATTACCCTTGGGCGAACCACCGTAAGCGAAGCGTTAACCATACTCGGCATTGATCACGATCTGGCTATCATCAGCGATCAGCAGGACAAGTCGGGACTGGAGATCTACTACAGCCATTTTCGCACCGGTCCACTGGCGGCCAAGCTCGTGCTGTCGGTAACGATTAACCCGTTGCTGCTTGAGACTATGCAAGCGCGCGCCAGCAAGGCCCAGTACCTTAAAACCGGAGCGCGCAAGTTCTCCCTGAACGACGCGGATTTAAACAACATCCAAGCGCTGAGTATTGGTGGTATTACCTTAATGCCCGCCGCTAACCTCAGCCGCGACACCATTATTGCGCGCTTCGGTGAACCGGCTGAAATCATTGTCATCGATGAACAGGGCCAACACCTGCTCTACCCGGATAAGGGCCTGGATGTGGTCTTTCACCCGGAAACCAAAGAAACCTTTCAATACATAGCCCCCCGTGATTTCGAGCAACTGAGCAAACCACTGCGCGAGCAGCTGCAAACACAACAAGTGCAAACGAGCGACCAAGCCTCGGCTTCCACCTCTAAGACAACACAGCCATGAGTAAACTCTACTGGGAAGATTTTCACGTCGGCGCGCAATACGATCTGGGCGAGTACTTTTTAACGCAAAAAGAATTGATTGAGTTCGCCACCCAATACGACCCTCAGGATTTCCACACCGACCCGGTTAAGGCGCTGGAGTCCCCGTTGGGTGTTCTCTGCGCGACGGGCATCCATACCATGGGTATTTGCCAGCGCTTACTGGTGCTGGGTTTATTCAAGAACACTGCGTTTGTCGCCGGTGTAAAAATGGGCAACATGAGTCTTTCCAAGCCGGTCCTACCGGACGAAAGCCTGAGCTCAGCACTCACCATAACCGAGTGCCGTCCACTTAAAGATGGCCTGCGCGGCTTAATCAGTTACGAGCAGCGAGCGTACAACCCCCGCGATGAACAGGTCCTCAGCGTCGAGTCCAGTGTCATCATGTTGCGCCGCAACACCGCTTAGGCGGCCTTGTGGGTACAGCGCATTCGAGCGCCATAAACAGTTTTCACGACAGGAAAAACCATGACCGACATTAGCCGTATCAGCTGCGAGCAAGCCAAACAATTGATCGACGCGGGCACCTGCCAACTGGTAGACATACGCGACCCGATGGCGTTCGAGCAGTACCATTTAGCAGCCGCCACGCGCATCGACAACGACACCCTGCCTGATTACCTCGGGCGTGTGGATAAACACGCCGACACACTTATTTTTTGTTACCACGGCAACAGCAGTCAACAGGCCGCTGCGTTCTTTACGCAGCAGGGTTTCACTAAGGTGCACAGCGTCGATGGCGGCATGGACATGTGGCGCCAACTCTACCCAGACACACTCGCGAGCGACTGAAAATGCCCGCTCGTATTTTGCTGGAGAATCCGCCCAACAAGCCGCATTTTAACGCGCACAGTGTCGACCGCTTACGAGCCCACTGTGCCGCTCAGTCGACCCGTGAATTCAACGCCCGCGGGATGTCGGTAAAGCGTTGTAAGCAGTGTTTGCTCGGTGAAAAAACCTGTATCTGTCACTGGCGTGCCGCCACCGACCTAGGCATCAGCGCCGTTGACTGGGTGCTGTTGCTGCACAGCGATGAAATATTCAAACCCACCAATACCGGCCGTCTGGTCGCTGACTTATTTCCCGACCACAGTCACGCCTTCTGCTGGGACAGAACAAAACCCGATAGCGCTCTGCTGGCGCTGTTGCAAGACCCTAAGCGCCGCTGCTTCATCATCTTTCCCAGCGACGAAAGCGCGCCGCGAGAAAGCATCGCGCCTACTATCGAGAAGCCATTTCAAGCGACAAACGACAGCCGAAAAGTCACCCTTATATTACTCGATGGCACTTGGAAGCAAGCCCGCAAGATGTACCGCCACAGCCAGTGGCTGGCGGATGTTCCACTGCTGGATTTAAAGCACTTACTGGCCAGTGAAACACTGGCGCACCTCGGTAACTACCGAGTGCGAAAAGCCGCGCAAAGCGGTCAACTGGCCACCTGCGAAGCCGCCGCCGCCGCCTTAAAAGGCTGCGGGCAAGACCGCGCCAGCGCACAATTGCTCGACTATTTTTCGATATTTAATGAACACTACATAGCCCTGCGCATGAACCGCATGCCGCAGCGACTGGATGCACACCAGCGTATACAGAAGCCCGAGCCACAGACTTTAGAGAATGTAGATTTATGAGCGTGACCAAACGAGGCTTAGTGATCATGGGCCACGGCAGCAGACGCCAAGCGGCCAATGTAGAGTTTGCAGGCTACGCAGAGAAAGTGGCCGCGGCCGATGCCGCTGACCAGAACACTCGACAGTATCAATTTGTCAGGGCTGCTTTTTTAGAACTGGCTGCGCCCACATTAATGCAAGCCTGTGAAACGGCGGTTGCCGAGAACTGCACGCACATCGACGTGTACCCGCTGTTTTTAAACCAAGGCCGCCACGTTGAAAAAGACATACCCCAGCAGGTTGCCGAGGTCATGGAGCGCTTTAGCGACATCGCCGTACGCCTGCTGGATTACATGGGTAACTCACCTGAGCTGACAAGCCTCGTACTCAACCACCTGCAAAACCAGCAGGCAGACAAGTAACGTTAAACACCCATCTTATTCAACGCATCGATCAACTCACGCAACGCCCGCGCTAACTGCGGGTGCTCAGATTCAAAGCCCACCGCTTGCTCATCTAACTGATCGGTAAGACTGCCGACATCATGACTCACCGCCGCACCACCTGACGCTACAGCCACCTGTGGCCCACGCACCATCTCACTTAATATATGCCCTAATAAATCTCGTTCAGGGGTTTCTAGCGCAACGCGCATAACTTCCTGAACGTTGGCGATAGACGCTTTGAGTTGATCATTGGTCATACGCTTCTCCTGATATGCATTAATACAAACGACAATATACACGGTTAGGTTCAGTGGGAATGAAGGCGGTTTTCTTTGCCTACCTACAGTTATAGCCCATCCACAAAGGACAACACTTCAACAATATTAGAGCGGTTTCTACTGAGAAAGGCAGGCGTTAGACAAAAGGGGGAAAGTAATGGAGTAGACCTTGGAATACCACGCCCCAGCTTCATGCAGCTGGGGCTGTACAGCTGGGGTCGCAGCAACACAAAACTATTAAATAGAGAAGCCACTGATGGCCCGTTTAAGCTCACTTGACCCCTCTGTGGCGGAGGCGGCTTTCGCGGTAACCGTCGACAGCGATCCGGTTACCTGCTGCGCGTTACTGTGTATGGCTTCGATATTACAAGAGATATCCGTGGTCACGTCCATCTGCTGAGCCGCAGCGCCTGAAATCATCTGTACCTGTGCATCGAGTGAACCGATGGACTCATTCAAATCATCAAAACTGCTTAAAATATTGCTCGAGTTATTTTCTACTTCGTTAGCCGACTCATGTGAGCTGGCCACCACTTTATTGGCACCGGAAACAGCGGCTTGAATGTCGCCAATGGTCGACTGGATATTAGTGGTCGATTCGGCGGTACGCTGGGATAAAGTGCGCACTTCATCGGCAACCACCGCAAAACCACGCCCCGCTTCGCCAGCCCGCGCCGCTTCAATCGCCGCGTTTAAAGCCAGTAGGTTAGTCTGTTCCGAAATGGCTTGAATTTCACCGCTGATATGGTCGATAGATGAGGCCATTTCATCCAGCGAGCGCACATTTTCCATGGCGCTGTCGAGCGACTCTTTCAGTTTAGCAATGCTGCGGTTACTCGACAGCAATAGATTCTGACTCTCGGTACTGACCGTACTCACCCGCTTACTCATATCAACACTGTGGTTAACATTTTCGGTTATTTCATTGGCGCGAGCACTCAGCGCTTGCACCGCGGAGGCGACCTTGGTGATTTCATCAGCGGTGACATTCACCAACTGATCGGCACTGACGACCTCTTGACCAATCTCCTCAACACCGTCGCTGAGTCGGTCGCTGACCTGTGAGGTCGTCACCGCGAGGTCGCGTAGATTTGATACGGCATTAGACAAACTCTCCGCCTGGGTATTAAAACACCAACACACACTGTCCTGACGGAATGACACCCGCAGGTCACCGTCCGCTAAGCGTTTAGCCTGCGCGATATAGTCCAGCGCATAGACCTGCAGGTGTTTGCCAACAAAGAACATCACCACCAGAGGCAACAAAAACAGCATGCCAAAAACAAGCATTTCAGTGCCGCTCAGCCTTTTATCAAAGACCACTGATTCCAACACGATAAAAGCAATCAGCGATACCAGCACCGAAATACCACTGGCGGCCAGCATCAGCTCCGGCAACTTAAGAGAAAATCCTTGATTTGCAGACGACATACTTAACACCTGAATAAACAGAAAGGGAGGGAAAGTTGATTAACTAATCGGCCGAGTATAGACAAAGTTTAGTGGCATCGTCGGCGCACTGTTGGGCAGGGTAGATAAGCCGTAGAGATCGAGGGGGACAGAGAAACAGAAACAAGTTCAGCTCGCCAGAAATGCTAGAACAAGCCCAGCTGCTGATCTGTCATCTCCGCAAAGCTGGTACCCCTAAACATCATAATACCGTCGACGATGGGCTCTATTTGACGCTCAATATAGAGCTCATAATCAAGCGAGGCTGTTGCCCCCATTAGCGGCTCAGGTCCGGCGCTGGTCAGCACATACTCAATCCAGCCACCGCGTGCGTAACGCGGTGAAAGCCCCTCTGCAGCGCGTTGCGCATCGGCTTTGCGTGCCGCTTGTACGTGGGGTGGTACATTGCGGCGATAATCGTCCAGACGCCGGCGAATACGCTTGCGATAAAACAACGCCCCGTCATGCTCGCCTTTGCGCACTTGTTCAATCAACCGCAGCAGATACACCTTAATGCTGTCGACAGACTCGCCCGCAAAGACACGCTTGTAGAGCTCACGCTGTAACTCACGCGCCAACAACGTCCAATCGGTGCGGACCGCCTCCAACCCCTTAAAAATCAACTCACCATCATCGCTGTCGCAGCGGTCATTAACTGGAACGGAGATACCCGCATAACGTTTTTTACTGCCGGTGTCAGCACCACGAATGGTCGGCATAACAAACTGTCGGTAGTGGGTTTCAAATTCAATTTCTAAGCCGCTATCAAGGTGATAATCGCTGCGTAAATGCTCGTCCCACCAGTCATTAAGTTCGGCGGCTAGGATTCGACCTAGGCGGTCCACTTCCCTATTACTGATGTCCTCATCTAGGTTTTCAAGGCAGACAAACACCGAGTCGGTATCGCCATAAATCACGGTATGACCACGGTCCTCAATCAGCGCTTTACTTTTATTTAAAATTTGATGGCCGCGCAAGGTGATGGAACTCGGCAAACGATAATCAAAAAAACGACAGCCGGGGGTACCCAAAACCCCATAAAATGAATTCATGATGATTTTAATGGCTTGGCTCATGGCCGCATTATTTTCGCGTTTAGCAACATCACGCGCGTCCCATAATTCATTGATAATATTGGGCAGCAGCGCACCCTGTTTGCTAAACAATGCGCCATTAAACCCCGGCACATAACGCTCACGATCGACCTCAACAGTCTCCTCTCGGTCACGTAATGCCTCACGCTGCACATTCTGCTGCGCCTCGTCGGCAATGGCTTGCACTCGGGCTAAGGGGTCAATCGAAAAGGTGCGAATAATGCTCGGATACAGTGACTTAAAATCGAGCACCAGCACGTGCTGATAGAGTCCTGGGATAGAGTCCATGACATAACCGCCAGGGCTGCCAACGCCGTCCGGGCTCAACTTTAAGCTCGGCGCTGCGTATCCTGCGCGGTGTAGGCGCGGTAGATAGCGATTATCAAAAGCGGCAACTGAGCCGCCAAAACGGTCCATCGACAAACCCGTTAAGGCCGCCCTCTCAACGGCAAAGTCAAACAGCTTGGCGTACTGAAAAATATCCCACACCAGCTGACAATCTTGCAGATTGTAGGCCGCCAACGCTAATTGATCCGTGTGGAATTGCGTGCTAATTTCCTCACCGCGGTGCTCAACTTCAAAGCCCGGCACATCAAAATTCAACTTGCCCCGTTTGAGCAGCTCACGCCCCACGTAATCGAGAGAAAAACTTTCAAAGTTGTAGGTCGCCGACTTGAGCGTATCAATACCATCGAGCACCAAACGCCCAGGCACCGTTAATGTGTAGTGATCCTCGTCATCCATTGATTGGCGCCAATCAACACGGCGTCGATCACGGCCCAACGACAAGGGCACCCCCAAGGCATCGGCTTTGCGCTGTAAAAAACGCAAATCGAAATTAATGACGTTCCAACCGATAATAATGTCGGTGTCCACATCATTAAACCACTCGAGAAAGCACTCCAGTAACGCCGCTTCTGTGTCGCAGTACACGAGGTAATCAGGCACAGTCTCGGCATTGGGCGCCTCGCTTCGAAGCATAAACACACGTTCCTGTTCGATCTCGCCGCTGTTCGTACTCGCCAGTTGCGCACCGATGCAAAAGAGTTTTTCACCCTCCATCGAGGTTTCGATATCCAGCGACATAACCACGTAGTTCGGTTTGTAAACCGCCGGACTCAAGCGCGCCTGCTCGACCTCCCAAAAGCCATCACGCTGCTGCCAGTGTCCCTCAATTTTCACCGGCCCAGTTATGAAGCGCTCCATAAGGTAGCGATCGGTGGGTCGAACATCCGCTTCCAGCAGATCCAAACCGACACGCCGAGCACCCTGCCGCGCACGGTATAACGCCCGCTGCTCGCGAAAATACAAACCGACCAGTGGCTGCTGATCAAAGTCTTTAAGATCCAACGGTTTGATCTGCCAGAGTGGCTCAAAGTGCTTGGAGCCGACGTTAAAGCCTAACTCCCGCTGCAGTACCTTATAAGCCTGTTCCTGCTCTTGCGCGCGGACAAAACACACCGCAGGCTGCCCCTCCACGCACACTTTGGTTGGCCCCCTCGCGGTGGTAAACCAAAAGTGTAATTGCAGCGCCCGCGGTTTCCGGCCCTTATTTTGAATGCTGTTATCTCGCCCTATACCTTTGGCCTCCACCTGCCTGCGCGGGTAGCTATCAAACCACTGGCGGGTCAGTAAAAAGCCCTTTTCAGTCGCCACCTCATACCCCTCTGACACGGGCACAGGCTGGCCATCGCTGCCCACAGCGATTTCGGTTTCAGACAGAGGGGTCGTTAAATTCATAAGGTCGCGATAATCAGGTGGCAAAGCAGACGCTGCACAAAGTACACAGCGCACCATTCTAACGAAGGAACCACCAGCTTGTCTTGTCCGCCGGACTCCTGCGGCCAACGATGTGAATACACCACTCATCTGCACGCACTGAGTTCACAGTAAAACAGCCACAACGGCTAAAAACCCGCCAGTCACGCTTTAAGCTTCCATTAAAAGACGATCGTCTGTAAATTAGCCAGATTACAAGACGACCGGTCTACTACTATGGCGCGCCCCAGAAAAAGTGATAACAGTAAAGCCGCGCTATTACAGGTCGGCACCCAAATGCTCACCGAGCAGGGTTACCACGGTACAGGTATTAAACCCGTGCTGGACCGAGTCGGAGTGCCCAAAGGCTCGTTCTATAACTTCTTTGAGAGCAAAGAGCACTTTGTAGCCAACATTATCGAGTCATATGGCGAGGTTGAGTTGCGGGCCTTCGAGGAAGATATTGCAGGACTTGAGCAAGCACCAGCCATGGTGCAACTCTGGTGCAGCTTCCAAAACCGCATTCAACGAAAGCTGAACGCGAATGAGAGCTGCGCCTGCCTACTGGGTGCTATGGCTGCTGAGATAGCCAGCGCCAGTGAACGCTGCCGCCAGAGCATAGATCGTGTTGAGACCGTATGGGTCAAAGGCCTGAGTCGCTACATCGCTCTCGCGCAACAACAGGGTGATTTTAAGCTAGGTGCATGCCCCGATGATCTCGCGCGACTGCTTTACAACTGCTCGCACGGTGCGCTTCTGCAATACCAAGTCAGTAACAACCACAACGATCTGCTCGCCAACTTATATGTGTTTTTTAACTTGATCTTCAGCCCCCAGGGCGAGCAAAGATTTCGCCAATCCGATGTTTGTAAACGAGAAATTCAATCATGAATACGACCACCGACGCACTCAATAAACCCCTTGCTATAACAGCCAACTATTCGATTAAAAATCGTCTGTTTAAATCCGCCATGAGCGAACAGCTGGGCAACAGTGACTATGAACCCAGCGCAGAACTCATCCGTTTGTACAGCACTTGGGCACAGGGTGGCACAGGTCTGCTGGTAACCGGTAATATCATGGTTGATCGCAACGCTCTGGGCGAACCCAAGAACGTTGTACTTGATAAACAGTCGAATCTTGAGGCCTTCAAAGCCCTTGCTAAAGCGGGCAGCGAGAACAACACACAACTGTGGATGCAGATAAATCACCCGGGCAAACAAATCCCGAGCTTTCTTTGCACTGAACCCGTTGCACCTTCAGCTGTGTCCCTTGGCCGAGGTCTCGAGAAGTCCTTTAATACACCGCGAGCGCTTACCGAGGAGGAGATCCAAGAGCTGATTAAGAAGTTCGCCTGGACGGCCAAGACGGCAAAAGACTGTGGCTTCGGCGGCGTGCAATTTCATTCGGCTCACGGCTATTTGATCAGTCAGTTTCTATCGCCGCACCACAACCGCCGCGAGGATCAGTGGGGCGGAAGCCTCGATAATCGCATGCGTTTTTTACGTGAGATTTATAAAGCCACACGTGCAGCCGTCGGAGAAGAATTCCCAATTGGGGTCAAGCTGAACTCTGCTGACTTCCAAAAAGGCGGGTTCAGTGAAGAAGACTCCATGCAGGTTATTCAAACACTGCAGAGTGATGGCATGAACCTCATCGAGATCTCTGGCGGTAATTACGAAAGTCCCAATATGATGGGCAAGGGCGCAAAACCAAAAGTGGCCAAAGACAGTACCGTCAAACGTGAGGCTTACTTTCTTGATTACGCAGAAAAGGCCCAAACCGTACTGAACATTCCCCTGGTCGTCACCGGCGGTTTCCGTTCGGCGCAAGCCATGCACGACGCCCTTGAAAGCGGCGCTGCGGATATGATCGGCATTGCCCGCCCGCTGGCCATTGATCCAGATATAGCCAATAAGCTGTTGACCGATAAAACCCACCGTATCTCGCTGCCCGAGCTGACCACCGGCTTCCCGGTACTCGATACGGCGTCCATGCTGCACTTGGTTTGGTACGAGCATCAGCTGGCCTACATAGGCAAAGGCAAGGGCGCGAAGCCCAACATGAGTCCTTGGTTATCCGTGTTTAAAACCTTTAGCGCCGTGGGCAGCCATGTATGGAAAAAGCGTCGTGCCTAACACACCAAAATCATTGCGCTGAACAACCGATACAAACAAAAAAAACCGCACTCGATGATTCGAGTGCGGCTTTTTTGTTCACGTAATACTAAATACTAAATACTGAGGACTATTCTGGTTAGAGTTCGGCTTCGGCGTTCTGAATCTCCTGCTGCTGTACCGCCCACAGTTTTGCGTAAGCCCCCTGCTGTTTCAGCCACACTTGATGGCTGCCCTGTTCCACCACCCGCCCCTGATCAAGCACTACAATCTTATCCGCATCAACAATCGCCTGCAGAATACTCTGCTCCGAGCGAATGCCGAGTATTGACGTTACTTACACCTGAAATCGAAAACGTAATGGCCAAGTTTAGCTGACCGCTACACACACGGTCCTCATGCGCTAGTTCATTGAGTTGAGAAGCCAGTATGAGACCTCACTGATACCTTTCAAGGGCATTTATGCTTTTACTGTATCGCGGCTATTTCTGTAGCTTGTCGGTGACATACCGGTAAATTCTTTAAAGCGTAGGTAGAAGGTCGACTTAGAATTAAAGCCAGACTCCAAGGCTATATCCACGATACTGAGTTTGCAGTCGTTGTCGGCCAATAAATGCTTGGCGTGTTTTATTCGCTCCTTGTTGATCAGCTCAAAGAAATTACACCGGCCGTGGTGGTTTATTACCGCCGATAATCGGTTGGGGTGTAGCTTCATCTGCCTGGATAGCTTCGATAGGTTCAGGTCTAGATCAAGGTGGCTCTGTTGCTCGTCGAGCAGTTTGAGCAGTGCTTGCCATAAATCCTGACTCTCCGGTGGCAGCTGGCTATTGCCAACGGCTACTTGAGCCATCTTGTCTTGGGTTTGTTGTAGCGGCTGTTGCCGAAATATCTCCGGTTGCCGAATGCCCGTGTGACCTATGTAGTAGATCAGGGCGACATAGACAATACCTCGCCAGTAGGAACTTATTGCCTCAAAGGGAGTGCTCACCAGTAGGCTCAGTGCCGCGAAGATCAATATCCAACAAATCGTTGTCACCCAGTGCAGGTTAATCTGGTCGAGGGTGGAGAATTGATCCGCCAGCCTGAGCCGGTGACGCTTCAGCAACTGTATGCAATAAAGGCCGTAGGCCAGCAGCGATACTGTGGCGGGTGTTTGCAGTATTAACCTGGATATATTCATGCTCCCGGGGCTGACCTCGCCAACGCTGGGTGGCTTGCTCCAGAAAAACATCATCAGTATTCCCGCGCCACTGACGATGGCCGGTAACCAATGCAGGTATTGGGGAACCCGTGTTTCATGTTGTGAGGTGATCTCTCGGGTGTAAAAAAGTAAGGCGGGTCCCAGCAATAAATTGATGTTAATTCCCTGCCCCAGCAGTAGTGGCACGCTGTCCATGGCGCCCATAAAATGGAAAAAACGCATTAATAGCGAAAATGTTAGCGCAGAAATAAAGAGCGCCAAATATCGGTTGGCACGCACAGCGGTGTTTTTTCTCGGTAGCAGCAATACCACGATGATATGCAGCGCAGTAGCAATGCCCGCCCAAAGGATCAATTCACTGGCCAGTACGCCTGTGTCTGTCATTGAAAATGGCTGCATTCGTTCACTCTGGCTGATTAATTAAGGCTTCAGTTATAGTTGATTAACGAGTCTCTGATTAATCACTGCTGAGCGTCACTCGCTGCAAAAAAATGTGCATGGGAAAGACGAATCGTGATATCCCTGCAGAAGTACAGGCGTCTGAGTATACGGTTATACGCGGCAGAGCAATACAAAAAACCACACCCGGGCACGCACTTCTTATATGCACTGGGGCCAACCCCATCGGCGCTATTTTTTCTGCGCGCTTACTGAGCGGAGCGCTTACTCAGAACGGATTGGCACAGGCGCTGCAGGCGGCCTTCCCCCGTAAGATCCCCGCTGATGCGCATAAACTGCTGCCGGCCTTTCGGGTGGTTTCGCGTGTGATTATTAAAATCAATTTAAGCAGCCAGCAATTAGTTAGCTTCATAACCAGTTGATTTATAAACACTTCCTACTTTCCAATGAGCACTCGGATATCCTGTCTGCTCAATCGGACGCCAGCGTGACGAATATTATTTAAGGTCGAGTACTGCTCCTTGGCCCTGCGCAGAATGCAGTGGCGAGGGAGATCAGTTCGAGCTTACCAATAACTATAATTAACGCTGTCGAAGCCACGAGGCCATGATGATAAATATACTGAAACAACCCAAGCTATTTGCCGCAGGCATGTTGCTGCCTTGTTCCATTGGGGCTTTTGCTGGCGGATCGCTGGCGCTTGAAGAGGTGGTTGTCACGGCGCAAAAGCGCGAGCAAACCCTGCAGGACATACCGGCTTCCGTCGCTGTGCTTGATGAGGCACGTTTGCAGCAGTCGGCCACCACGGAATTCAGTGACCTGTCGAGCCTCACGCCCGGCCTCAATCTGGCCGCGGCGAGTGATGGCTTTGCCCCGCTCATTCGTATTCGAGGCGTGGGCAACAACCGTCTCACCCCCTCAATTCGCCCCTCTGTTGGGATATTTATTGACGATATCCCGTTAACTCGGCCGGAAGCGGCCTTCAACAACCTAACGGATATTCGCTCCATTGAAGTGCTGAAAGGCCCTCAGTCAACTCTGTTTGGCAAGGGCGTGTCCAGTGGTGCCATCAACATCCACACCAAAAACCCGGATATGCT
>Ga0209081_1000693_pt1 | contig 20325 bp, 16 predicted proteins | sample GOMGulsemesocosm_4_FD_184636 | JGI IMG/M metagenome (GOLD analysis project Ga0209081, IMG submission 184636) | Methane-oxidizing microbial communities from mesocosms in the Gulf of Mexico - GOM15B Gulf of Mexico (SPAdes) (version 2) | ecosystem: Environmental > Aquatic > Marine > Cold seeps... | reverse complement strand
ACTTATCAAAACATCCAGTTGGTTAAGCTTTTTGGCTGAACCCCTTGGAACTGATGCGCATTGTATAGATTTTTGTTTCCTGGTCAATACTTATTTAACAAAAACTTCATTTTTCTTTGTAACTCTTGCTTGATCGCTTACATATAAAGCAAAGTGTGGGTAAAAAGAGCTGATATTATTTAGTCATTGATAAATAGTATAGTTATTACATGCTAAAAAATAGTTGCACTATAAAAAAAGCTAAGTAACATGACATAGAATTTCTATTTTCAATTATGAAAATCTCTCTTAAAATAATAATTAGGTATACATTATGAAGTCTCCGCAAATTTCAACAGTGATAGTCGCAGTCATTTTTGCATTACTCGCTTATCTTGTTTCAAACTATGTGTCATCACTCACTCCGTTAGCTATTGCTATTATAGTTTTTGTTAGTGCTTTTGTTGCTCCCCTTATTCCAGCTTTCATTACTAGGTCTTCGTCTGAACAATCATCTCAAGGTGAATCTGACGACGCAAAAACTTTGTATGTTGGTAACTTACCTTATAGAGCGAATGAAGCAGCCGTCACAGAGTTATTCTCTAATTACGGTAATGTTCTATCAGTGCGTTTAATGAAGGACAAACATACAGGAAAACGTAGAGGGTTTGGTTTTGTTGAAATGTATGTAAAAGATATTAATGAAGCAATCGATAAATTAAATGATAGTGAATTCCAACAACGCACTCTAAAAGTAAGAGAGGCTAAAGAAAGGCCAGAAAAAACAGATCTTAATACCTAATATAATACTCAGTATTATATTAGGTATTACAAAAAACCCACTAATCTTTATTTATTAGTGGGTTTTTTTATATCTGTCATTAAAATCACCATTAAAGAAAATAATAAAAAGTTATAGACAATGAGTAAGGCAAGCGTAAAATTCGCGCTCTAAAATTTCTTAATCTTGTAATTCACACCAATTGAAATAAAAAGGCACTACTATTATGTTTAGTCACATACATCCTGATAACTACGAAAAACAATTATCAAACAAACAGCATGATATGGCGGAACTTTTTTCTTGTTTTATGCTACCTGAAGTTAATGTTTTTCAATCTATACCATTGAATTATCGGTTACGAGCAGAATTTAGAGTATGGCACCAAGGTGATGATATTTATTACATAATGTTTGATAGCCAAACCAAAGAAAAATTTCGTGTTGATAATTTCCCTGTAGCCAGTCAATTAATTAACAAAGCAATGAAAGCCTTGCTTATTGCAATTAAAGAAATAAAAGAATTACGCTATAAACTATTTCAGGTCGATTTTTTATCGACCTTAAGTGGTGAATTACTTATCAGTATGCTGTATCACAAACCTTTAGAAGTTAACTGGGAAAATTCAGCACTCAAGCTTAAAAAACAATTATCAGCTATTGCTCCCGTCGATATTATTGGCCGTGCTAAGAAGCAAAAAATTATTTTAAACAAAGATTATGTGATGGAATCATTGATGGTAGGCGATAAGAAGTTTATTTATCAACAAGTAGAAAACAGTTTTACCCAACCTAATGGTGGTGTAAATGAAAAAATGTTATTTTGGTCGCAACAGGCAACAATGAATGTCGGCGGTGATTTAATTGAATTATATTGTGGTAACGGTAACTTTAGTATTGCCTTAGCTCAAAATTTCAACCGAGTATTGGGAACTGAAATATCAAAAACTTCTGTACGCTCTGCGCAAGTAAATATCAAAGCAAACAATATTGAAAATATTGATATTGTAAGAATGTCTAGTGAAGAATTTAGTCAGGCAATGAATGGGGAAAGGCAGTTTAGGCGCCTTGAAGGCTTTGATTTAACAGCTTATAACTATGACACTGTATTAGTTGACCCTCCTAGGGCGGGTTTAGATATAGAGAGTGTAAAATTAGTAAGTCGTTTTGATAGAATTATCTACATTTCATGTAACCCAAACACACTTAAAAAAAACTTAGATCAATTAACTAAAACTCATAATATTGAAAAGTATGCTTTGTTTGATCAATTTCCTTATACCAATCATATTGAAGTGGGTATGGTGCTCACTAAAAAATAGATACAGTTAAACATACTTAGCTTTAAATAGTTTCAGCATAATTATCAATGGCTGTTAATGCTGCGCGAGTATCTTTAAGTAGCGCATTAACTTTATTTAAACTTTTAGGTATTTCATTACCGCTAAGTAATTTCGACCATTGCGCACACAATAGCTGTAAATCATTTGCCGCTAATATGTTAGCATTTATGTTCAACCTTGAAATAATATCACTCGCTTTATTAATATCTTTATCTTTGATGGCATGTACTAGTAGGTTTAATTGTGCATGGTTATCTTGACCATAGTCTTCAAGCATAAATAAGGCTATTTCTGCTGATCCCTGATGCTGTAAATAATGAGAGAAGTCGAAAATAATTTCATTTTTTGGCCTTTGAATGATTGAAGAAGCTATTTCAGTAATCGCTATTTCATCTGCTATTATAAAATTATTTTGTGCTGGTAGTTGGTTAACCTTAATACTAGAAACCTGTGTTTCGGTATTAAGCCAAGGTGATAAAATTTGGCTTAAGTCAGCTAACATGGTGCTTTTATTTAATAGTCCTATATGCCATTGGGAAAATTTTTCATTCTTCATAATCATATTTACCAAACTAAAAACACCAATATCTGCCATCGGTAAACTGTCCATATTAAGAAAAATGTTCTTACTAAACTCGGTAATCAGCAGACAATAACGCCCTGTTTTCCATTCTAGATATTGTTGCTCTTCACTCGTTACTATATAGACTTGCAATCCTAATAAGTTTAATAAACGCTGCATGGTTTGATATTGTTGTGGGTTATCTACCGCTAAGAGTACCGTTATTGAACTAGTTATATCACTATGCAATTGACATTGTTCTGCCGACAGTAATTGATTACTTTGATGCTCACTAACAAGTAACTTTTTAATTTCAACTAAAAAATTATCTTGGCAAAAAGGTTGCTCGGCTAATGAGAAAAAACCATGTTTATTATTAGACTTCGCAGTTTGTAGAAACATGAGTTTAGGCTGCATTGCATTTGGTAAATTAGCTAATTGCTGTTCAATATAATGAATATACGCCTGTGTATTGTCTGCAGAAACGATTAATAAATGACATTGTTTGCTCGTCAGCGCGTTAACACTGAAATATTGTTCGAAACTATCTATTTTCGAAAACTGTACTATTTCTCCTGAGCAGTCACTCACCACATCACTTACTAGTTTATTTAACAGCTCATTATTAGAAAAAAGATTTATGTTAATGCCGCTTAAGGCAGCGCTATTATCAAGTGTTTTTATACTTTCACCAATAAAAGCAAGTGGAAGTTCAAAAATAAATTGGTAACCATCGTCAATTAATTGAACTGAGATATTACATCCATATAACTTCGTAAATAAAAGCTTAAATCCTAGTATTAGAGGGTCTTTATCACTGGGCTCGATTTGTATACTAATTAAATTTTTTATAATTTCAGGAATAACTTGTAAACCTTTACGTTTCACTTCAAATTTAAATTGAACCTGTTGTTGCCCCGTGCTTTTATTCTGTAATTGTAACTGCAAATGATATTGTGTAAATGGCGTAGCAGCGAAGTTAATATCAATAAGTAACGTTATTAATTGCTCCAATAGACGTTGATCAACTTTAGCATAATGTTGTAATGGTCGATTAACACTAAAAAATAATTCTTGATTACTCAGCTGATATTGCACTTGTTTATTAAGAAATATCGCATGTATGCTATTAATAATATTTACATCATTTAGCTTCAGTATCGCATCATCAGATTGTAGATAACTAAGAAAGTAAAATAATTCTATTTTATCATATAGCTTGGCTAACGAAATATGGCTTTGACTACTATTTCCTACCGTATTAACTTGGCTATCTTGTATTAATAAAACGACTTCGTTTTTTAAAATAGCATAGCGTTGTATTTCATTAGTCACGTTCCGTGAAGACAGCTTATCATTAGCCGCTTGCTGATCATCACTCATTTTAGTCAACCGCTGCAGCTCTTCTTGCAACTGCATGATAGTGTTTTCATGGTTTTTACATATATCATGCAACTGCTGAAAATCGAGATCACTGTATTGAGGCTTAGATATTTTTGCTAACTCTACTAATATTTCATTAGTTTCTGTACTGTTGGTACTACTTAGCTCGTTAGAACCTTTTATTAAGGCGGCTTTGATAACGGCAACATTCTGTTTAGTACTTTGCTTTATTTGTTGACGGATTAACCACAGTAAATACCAAAAAAATAGAAAAGAGATAACAGCACCACTGAATAAAGTTGCAGTGATATTTTCATTTGAAAGCTTAATATTATATTGCTGTAATAAATCATAAATAATCCCTTGCTTATTTTTTTGTGCACTGGACACCTGATATGGCTTATTCAACAGACTTGATAATTGTTGTTGTTGAACATTCAACTTGGTTTGATAACTTTGTGCAAGTATCAAAAAATCTTGCCATTTATCTAACACTCGCTGCTCTGTTAAAACAAGGTTTTGAAAAATATTGACTTGCTGAATCAAGTCAATCATAGCTCTAATTTTACTGATATCATTTAGTGTAGTCATTTGAATAAAAATATTCTCTACGCTTATTTTTAATAATTCCAACTGCTCTAACGATGTATTGATAGTAAGCTGTTCAAACCGCATTAATGATTCAACGATCAAGTTTTCAAGTGATTTTAGTATGTCTGATTGTTGAGTTTGTTTATTATTAATAATGCGTATTATTGAAGATTTAATTAAGTACAGTTGAATGATGCTGTCTTGTTTTAATTGATTGTTTATTGAATTACTTTGCTGTAATCGAGAGGCTGTTTCTATCGTTTTTTTATTAACGATTAACCATTGTTGAAAAGTGACAGAGTTTTTATTTTTTAATTCTAGCAGTTGTTCATCAAGCGCTATTAATTCAGTATGGTATTCAATAATACTGTCATTTGGACTAGGTGATAACAGTTGCTTAATAATTTCCTGATATTTGTTTAGCTTAATAAATTGAACGACTTGTCGTTTTAAGGGGACTAACTCGCCATTTATTAACGACATAGTTTGAGCATGATATTGCTGAAAAAGTAGCAAAGAAAATAATAAGGTAAAGACTACCGAGAAGAATATACCAACAAACTTATGCGTAAATTGGCTTAATAACGGTTTTACTTGCCTTATTTCATTAAGTTCACTATCAAGTTTTAGTGGTATGGCTTGCTTAGCATGTTTTTCATTGCTAGCGGGTACTACATTACTCATAAATTATTGCTCATAAATATTATTTTTACTTAAGTGCTAATTCCTCGTGGCTTAAGTGTATCTCAAACATCCAGCAAAATAATAGTAAGTCACATTTAAATTATCATTCTGCTCTACAGTAAAGTTTTTCAAAGAGACATACGTAAACCAAGTTGCTCTACGTATGTAAGAGTGATTTATATTTTAAAGAAGTGTTCTTGATAAATTTTCAATTCGGCAATAGATTCTCGAATATCATCAAGTGCTAAGTGAGCACCCGTTTTTATTACCTTATCCAAAACTTCAGGTTTCCAGCGGCGTGCTAACTCTTTAACCGTACTAACATCTAAATTTCGATAGTGAAAGAAATCTTCAAAATCAGGCATATACTTATTAATAAAGCGTCGATCTTGACCGATACTATTACCACACATAGGTGATTTACCTTTTGGCACATATTGCTCAACAAATTTAAGCGTTTGTATTGTGGCTTCAGCTAAGTCTATTTGGCTATTTCGACACCGTTGTGTTAAACCTGACTCACCATGGTGTTCAATACACCAAGTACTCATATTATCTAAAGTGCTATCAGGCTGGTTTATAGCAAAAACAGGACCCTCAGCTAGAATATTTAGCTGGCTATCAGTTATAATGGTAGCAATCTCTAAAACCACATCAGTTTCAGGCTCTAACCCTGTCATTTCTAAATCAAGCCAAATTAAATTTGTATCGTTATACGTCATAAAGATCCCTTAAAAATTGCATAAGTAATTAGTCAGACCCATGTTACCTCGAGATATATTGAAGCATCATGAGCATATATATTATGCCCAAATCGCCTTCAGAGAGCAGTTTTAGGGTATCTGAGAAGTCATATTTCCTCAAACACCCCCTTAGGATTAGTTTAGTAACGTCTTAGCTGTGTTATCAACTTCTACTGTCAATCAACGCCTCGCCTAAAAACGTTTCTAATTTCAGCTGAATCCTGTACCTTGAGGTGGCTTGGGTATAACTGTATAATAGCTGACAAATAACTAGGATTAAATAAAATGATCAACCTTCTGCGGTTAGCACGTTAAGAATGGCTAAAGCTAAAAAATTGACCAAAGGTCAACAACGACGCATTAAAGCCAACCACGACAAAAAATTGTACACTAAAGAAAACAAAGTTCAGTGGCAAGATGATGATTTAGGAGAGGCTCAACAAGGTACAGTTATAAGCCGTTTTGGTCAACATGCTGACGTTGAAGGTAATGATAGGATTATTTACCGTTGTAATTTACGCCGTTCAATTCAATCTTTAGTTTGTGGCGATAAGGTTTTATGGCGCTTAGGCAAAGAGACGCTACACAGCATTCGCGGCATTATTGAGGCAGTACATCAGCGTAAAACCGTACTCAGCCGTCCTGACGTATACGATGGAGTAAAACCCATTGCCGCTAATATTAGCCAAATACTGATTGTATCGTCTTTATTGCCTGTATTTAATAGTGACATTATTGATCGCTATCTAGTCGCAGCAGAACAAACAGGAATAACACCTGTAATAGTGCTCAATAAAACTGATTTATTCAATGAACTTAGCCAACAAGCACAAGAGAGCATTGAACAACAACTAGAAATTTATCGTGATATTGGTTACCAAGTACTTTATACCAGCAGCCAAACCTTGGAAGGTATTAGCGACATTAAAACACAGTTAAGTAACCACACCAGCATTTTTGTTGGTCAATCAGGTGTGGGTAAATCAACCTTAGTAAACGCTTTAATGCCAGAATTAGGCTTGATCACCAAAGAGGTTTCAGAAAACTCCGGCTTAGGACAACATACCACTACCGTAGCACGTTTGTATCATTTTGATGATGGTGGCGATTTAATTGACTCACCTGGTATTCGTGAATTTGGCTTGTGGCATTTAACTCCCGAGCAAGTATTTAACGGTTTTAAAGAGTTTGATCAATTTCAAGGCTTGTGTAAATTTAGAGATTGTAAACACCAAAGTGATCCTGGCTGTGCGCTTACTGGTGCAAATGCACAACAAATAAACCCTAAGCGACTAGCAAGCTTTCAGCGTATCATTGCCAGCTTAGGTGACAATAAATTAACTTCAAGATTTAATGATTAATCGGAAATTAAAGAAAGGAAAAGGCGTGTCTTCAAATAATACTTCTTCAGAAAACAACTTGGCAGATAAAATTAAAATAGCGCTACAATATGCTATGCCAAAACATGCTATATCACGCTTGGCAGGCAAGCTTGCTGCTGCAAGAATGGGTTGGTTTACCACTAAATTAATTAGTCTATTTATTAAAGCTTACGACATTAACATGAACGAAGCTAAACTAAAAAAAGCCAGTGATTTCATTACGTTCAATGATTTTTTTACCCGGGAGTTAGACGACGGTGCTCGCATAATTGACGATGATATAAATACCTTGTGTTATCCAGTCGATGGCGCAATTTCTCAACAAGGCGATATACTTGAAGGCAAATTAATTCAAGCAAAAGGTTTTGATTATAGCCTTACGTCTTTATTAGGCGGTGACGCTAGAACTGCAGCCCCTTTTCAAAAAGGTAAATTTTCTTGTATTTATTTAGCACCAAAAGATTATCACCGTATACATATGCCAATGGCGGCAACCTTACGTGAAATGATTTATGTTCCTGGTGAATTATTTTCAGTTAACCCGTTAACCGCAAGCAATGTTCCCAATTTATTTTCTCGCAATGAACGCGTGGTTACCATTTTTGATACCAAGCATGGTGCATTAGCAATGGTACTGGTAGGAGCAACAATCGTCGCAAGTATTGAAACTACATGGGCAGGCACTATTACCCCGCCCGCTGGAAAGGATATTTTTAGATGGCAATACCCTGCAAAAGGCATTGATGCGATAACCTTTGAAAAAGGAGATGAAATGGGTCGTTTTAAATTAGGCTCTACCGTAGTTAGTGCCTTTGCTCCTAATATGATTGAGTTTTCGCCTGATGCTGACCCTGAAACAGTAACCCGTCTTGGTGAGTTATATGCCACATTATCTGTTATTACAAAAAACACTTTTAAATAGAGCTATTATCTATGAATGTCTTTACTACATATAAAAACCGTCCCCTTTATCAAAAAATAATATCAGCTTTATTTGCTTTTTATCTAAGTTTGTACTTAATTGTTTGGGCGTTATCCTCACCTGTAAGTAAATATATAATTGCGCCCTTTTTACAGGAACAAAACCTAACGCTGTCAAAGAGCTCTAGCATCAGTTTCAACCCTTTTATGATGCAACTAACGATTAAGGATTTAGCACTATTCAAAAATAAAGAGAAAGTACTTTCAACTGAAAATCTTGTCGTTCGCTTAACGCTATTTCGTTTGCTTTTTGGTGACATTGTTATTAGTAAGTTTCAGTTAAACAATGCCTTCCTTAATATTACCCGCACACCAGAAGAATTATTTATTGCTGGCATTGACATCACTAAAGATAAAGGCAAAACTCCAGAAAAAACATCGCCAAAAGCTGGGGATGAGTTTAATTTCTCGCATCAGGTACTACTACCACAACTTGAATTTAATGCCGTTACCATCGCAATCGACAACAATACTAAGCACCACCAAATAAAGTTAAATCAATTTGTTATCTCAGATTTGTTAGCATCCAAACAAAACCAACAAGCAAACTTTACGTTGCGCAGTAATCTTGATGGTACTGACGCAACCTTTGCTGTCCAGGCTAAAATAACCAATGGCAAAGGTGAAATTAACAGTACCTTATCATTGAGTGAATATTCATTGGTAAATTTGCATCCTTATGCCAACGATTTATCTGTACTTTCTGGTGCTATTTCTTTTGAAAGTAAACAAAAAATCATTCTTAAACCAGAAGATATCAGTCTTCACGTTCAACAAGCTACTTTTACGAGTAAACAGCTCGCGCTTGGCTATCAAGAGCAGTTTTTTACGTTAGAAAAACTACAGCAACAAATAACTAATTTAACAATAACATTAAGTAAAGGAAAAATATCAGAGTTACATGGCTCAAGCCAATTATTGGCAGAAAATGCAAATGTCCATTATCAAACCAACAATCAAAAACTAGCTCACTTCGACACACTGTCGATAAATGATATAGCCCTTGGCTTTGACAATGCTGTAAAGGTAAATATCAATAGCTTCATTGTAGATGATATTTTTATCTCAAAAAATGAAAGTACGAAATTACCAGCGCTAGTAAAGGTAAAGCAATTTAGTATTGAAGATATTTCATTAGCCGAGAGTTTTCTCTCAATAAATAAAGTAATTGTTGATAGCTTTCAAAGTGATATTATTTTAGCCAAAGATAAAAGCTTAGAAAATCTAGTTACGTTGCCAATAACTAAAGTAGAGCAAGAAAAAATTACTGATATTAGTAAAGATGTAAGTGAAGAAGTCAATTCGCCAAACCATAACTTTACACTTTCATTAGGTGAACTTTCCTTTATTAATGACAATCAAATTTCTCTATTAGATAAAAGCGTTGAGCCCATCAAGGAACGCAAAGTATACATTGATACGCTACATATAGGCTCATTAAGCAATAGCCAAGAAAAGCACAATCAAAAAACACCGTTCGAATTCATTGGTCGCAGCAATAAATACGCGCACTTTAGCTTTAAGGGTTTTAGCCAACCTTTTGCTGATCAAAAAACTCATCACTTACAAGGCTTTTTAAAGGAGCTTTCATTACCTGCTGTTTCTCGCTATATGAAAAAAGCGGTGCAAATGGATCTAAAAAATGGCCAACTCAACACCAATATTGACGTAACATTAGCGGATGAACAGCTCGATGGAAATATCATTATTTTACTTCAAGGGATAGAAACTGCCATCGCAGATAGTGATGAAGCTGGCGCTTTAATTGATCAGGGTGCTCTACCCTTTAATATAGCCATTGGTATGCTTAAAGACAGTCACGGCGATGTTGAACTTGATGTTCCTATTTCTGGCTCTACATTAGATCCTGATTTTGGTATAAGTAGCATTATAACGTTGATCTCCCAAAAAGCTATTTGGATGGCAACTCAAGATTACTTAATGACTACGTTTGTACCTTATGCAAATATTGTTTCAGTTGCTATGTCAGTCGGTGAATTTGCACTAAAGTTGCGCTTTGATGATTTAATTTATCAAACAAAGCAAGTAATCCCAAATGAAAAACAAAAAGCTTATTTACAAGCATTTATCGCGCTGATGCAAGACCAAGAAGATGCCCGAGTAAACATTTGTGCAATTAGTGTTCCTGCAGATATAAACTTAGTAATAACTGATAAAGCTATTGATAAAAAGAACATACGTCAGCTCAAAAACCTCGCTGAACAACGAGAAGAAGCTTTTAAAGAATATATTATCAAACATGGTAGCATAGCCTCTTCAAGATTATTGTTATGTGCGCCTAAAATTGATAGCAGTGAAAATGCGCAGCCGCGTATAGAACTGTCAGTATAGAAAATATAATGAAAAAAACGGATCGTCAAGGCAACTTTATCAATTAAATCAATACCAAAAGAAATGAAGTAACCTTTTTAGGCTTACTCACGTACACGATGAGAGCAGTTAACTTTATATTTGGGCAAAGATAATGAGTGGAAAACGTGCCAAACAAAAAGAAAAAACGCGTCGCTTATTAGTAGATGCTGCGTTAAGCCAGTTAAGTGCCGAGCGTAGTTTTTCAAATTTAAGCTTACGCGAAGTTGCCAAAGAGGCAGGTTTAGCGCCTACCTCTTTCTATCGCCATTTTTCTGATATGGATGAGTTAGGTTTAACCTTAGTTGACGAAGCAGGTTTAACGCTAAGACAGCTGATGCGTCAGGCTAGACAACGTATTGCCAAAGGCGGTTCAGTAATACAAATTTCTGTTGAAACCTTTATGGAGTTAATAGAAAGCAATGGCAATGTTTTTAGATTATTATTACGCGAGCGCTCTGGTACATCCGCAGCATTTCGTTCTGCCGTAATCAGAGAAATTCGCTATTTCACGATGGAGTTACGTGATTATTTGCAACAAGCTAATGATTTAGATCCTGAAGTCGCTTATATTCAAGCTAACGCTGCGGTAACAATAGTATTTAGTGCAGGCTCTGATGCTTTAGATATTGAAGATAAAGCTGAACTAAAGCAATTGTCGAATCAAACGATTCAACAATTACGCTTCATTGCCCTCGGTGCCGCTGAGCTAAGTAATCGCCGTAAAGCGAATAAAAAGAAAAGCATAAACCGAACTAAGTAACCCGTTTACTATTATTAATTTAAACTCTGCACTTCAATGTTGAATTTACGTAATATATAAGGATCGTATTATCCGCTTTTCAAAAATAGTCTTTATTACATTAATGATCAGCTTATTTTTTATTAATCAATGCTATAGCCATAGTAAAACGCGTATTTATAAATATAAATCAGATAATGGTGTGATTTCTTTTTCTGATATTGAACCATTAAATACTTACTATGAAAAAATTAAACTTGATTGCTATGCCTGCGAAGTTGACTCTTATATAGATTGGTATAAGGCTAAGCTTTACTTAACTCAGTACCACCATGCCATACGTAAGGCTGCACTATATTACAATGTAGATCCTGCTTACATCCGCGCTATTATTCATGCTGAATCTCACTTTAATCGCCAAGCAGTCTCCAAACAAGGAGCACAAGGCTTAATGCAATTAATGCCCGCTACCGCCCAAGAGCTGGGTGTTATCAACCCTTTGATCGCTCATGAAAACATTAATGGCGGGGTAAAGCACTTAGCTAAATTATTAACGGTATATCAAGGAAGTAATCGGTTAGCATCAGCAGCTTACAATGCTGGTGAAGGTGCAGTGAAACGCTATTCAGGCATTCCGCCTTATGCTGAAACTAAAGTGTATGTTGAAAGAGTAGCTATTTTGCATCAACGCTATAGAAAAGCGATTGATCTATCGTTTTAATGCTATAAAGAGCATAATAAGTGCAACTTCACTTACACTTATTAATCACTTAGCACTTACTGTTCAATCGAAAATCAATGTCTATCTAAGAATTAAAAATGAACGATTACGCCAGCAAAAACACCTTTAAAGTTGATGTCGGTATATAAATCATCTAAATCATCTAACTCTAATTTAACGGCGCGATAACCTACTGTTAAATCTACATCAACGGCTAAGTTATCTAACAATTCATAGCTCACTCCTATTTGGTAATCATAAATGGTTTGATCATCAAAAGATAAAAAGTTCGCTTCCGCAAAAACATTAACCCCTGTAAATGGTAACCCAATGATAGTGTTCACATATACTAATGGTATAATACCTGAAATAGAAAGATCAGAGCTGGTTTCAACACCACTAACATCACCCACTACTTTAATTTGGCTATCTAAATCTCTTGCCGTTAAACCAAAATCAAAACTTAGTAAATCATTATCAAACAGTTCATAATAAAAAGTATAATCAACATAGCTAGCATCAAAGGTGGTAGCTAAATTTGATGTTGTGTCATAGGTATTACCTCCAAAATCAAAACTGCCATTAAAAGCTGCATTACCCACAGTATCTAAAGCGGTTGATGCTATTTTAATATTAGGAATTAATGGAATAGGATGTTCAAGTGCAATAAAAAAACTGCCTTGCGTCTCATCATTAAAATTGGTTACAGCTTGATTAGTGCCACCCTCACCAAAAGAACCGTCAGCTTGGTTTGCCCAAACTTGACCACCAAGATAAAGCCCCAGTAGGGTATCTGCCTGTGCATTTACAGACATTAATGCAGTTAAACTCGCTGCGACTAGTGTTTTTTTCATGTTATTACCCATTTTTTAAAAGTTCATTTAAGTCAATTAACGCGGCATTAGCGCGTGAAATATAATTAGCCATCACTAAAGAGTGGTTAGCTAACAAGCCAAAACCGCTACCATTTAAAATAAAAGGGCTCCACAGCATTTGTTGACTTGCTTCTAGCTCTCTTATTATTTGTTGTAAACTAATTTTAGCGTTTTTATTTTCTAAGACACTATTAAAATCTATTTCAATTGCTTTTAAAAAGTGTAACAACGCCCAAGCCGCGCCCCTAGATTCATAAAAAACATCATCCATTTGCCACCAGCTAGTACGAACTTGCATGTGTGTTTCTTGATAACTTGATTGCTGTGCAACATTATCACCAGCCAAGTCGGTATTCACTTGGTCTCGACCAACACTTGCGCTTAAGCGTTGTGAATAACTTCCTAAACGTTTTTGAACTTCTTCAAAATAACTGGTTAGATTATCAGCTCTGGCATAAAACTGTGCATGTTCATTCTTTTCTTTATTAATACCGACCAATGCATTTCTATAACTGTATAGACTATCAATCGCTTTATAGTACTCTGATTCAGCGCTAGGCATCGCCCAACTTTTATGATCAATATTAAATTTAGGTTGTGCTGTTTTAATGTGTGTATTTTCTAATGACTGCGACTGTGAGCGACTTAAGTCTTTTCTCATCACTAAAGCCATATCACGCACCATTTCTAATACGCCAAATTCCCATGCGGGCATATTATCTAAAAAGACTGAAGGCGGTAAAACATCATTAGATAGATAGCCACCAGGCTTATTTAAAATAGCTTCTGCTACTTTAATCAGAGAAGTGGTCGTGGTATACCCTATAACAGGTTTAACATTGTCGGCTGTTGCCGCAATAGTTACCTCTTGACGAATATCGATATCGTCAGGCACAAAACTCCAATATATGCCTAAAAGATAAAACAAGAGAAAAAAACAAATAGCACTGTAGCTAATAGTTTTTACTGAGAAAATCATGTTCATAAATCACTCCTGGTGATGATGCTCTAACACCCTACTTAGGGTATGTTGTTCAACGCTTATTAATTAATCATAAAAAACAATAAAATCAACTGTAATCTATCAACTTTAGAACAGTACACTTTCTCGCATCAATGCTTCATAAAATCTAACTAATAACTATCATTATGCCTGCTGCATTGATGCATTTCAATTAGCGATAAAGCTGCTACTGCTAGAATCAATAAAAGTCATTGCTTTGTACTTATTTAATGCTCTAATAAATCATATAATATATCGATAAGTTTTGATCTACCCTTTTAGAAAAAATAATATCAAAAGTAAGGTTCTATATTCGCTATTATTTACAGCTTATTTGTAATGATGATTTTTCATTGATTAAGGTCACAGTATTACATTGGATAAATAGCGATTATTTAAATACGAGATAACAGAATATAAAGAATTATGAAATTATCTAAGCACATAGAACAAGGGAAGTTAGTTTATTTAAATAAAGATAATGAAACATTATCTGTGAGTGAAAATAAGCATTACCGTTGGTTAGCCTTTAACGACACTGATGGCGAGCAAGTGATCCAAAGTGTTATGCATAAACGTAAACCATGGTTACTCACCTTACCACACCAAACAGCATTACTAATGCCTTTACTCTTTTTTAGACCAAATAATGTGGTTGAATTAGGCTTAGGCGGGGGTAACCTTGATCGCTTTTTAACTCACCTTAGTACTGATATTAAAATACAAAGTATTGAATATAACGCCAACGTTATTCGTTGTTTTGAGCACAGTTTTAATCCCGAAAAAGCCAATATCAACATAATAAACACTGATAGTAATTCATGGCTTAAAGCAAACAACACCTACCCTGATTGGCTTATTTGTGATGTTTATCAAAGTAAAAACCAACCTTTTGGGCAAACTATAAAACAGCTTGAATTGTTAATTGATAATATAAATGGCAATACTTGTTTATCGATTAATCTACCTGATGCCAGCGATGACGAGGTTAACTTATGTTTAACGGTATTACAGCAGTTAACGAAAGAGCACCGTATTATCTATTTTCATGTACCTAATTATCTCAATATAATTATTCATTTAATTCCAAATCATTGGCATATTGCTAAATTATTACAGCGTAATAAATTAAGCTACTTACCAAAACGTTTGTTACTTAAATGGCGAAATTTTTGGCTGCATGGAAAAGTAGTATAACGTCTGTTAAATTGTCAAAGTGAATGTCACAGGACCATCGTTTAGCAGCTGTACTTTCATGTCAGCAGCAAATTTACCCGTTGGTACTTTAAATCCTTGATCGCGAAGTTGCTGACAAAAATATTGATAAAGTTTGTTGCTAAAGTCGGGTTTCGCTGCCGTAGTAAAACTGGGTCGTAATCCACTGTTAGTGTCGGCAGCTAAAGTAAACTGCGATACCACTAAAATATCACCGTCAACTTGTTTAACATTCAAATTCATCTTGCTCTGTTTGTCGTTAAACATTCTATAACCTGTAACACGCTCAGCTAGACGTTTGGTTTTTATCTGTGTATCTTCGGGTTCTACCGCTAAAAACACTAACAAACCATGTTCAATTTCACCGACAACGTCATTATTCACGGCAACACTGGCCTGGCTTACACGCTGTAACAAAGCGATCATACTTCTTTTCTCTCAATTTCAGCCTGCTTTTCAAGCTTTTTTTCTAATGTTTTTTTTGATTGGTAATCTTGCAACGACACCGTAATTAATGCCCCACCAAGCACAATTAACCAAGAGACATACACCCATAAAAACAAAATAGGTACAATCGCCAATGCGCCATAAATGATTTGATATGATGGAAATGCAGTTAAATACAGTGCAAACGCTTTTTTTGCAAATTCAAAAAATACAGCGGCAATAAAAGCCCCAGTTACCGCACAGTTAAAAGGCACTGATTTATTAGGGACTAACATATATAAAAGCATAAAACCTGCTAGCGATGATACTAAGGGTAGCAACCTAAAGAGCATGCTGGTTACGCCAAAGCTACCATCAAACCCTAAAGTAACAAAAGAAATAATATAAGAGCTAATCGCAATACTGCCACCAGCTAAAATAGGCCCTAAAGTCAGTATCATCCAATAGATAGCAAACGACGTAACAGTACGACGCTTTTTAGTTACTTGCCAAATATTGTTAAAGGTTTTATCTATCGCTGAAATAAGTAATAAAGCGGCACAAAATAGAAAGAATATTGCAACAGCTGACATTTTTGATGCATTGTTAACAAAAGAAGTTAAGTATTGCTGCACTACATCGCTGGCAGTAGGTACAAAATGATCAAAAATAAACTGCTCAACACTTTGATGAATATCCGAAAATATTGGAAATGCGGTTGCCACAGACAAAGCCACCATCATCAACGGCACTAAAGACATTAAGCTAACAAAAGAAAGATAACCTGCCGTTACATGCAGTTGCTCTTGATGGACTCTTTGATTTAAAAAATGCAAAAATGACAAATAATGACGCCAAGGCAGTGACTGTTTAAAATGTTGTATTAAACTCATATTTGTTAACAATTAACCTATTTTTAAGTTGTTATATTTATATTATGATAGCAATTAACATTTTATACTAGTTTCATTAACTGTTTGATCTAGTTATTAAATAGAATACCACAGTAGTTATTGATTTTACCCAGTACCAATGATCACGTACTTAATGAAATGACTGGTAGTACTCGTTTATTAAAATTTGAGGTGATAAATGGCAGAGCAAGGTTCAACAGGTAATATTATTGCCGCTATATGTAACGTGTTTTTTCCTGGTTTAGGTCAATTAGTACAGGGGCGCTTAAGTGCCGCTATTATATTCGCCATTATTTGTGTTGGCGGTTACGCTTTATGGTTTTTTATTTTTCCTGGAATCATCGCGGTGATATTTCATTTATGGTCAATTTTAGATGCAGCAACTTATAAACACGATTCTTATTAAACTTTACTAAAAGCAAAAAAAAGCCGCTTGATAATCAAGCGGCTTTCAAAATAACAATTTATAACGGCGATTTCAATCGCCATAGCAATGCAAATGAGTAATAAAAATTACTTACCACCACGACCTTCGCGTTTACGCTCGTTTTCTTTTAAAGATTTTTTACGAATACGAATATTTTCTGGTGTAACTTCTACCAACTCATCATTATCAATAAACTCTAACGCTTGCTCTAATGACATTAAAATAGGTGGCGTTAATGTTTGCGCTTCATCAGTACCTGAAGAACGTACGTTAGTTAATTGCTTACCTTTAAGCGCGTTAACGGTTAAGTCGTTATCACGACTATGAATACCAATAACTTGACCTTCATATACGTCTACACCGTGACCAATCATCATACGGCCGCGAGACTGTAGGTTGAATATGGCGTTAGTAAGGGCTTTACCCGTTGCATTTGCGATCATTACGCCATTTTTACGCTGACCAATATCGCCGCCTTTATGAGGGCCATATTCAAAGAATGTATGGTAAATTAAACCTGAACCTGACGTAAGGGTCATAAATTCAGTTTGAAAACCAATTAAACCACGACTTGGCATAATGAAATCCATACGAATTCTGCCAGTGCCATCAGGTGCCATGTCAGTTAATTCGGCTTTGCGAACACCCATTTTTTCCATGATCGCACCTTGATGTTGTTCTTCCACATCAATAGTTACTGTTTCATAAGGTTCTTGCAAAATGCCATCAATCATACGCTCAATAACTTCTGGACGAGAAACCGCAAGTTCAAAACCTTCACGGCGCATATTCTCAATTAAAATACCTAAATGAAGCTCACCACGACCTGAGACTTTAAATTTATCTGGATCATCTAATTGCTCAACACGTAAAGCAACGTTGTGTACTAATTCTTTCTCTAAGCGATCTTTAATATTACGTGAAGTAACATACTTACCTTCTTTACCACAAAATGGTGAAGTGTTTACTTGGAAAGTCATGTTAATGGTTGGTTCGTCAATTGATAACGCAGGTAAACCTTCAACTTCTGCTGGGCAGCAAATGGTATCTGATATTTTCAATTCACCTAAACCCGTAATAGCAATAATATCACCGGCAAAACCTTCAGCGATATCATGACGCTCAAGGCCTAAATAACCAAACACTTTACCCACTTTGGCATTATGTACACCACCACTTGCTAGTTGTATCGTTACTTGCTGGTTAGGTTTAACACTACCACGCTTAATACGACCAACACCGATTACGCCCAAATATGAACTGTAATCAAGTTGAGATATTTGCATTTGGAATGCACCTTCAGGATCTGCATCTGGTGAAGGTACTTCTTTAATAATAGTATCAAATAAAGGAGTCATGTCGTTGCCAACTTCACCTTCTTCAAGTGATGCCCAACCGTTGATTGCTGACGCGTAAACCACTTTAAAGTCAAGTTGTTCATCCGTTGCACCAAGATTATCGAATAATTCGAACACTTGATCCATAACCCAATCAGGACGAGATCCTGGCTTATCAACTTTATTAATAACAACAATAGGTTTTAAACCTTGAGCAAACGCTTTTTGTGTTACAAAACGTGTTTGCGGCATTGGGCCTTCTTGTGCATCAACAATTAATAACACAGAATCAACCATTGACATTACACGTTCAACTTCACCACCAAAATCAGCATGGCCAGGAGTATCTACGATGTTTACACGGTAGTCGTTCCAGTTAACAGCGGTATTTTTAGCTAATATCGTAATACCACGTTCTTTTTCAATATCGTTTGAATCCATCACACGTTCGTCATGGCCAGTACGGGCGTCTAACGTACCTGATTGCTCAAGTAACTTATCAACTAATGTGGTTTTTCCGTGATCAACGTGAGCAATGATTGCCACATTTCTTAATTTATCTAACACAGGCTTTACTCGCTGTTACGCTTGATTAACGAGCAAATAGGTCGTGAATCAAATAGGGCTATAATTGGGCGCGAATTATACAAACCTTTTGTTCAAAAAGATATCTATTATCGCAGTGCTTATTTACTAGCTGCATTAATTACCTATTTCGATCAATAAAAACCAAAAATTCTGCATAAAAATAGTTTATTTCTAGGTATAAATATTGAAATAGCATTAAATAGCATATAGTATTTTCTCATTGAACTTTTCTTATCAACTTTTTCTTATTCATTTAAGTTGCACCAAAAAGCTTCATGTACATACAATTGTAGTGCGTAAAAATTTTATATAATTATTAACCATTTGTTTATCAAAAGGTTTATTTTTTGGCATAATTTTAGCTTATGGATTTAGATTATATCTATTTAGCTTATTTTACTCAGTTTCTGTTTACAGATAATAAACCGCTATAACAATTGGTATATACCCAAAATTACAACTAACTCACTGGAGAGACAAAAAATGTCACAAGCAGTATTCGATTTAATTAAAGAGCACGATGTCAAATTTGTTGACCTTCGTTTCACAGATTCAAAAGGTAAAGAACAACACGTTTCAATTCCTCATCACCAAGTTAACGAAGATTTCTTCGAAGATGGAAAAATGTTCGATGGCTCTTCAATTCAAGGTTGGAAAGGTATTGATGAATCAGACATGGTAATGATGCCTGATGCAGACAGTGCTGTTCTAGACCCTTTTACTGAAGCAGTAACGTTAAACATCCGTTGTGATATTTTAGAACCAGCAACAATGCAAGGTTACAGCCGTGATCCTCGTTCTGTTGCTAAACGTGCTGAAGAGTACATGCGTAGCACTGGTCTTGCCGATACTGTTTTAATTGGTCCTGAGCCAGAGTTTTTCGTTTTTGATGATGTACGTTTTCATACTGACATGAGTGGTTCTTTTTACAAAATTGATGATAAAGAAGCTGCTTGGAACTCAGGTACAGAGTACGAAGAAGGTAATATGGGTCATCGTCCTGGTGTTAAAGGCGGTTACTTCCCAACGTCACCAGTTGATTCATCACAAGATTTACGTTCAGCTATGTGTTTAGTCATGGAAGATATGGGCTTAGTTGTTGAAGCGCATCATCATGAAGTAGCAACTGCTGGTCAAAACGAAATTGCTTGCCGTTTTAATACAATGGTATTAAAAGCAGATGAAGTTCAAATTTATAAGTATGTTGTTCATAACGTAGCTCACGCTTACGGTAAAACAGCAACCTTTATGCCTAAGCCTTTAGTTGGTGATAATGGTA
>Ga0209081_1000692_pt1 | contig 20325 bp, 19 predicted proteins | sample GOMGulsemesocosm_4_FD_184636 | JGI IMG/M metagenome (GOLD analysis project Ga0209081, IMG submission 184636) | Methane-oxidizing microbial communities from mesocosms in the Gulf of Mexico - GOM15B Gulf of Mexico (SPAdes) (version 2) | ecosystem: Environmental > Aquatic > Marine > Cold seeps... | reverse complement strand
GCTTTACGGCCAGATAACTCACGTAAGTAATAAAGTTTAGCTTGACGAACAGCACCGCGACGTTTGACTTCAATAGAGTCAACAATTGGGCTATGTGTCTGGAATACGGTCACAAAACGGGTTTTTTAATTATAATACAACAAGTTATCATGTTTTATTTATTATAATACAACCAGAAAAACTAGAGTTTCAGGAAAAACAGGAAATAAATTCACCTTATTTATCAATCTACTAAAATTTTAAAAATATATAATAGTACTGTATATGGGATCACAAAATTATGGAAAAATAATAACTAAGATGACGGAAATATTCGAATTTTTAATTGAATTTCTTAGTACCCACCATTACCTTTTTAAGGGCTATATAATGATAACAGTGTACTGGTAATTAATAGTTGGTACTCAAAAAGATCCAATAGCGATCCAATATTATTTATTCAGAATTAAGATATCTCATTTAAATAATCAAAAATTAAAATTTAATATCAATTAACCGATTTTCAATTTTTAAGCTATTTTCCTTATCATTAGGTTTTAAGGACTTATAAAATCTTCCATAAGCAAACTGCTTTTGATATCTTGCTCCTCTTCCCTTTTTTAATAACCTCAAGCCAACTAAATGATCTAAATATTCTCTTAACAATGTATATGGAGCCGTAAAGGGTAACTCAACATTATTCGCTTTCATTAACTTTGAATTGAACAATAGTTGCTTATATGGGTCTACAAGCGTAACGCCAAGTGATGTAAGTCGTTTAGAGAGGAACTCTACATCAATAGTATCATTATCAACCCAATGTATGTCTCTAAAAGCAATTAGCTGCCAATACTTAGGTTCACAGCCGTATATGTGTTGATAATCTATATATTCGTCAACTACTGACTTTAACCTTTCAATTGAATAACCTTTTTGAGTAAGCTCTTTAAAAAAACTATTAGCTTGTTTTTCTATTCGTAATAAATTTGGAGATATAGGCATGCTCTCCGACTCTAAAATATAATCGACCTGTTCCAAGTGTTTATTAACCTTTTCCAACTTTTTAGCTTTAATTTTCTTCAATTCTGATTTAACTATTGAGTTGTATTTTTTTTGATAATTTAAAGCAACTTCATTTTCGCCCCACTCAAATACAATTTCTTTGTGAGAAGAATCTAAAAACTCTTCATCAAAAATCAGATAACTAGGTGCTGAATTCTTATACCTTTTAACTATGGGCAATTCATTAATATCAGCTAAAACGACTAACGCTTTAGCTTTATTCCTTAATGAGCATAACATCTCAAATTCATTATTCTCGATATGCTTAAATTGATTCACTTGAACCTTTTTTTCTATTTTAGGTTCTTCACCCAACTCACTATGAATTACTTTCTGAATTTCATCATTTGCGAAGTGTTCTAGAGAAAATAAATAAGTGGGCAGTATTAACCCATTAGAAACCAAATTATTTTCAACTTCTTTAGTCCACTTAGTTATGTGGATATTTTTAGCCTTAACTATTTTATCGAGTTTTTCTTCTCGCTCTATTTGAAATGGTTTAGTTACGTCATTAGCTAAAAATATAATACGCTGATTAATTGCTTTATTTATTTCTGCTTTAACGACTTCAAAATTAACTTGGTTTTCATTTAATAAATGAGCCAAATCAATCTCAACTGTAGATATATTTAATTTCCTTATCTTTTCTAACTTAACTTCATCAACTTTATGCCAAACATTTATTTCAAAATTTATATAAAAGTTATTATCAAGATATTGAATTTTAGAAAATACATCTCCCCTAATATCCCCCAATGTTTTCTCTTGTTCAGAAGATATTATTAATAATTTTTCCGAACCAAAAATTGAAAAATCATCCACAGAATAAGAACGCATCAAAATATCTTTTTGATATCTACAACCAATTTTGTACGATGGTAATTTAATTGAATCTAAATGGGAGAGTACATATTTACCAAGTAAATGAAGTGCAGTTTCTTGACAGATTCGGCTTTCAGTTCCTTTATGGTGAGCAAAATGCCAAATGGTTTTATTACCCATTTTAGCAACTAAATCAGATTCACATTCAGGGCAAATACAATTACATTTTAAACCCCTTTGATCTTCTATCAAATCATTAATCAGTACTATTTTAGAAGTTATTTTATCAACACCTAATGGTATTTTCATTAATGAACATCCTTGTTAATTCTGTATTAAATTAAAGCATCACCTGATTCATACCAACTTGCTCTTGCGTAACGTTTATAACGATATTCCTTAAGATCTAAATTGTCCGCATGGTCTAAAACGATAACTTGTGAATATTTACCGCTTTCTTTTCTACCTTCTTTTAAGCTTTGTACGATTTGAATGTAAATATTTTCAACTTTTTTAATATCATTATCATGACTATCAACGTCTCTAGGAAAATAAACTTGGCTAGGTTGGTCAATGAATAAAAAATTAGGTACAGGTGATTTGTTTTTATACGAAAAAAGCTTAAGGAAACCAAGCGATGCAGATAAATGAAAGGCTAACCAATTTGCACCACTACCTAAGTCTGACAAACGAATTCGTCCGTATTTTTTATCATTATGAATGATTGATAGAGTATTTAAATCAAGCTCTAATTTAGCAGGTAGGAACTGTTCTTCAAAGTCTAAGTTGTTAGCTATTTTATTCATCCATCCATTTAGCTTTGACTGGCATTCAGCAAGATCTTTTTTAAAAACATACTTGGTAAGAGATTCTCTTAATAACCGAAGTTCACTAATAATCCCCTGTTCACCAAAATCTGTAATTTGAATTTTATTACTAATTTGTTCAACTATAACTTCAATTTTTGCTCGTAAATAACCTAAAGAATCTCTTTTATCCTTATATTCCTTTATTTTTTTGTTGAAACTTTCAAACTCATTAATTTGAATATTAATCTCACTTATTTCTTTTTGAAGATTTCTTTTCTCATGCTTAAGTGTTTCCATTTGTTCTACATCAAATCTAGCGAAACCAACCATAGATCCAACTTCTAAATTTAATGATTCCAGTGCTGAATTGATAGAATTAGCTTCCTCTGATAATGCATCAACATCATTACCACAAACAGGACATAAGCAATCAATGATCTCTACTGTTTCACTACGCTTTTTTATATGTGAAAGGTTTGAAATTGACTTTTTAGCATTTTTAGCAATATTTTCAATTTTTACTAACTCAGTATTTATCGTATTTAATCTTAATGTGTTCGTTGAAAGCTCCACTCTTAATTTACTATATAACCTTGTAGAGTCCGATTTGAATGGCTCTGATTGATCAAATTCAGGTAATTCTTTTGTTATCGTTATTAAATTAATTAAACTATTAAAAGGAGGTAATTCTTTGCCTATATTTGCAAAATAACTTCTACAAAGCCCTTCTAATCTTTTTTCATATTGAGAATTAAACAATCTTTCTTTATTTTTTTCTCGTTCAATACCCTTCAATTTTTTATCTAACTCATCAATTTGACGTTTAATTGAATAATATTCAGCATCAACAATACCTAAAAATATAGGGATCTGCTCTAATATTCGTGCTTTTCGATTATAGTCATCCATCTTGGAAAATAAAGCGTGTTTACTCGCAATCAAATTTTGATATTGATATAAAAAAGGTGTCATATTTCTTAAAGAAGCTTTACCTTTTTTAACATCAGATTCTACAATATTAGAATCAGTAATATTTAACCCTAAAAATTTTTCAATGTTGTCTTGACCAGCACCTTTAATTTTTAATAAGGGTTGGTTATTAAAATATGAAATATTAAAATCTTTTAAAAAATTGACACTTGTTTCCAGTGATACGTAAATTTTGCTTTGGGTGGCACTGTCATTAGGTCTAGCGATCACTAAAAAGTTATTATCTACTTTAAGTACAATACAAAATAATTCGGCAAAATCAGAAATAACCCCTTTAGGAATTGAAGGGATTGTTGCACATAAACAGTAATCCACAATTTCAATTAACGCACTTTTTCCCTTTTTTGAATGACCTGAAATAATGTTAAGACCGTTTGTTAAGCTAAGTTCTCTTTTTTGGTTGTTTCTTCCAAAGATAATAATTTTTTTGATATAACTGTTCATACCTTGAACACTCCAAGCTTAAAGAAGCAATCTTGCATTTTTTCTTTTGAAAAAACATTTCCTAAATTATGTGCTGCTTTTAAATAATTTCTTGTTGTTTTATCTCGTTCTTTTTTATAATCATAGCTACTTTTATTAGTCAGTTTAATGCCAAAATCATTGCCTTTATTTGCATAAACGATAAAGGCAGGGTTAACAAATTCTTTATATACTTCAACATAATATTGTAATGCTGTTATTCTTTTTCTTTTATCTTTATCATCTAAAAATGCTGAATAAATAGTACTTGTTGTATTTAACTTACATAGTCCGCTACGAGGTTCGCCTCTTAAAATTAATGGGATAGCTAAGTAAATCAACTCAAATGGAGCCTTATTACCGTAACCTTCAATAAAATGGCAAATAATATTTGATAACCAATATGGGTTTAAAGAAAGTTTTTCAATTTCACTAATCTTCAATGTCATCTTCCTTAATTTTCCACTCAAAACTAGATTCATCTAGATGTGTGTGAATAATACCGCTTTGAATATTTGGAGGGACTTTACCTGTTCGGATTTCTGAGCCAGCTTTGTTATAAAGGATTTTAGATTTTTTTACTAATTTACTTAAACTATTTGTTTCAACTTCTAAGCAAATTATTTCTTTCATACTATTCAATAATCGACCTGCTTCTATAACCTGTTTACCAAATTCTTTAAGTGCATGGGGGTTTTGATCAGCCATAATAACTAGCACATTTTGTGTTTGAGTATAGTTAATTGCCGCTTCATTTATTTTCTCTGGATATGGAATGTCAGCAATCTTCTTTATAAAGCTTTTTTCAAGTGTTGCTTCATCAATATCAGTAGATAATTCAACATCAGGAAAATCTAAAACTTCATTATTAAGAGACTTTCTAGCTTGCTCTTGAAGAAAAGATCTGAATTCATTTATCTCAATATCCCACTCCTGAGGTGAGAGAATCCCTTTTTCAACAATAAAACCGATTAAGGATCGAACCAGTGAAGATCTTTGGTTCTTTTTTGAAAATAGAAAAGCAGTATGATCTAATAAATTTTCATAAAGCGAATAAGCATTTTCAAATGAATGTTTAATTGTGACTTTACTTAAAACATCTAATAACTCTTTTTCTGAATAATCATTATTAAAAGTAAAAATATTATTTAGATATGATTGAATAGTTTTATATTCATATTTTGATTTTTTGATATCTGAATGAATATCTAGGATTTTCTGATGTTTTATATCTGACTTAGAGCTATTCCAATCTTTAAAAGTACTATCTTCTTTTACTATAGCACTGGTCAGTAAAATAAATTTTGAGTGAGATATAAGTGTGTTTCTATTATCAACCCAATTTGATAAGGACTTCCAGAAATCAATATGAGTATCAATTAATGCGTAATTAGGATCATTATGGTGTTTGATTTCATAATTATAATCAGCAGTGGTTAAATCACCATACTGCTCAATATTAACTAATTCACCATCATCAGACTCTAAACAAATCTTTAAAGCTATTAGGTATTGATATAAATTACCTAATTGACTAAGAGCCGCGGTATTTTTAGGAGCTGCCACTGTCTTGATAAATTCCATTTAAATTAATTACATAACAAGATTGTACAATACCGATTATTAATTATCATGTCATCAATCAAATAAATGAGTATTTAACATCACTTCATTTGGTTTTATTTTTTATTACAGAAAAACATTTCAAGTTGCAGGTATTAATATTGCTAATATTGACTACACCTCTCGTAATGATGACCTTGATACATAATAATTTAATAAGCCAATAATAATTTAGTATAACTTCTTGATTGTTAAATGTACTTAATAGATGATACTAGGACTAAAATAGTAATTTACATCTTTTTATAAGAGTAATTTAAGTGCCTTCAGATAAGAAAAAATTAATTTTAAAGAAATCTTTATCTTCTCAAGATATCAATACCCTCTGTGATAAGGTGATTAAGGATCAATTTGATGTTGTTATCCCTCAGTCTATAGCTTTTGGGGGAGGATTAGGGGGGGAGGCTTTACTTATTCAATTTCTATGCACATGGGCAAGAAATACTGAAAACCCTAAACTATTCACTTACATAACAGTTGATAAATTTAATGAGGGTTTTGATCGCCTAACAGATAAAATGTCAGGGTTAGTTGCTATGCTGATGGCTGATTCTATATATCTTAAGAATTCCGAATCATGTATTTCTAAAAAAGAAGCTTTTTCATCGACAGAAATAAAGATGTCAAAGTTAAGAACCCATGCATTTTTAGATGTATTCAAAGGGCAAAGAGTATTTTTCCCAAGCCTTAAACCTTCTAAAAATGGTGGTTTTATACTTCCTCTTTATAATGGAAAAGTAGTTTCAGAACATGGAAAGTTTAAATACCTTTTATACACTTTTTTCGAAAAATTTTATAAACAATCTTTGCTTCATGAAGATAATAAATTTCTTATAAATTTAGGTAATGTAGCACATCAACTATTTCTAAATACCCATGACCATGCAAGGTTAGATCATGAAGGTAATTTGTTTTTAAAAGATGCTAGAGGCTTACTATTCAATAAACAATTATTTGAAAGAAAAGATCTCAATGATATTTTAGGAGATTCAGATGAATCAAATAAATATCTAAACTCCCTATTTAAAAGAATTAATGGAACCAAATTAAGCTTTATCGAAATATCGGTAATAGACAGTGGCGAAGGTTTAACAAACAATTGGATGTCAAAAAAATATAATAAGAATATTAATGATATTAATGAAAACGATGAAGTAGATTCTATTATTGAATGCTTTGAAAAGCATAAAACAACAAAATCAACGAAATCGTCTGGAGTTGGACTCAGCACTATAATTGAAAGTTTAAAAAACTTGTCTGGTATGTTTCGTTTGAGAACAGGAAAAACAATAACTAACTGGTATAGCGATATAACTATTAATAACGAACAAATAACTGAAAAAAACATATCACTTTGTAAAACAAAGATAGTAGGTACATCCTTTACCGTTTTAGTTCCAGTATTAATATCGAATGAAAAGGATTTTTAGTGTTTCATTTTGAAATTGAAGAAGAAAATATTATTTCATTAATTCTTTTTTTTGATGATTTAGATTCAAATGATAAGTCTTTAGCAGAAATTTTTGAAAAAACATATCAAAATTATCATAGACCTGATCAGATAATTTGTATTCTGCCTTGTAGTGACATAGCTAAATTTCAAAATTTATTAGAAGATACGTCTGTTAAGGTTAATGCAGAAAGATATGGGAATAAGGTTCCATTTATTGCCTTGTCCTTTAATTTATTTGGTGAGCTTTCAGTATGTTATAACCCGCAAGATTCAAACATTCTGAATTTGAGTGAGTTAGCGTTAAGTATAAAAAAAACAGGATTAAATATATTATGTAATAAACATAATATAATTGAGACCAGCCCCCCTGGAACCAGTTATTTAAAGCCATCTCACTCACAGCATAACGAATTCATTTCGGCATATAAATTAGGACAAGATTCGTCTCATAATGTTTTTATCGCATTTACTCTTTTATCATTTTTAAATAAGAAATTAGACTACAAGTATATATACATTGATACTTCGGCTATAAATTATATTGTTCTTGCCCTTATCAACTTGATTAATCGTATAGATAAAAATATAAATTTTAATCCAGTTTATAATTCATTCCATTCTTATTCAGGATTGGTAGATTTAAAACCTCAATTAACAAGCGAAGTTTTAGTTTTTATTTCTGCTTCAACAAGTAATAGCTTAATGGATAAAGTTATAGCTGAGTGGGGAGTTGAGTCTAATCAAGTAATAACTTTATTATCATTTAAAAAATCAGGTCAAGTTTTACACTATTTAAAAAGCTCTAAAAAACAAACACCAAAGCATACAGAAAATTTTGTAAGAAGAGTTGATGAATATTTCACCACTGAGTATCTACCTCCTAAATCTGTAGTATTAAAAAAAATTCATGGAAAAAACATACACAAATGGCCTTTTAAACATTTTTTTAATACAAATAATCACCGATGTCACTTTAAAACAAATAAATTAGAAAATATTAAAGAGCAATCCATAGATTTAACAGAATTACCCAAAAGTGTTAATGATGAAATAGATGCATGGATTCAACACATAATATGTTGGCATATACCTTCATCTATAAAATACGTTGTGACAGACGCATCAAACGATTTCTGTCAATCTGTGATATCAAAAATCAAACTTAATCACCCTCATATTGATGTATTAGACTTTACCTCTGTGATAGATAAAGATTTTGATAATAGTAATAATGCGTTATGTGCAATATTACCTGTTATAAGAAGTGGAAATGCATTTATTTCCTTAAACAGAGATTTAAGAATAACCAAGCATAACGGTATGAGGATTTTTATTTCACCATTTTTCTTATACCAAGGTGAATCTAATAAAAAGCAGTTCAAAAACTCATTATTATATGGTCCAGACCTCAACAAATATAAATTCTTTAACAAATACGAATTAAGTATTCCTTACAGAAGCAATGAAAGTTCTTGGGAGTCTGAAATAGATTTTTATGACGATTTAGACGATTCAGACGGTTTCATAGATATGAGAAAATCAATGATTCATAAAACGTCAGAAGGATTAAAAGGGATAATTGGACTTAATGGAAGAAGCTTAAATGAACACCTAACATTTTCAAGACATTTCGCTTTTTGGAATTTTGATTATAATAGCCAAACACCTGAGTCGGTATACTTCACAGTATCTTCTATATTACAAAATGCTAGAGAAGATTTAACCTTACCCCTAGAAGATCAGTTGCTATGTAATATTCAACAACAATCAGTACTATCACCAGAGAACTTCGTAAGATTTAATGACCCTCTAATTCAAAGCTGTCTATGGAGGGCTGCTTTAGATACAGAAGTAGATTACTCTTCTGACGAATCCCTAAGCAAACAGTTTACTGATATATTAATACGCTTATTAAAGCATTATGACAATACAAAAGGCGAAGCTAGTATAGATCTTTTACTTGGAATATCATTAAGGAAAATACGCTTATCGAATAGATGTTATAAAAATCTATATCAATATTTAGAAAACTTCACGTTTTCACATAGTTCGTCATTACTTGAAATAATGAAAGAAAAAATACAATCTTTTTATACATAATTATATCTATGGTTTAATTTAGACTGAATAGTTCAAAACTTGGTATTCTTAGAAGAAACTGAAAACCAAAGTAGAAAAATTGAGGAGTATATTAAATTTAGCCATTACTTACTTGCAATATTGAGCTCTAAGCTTCGAATATTGTGCATTTTCACTTATGGTAAGTTTGAGGCTATATGCTTTATATACTCTTAAAAATCTAGAAATATACTGGCACTTATTACTCGGTGGTAGCCATTCATTTAGCCCTTTATCGCTTTTTTGTCTATTTAGACTAGCTTCTACACTTAATAAGTTTGCGGGGTCATTAGCGAATTTGACTCTTTTATTTTTTGACCATTTATCTGAGCCGTGCTTCCACGACCATGAAAGAGGAACAACATGGTCAATATCAATTTCAGAAGCATTATATATAATTTCACCTGAAAATAATGATATCCATTTACCTGAAACTACTTTGCATTGCTTCGAAGTTTTATATCGAATCAGACCGACCGATTGCGAGATCAGTACTTCCATTCTTGAGTTTTGACAATCTCTGTCTAAGTCATTCCATCCACTACCGAATTGACTTCGAGAATATTTTGACAAAGTACTATTTGCATTTTTTACAACTAAATATTCCTTCGATTTATTAGTACTAGCTGAATTTCCTTTATAGTTCTTTGGTAAGCGACCACCTGAATCTAAACATTTGTTAAGTGAATTAAACGATTTGAAATTTTTAGTCCTTTCATAGTAAGAGCTAAATTTATCGTGGCAAATTCCTGACTTAGACTTCTTCACAACACCCGAATATGCGGGGAAAGTAAATAGATATAAAGCAAAAAGAAATAGTAAATACTTTACTTTCAATTTATTATAAAAAAACAGGTTCATTATTATTCCTTTAAATATCACTATCTCAATGGTTCCAGATTAATTTGTCGATTTTTAACCCGCTAGGGATTTTATTTGGAATAATGTCTATCCAATTTTTTTCAGCTTTATCTTCCAAGGCTGTCAGAAAACTAATTAAGTTTTGAATGTCTTCACTAGTTAGAGATTGTTTATGATTCTGTCCAACTTTTGATAACGTACTATGGCAAAGTTGATATTCCTTAGAAACTTTACTACATCCTTTATAGTGCCGAATAATTGCCTCTTCCAATGTTTTTTCAGAGCCATCATGCATATAGGGTGATGTTAAAGTAACATTTCTTAGTAAAGGCGTTCTAAATTTAAATATATCTGTTTTTAATTTGGTTACTTCTGCTCGTCCTTTGTCTAACAACTTGTTTTCTTTTGTGCTAACAATTCCTAGTGAATGGAAATTAAAATCGCTAAAAACAGAGCTGTTATGGCAACTAACACAACCTGCCACCCCAAAAAACAGTCTTCCTCCAATTAACTCTGAATCATTTAATGAATTTCCCTGCCCTTTAACAAACTTATCCCACGCAGTATTTCTAGTAGCAAATGCGACCTCTTCAAAATGGGCTATTGCATTACCAATATATCCAAAATCAAGATCATTGAAATCTAAATTTTTATATGCTTTTTTAAATATGGATCTATATTCTTTTTGTATAGGGTTGAGCTTGTCGTTAGAAATAGTACCAATAAGCCTATCTATTATCATTGAATGGTATATGGAAATCCAAGAAGGCCTATCAACTAAGTTCGATAGCTTCACTAACCTAAGACAAACATCAAGTTCTCGACCTTCAAGTTTACAATCATCGCTGAACATCTCTCCTTTATTAACAATTGGAAACAAAGCTTGGGCAGCTAACGCATTCTCAATACTTTTAGGAAGGAGTTCATTTAAAGGGGTTCTATAAACATCATTTAATGGATCTAATACTTCAATTCGTCCATCCCAAAACAAGTTTCTAGCTTCATTATTATCCAAATTCCACAATGCTTGTGAATTTCTATTGTGATCTATGTGATTAGAGCCCTTAACTCTTTTCTCAGCAAGGTTACTTCCTCCTGTCCCAATTGATTTACTTAAAGCATCACTTGCTCCCCTTGCCATCAAATGACAAGTAGCACATGAAATATCTTTATTGGTGCTTAAAATGGGGTCAAAAAACAAAACCTGACCAAGATAGTACTTATCCGTTAATATAAAGGGCTCACTACGCAAAGGAGTTATTTCAGCATTATCTATATACTGATTGAGCCAATTTATATTATCTTGCCTATCTGAATATTTTTGAAATGAATAGCAATTAAAACTGAACACTAAGATTAACGATATTATAAAATATTGAAGGTAAACTATCATTTTCTTTCTTTGGTCTTCACAAAGTTTCTAAAAATGAAAGTAAGTTATTAAAATCACTTTCCGTCAACACATCAATATATGACAACATAGTAGATCTCGAAGAGAGCACCCTCCCATAATTATAATAATCTTTTTGAATCCATTCTTTATCTTTAAAGTAAATGATCGGGTTTATGTGGAATAGAACTACTTCATTTAAATCTTTAAATACTCCATTATGTCCGTATGGAGTAGTTTTTGACACACTCAATAAAGAAGGGGTCTTAAATTTAAACCTATCTAGGTGATTTAATGAAATTTCAGAACGACCAAGATCTTGACCATATACGCTCACCCCTACATCCCCTTGAGGAACACCTAAAGAATGAAATTTGAAATCAGATAATAAATCACCACTATGACAAGAAGCACAACGACCTTTTCCATAAAATACATATGCCCCTTCTTTTTCAGAATGAGTTAACGAATTTTTCGTTCCTTGAATATACTTAGACCAACGGTTATTAATGCAATTTTCCTTATTAATTAAAAATGCAGCTATAGCATTTCCAATATCGGATAGTTCAAGTGTTTTGATATTAATATCGCTGTTTGCAAACTTTAATCTCAACTCATCCCAAACCTCTCCCTCTGAATTTATAAGACGATTACGTATAACTACTGATGCAGCCTCGTAACGTTCTTCATAATAAGCATTGTCGATGATTTCCATATCGTTATTATCACTCAATTCAAAAGTACCTAAAAATTCATCACGAGCAAGAATCGGGAAAATAGCAGCAACAGACAAAGGTGAATGGAAACCTTTAGACTTACTATCACCGATAAGAGAAACTAATCGATCTTTTTCTACTTGAACTTTACCATCCCAAAAATAAGCAGAATAGTCCTTATGACCTCTACCTACTAATGTAAAAGAATTTCTTGGCACTATTACTCCTTTGCCATCTAACAATCTATCTAAACCTTCCCCATCCCCACCTACACCAATGGATACTTTTAGACCATCAATTCTATTCAAATCTTTTAAATGACAGGTTGAACATGATGTATCTCTATTTCCACTCAATAATTTAGTATCAAAAAGAGCACTACCTAACAACGAAAGTGACACATCATTATTTTGAACCGATTTACAGCTAAAACCTTGCAACCCATAAATTTCAATGACTTTACTTAGTTTAAAGTCTAAGTCACTAGAAAATGAATTAAATGATAATACTGTGCAAAAAAACAAAAAACATCTCATTATCTTTCTCTAAATTTATGTTGCTTTGCCAATTGCTCTGCTGGCTTCTGATTGATTTCTAAAGCTACCAACCCCAAACCAGATAAACTATATTCTGATATACCACTCGACAACATGTACTTCCTTAACTTATCGTAATCATGACAATCAAGTAGCTGAATTTCGCTCGATTTTATTAAATTAGTATCAGTTTGTTGCTCAATATACCAATTACTATCCATTGCAAAAGCGCAATCAAGAGTAAGCTTCATATACTCATCTTTGTTTGTTTGGTAAACAAACTCTGGAATAATAACTTCTTTAGATAGGTAAGTGATTGCGATTAAAATTACGCTAATTTTAAAAACAAAATTTAAAATTTTCACTGAATTAAAATACCAAGAGAATTAAGCACTTCGATATCTAATTTTTCTTTAACTTGTTGCCCTATATTCATTCTATACAAATTAACAGCATCCCTTGTTTCTTTTCCCATGATTCCATCAAGCTTCCCTTTGTATAAATTTAAAGCAGACAATGTTAATTGAACTCTTAATATAATATTTTTACGCTTCTCTTTATCTGACATAACTTTTTTAAAGTTATTTTCATCCGCTGATGGAATTGTTTCATTAGGTCTTGATGGCTGTCCCAATGGATCAGAATAGACGGGAGATGGAACAGTTTTAAGCTTAGGTTTTGCAGGAGCTCTATACCCACCACCAGAAGATGACCTATGTGATGCATGTGATGCATGGCTTCGGTGAGCAGCTAAATAAATTGGTAACTCCCCTGTGTTTAAAGGAGCAGTCTCAACTTCATCTAAGAAATCAAACCTAGCCGAATCTTCTGCCATTTTAACATCTTCACTAGCATTAGCATTAGCACTTAAAGCAGCAAATCCTGTAAACAGCTTAACTAATCCATTAACTTTCTTCATAGTATTCTTTCCTCTGGATGTGTCCATTTATCTTTAACCGAACTAAAAAAACCACCACAATTACTTTTTAGAATGCAACTATCGCACGTATCCGTATAAACATTTTTCCAATCACTAATAGATTTTTTAGCATGATGATGAATTTCATGCGGGATATGGCATAAAGGGTAGTTGAACAATGAAATATCAATACCAAAACGCTTACTCATTTGGCATGATTTAACTAACTCATCTTGATAAGACTCTGGCTCCACATATAATTCAGACCAATTACGTTTAGCCCAACCTGTTTGCTCTAGATTCATTATTGAAATACTTGCGATATGATTAAAACAGGAGGCAGCTAACTCTATAATTGATGAAATTTCTGAAAAATTATATTGTGTTGGGATAATCCTTAATTCTATTTCAATGCCAGCATTACCCGCATTTATAAGTCCTGCTATAGTTTCAGACCAAGCACCATGGCTATTTACCAACCGATCATGTACCTTGCTAGTTGTGCCATATAAAGGCACTCCAACCATGACAAACCTTTCTTTATTCAGTTCATGGAAATCATTCGCAAACTTTTTTCTACTAAACGCTCTTCCATTACTCAATATATGAAGTGGCGTTTTATTTTCAAACTGATTTAAAATAGTAAAAAAATTAATAATATAATTGGGGGTTAACAAGGGCTCACCGCCTGAAATTCCTATTACTTTTTTTGAATTAAAAGCAATGATAGATTGGGCTGCATAAGCAAATAAAATTTCATCGTTAACATTTCTTGGAGGTTGGGAGCAAAATAAACATAAATTATCACACCTTTCTGTGACTAAAAGCGTGTTTGCATTAGCTGATTGACTTAAAGCAACCCTAATTTTTCCTTTGCCGTCTGCGTACCCAATATCACCATGGGTTGTCCATTGATTAATCATTTCATCATTGAATTGAACAACATCAACACCGCAATCTACAATTGAATTTATATATATTTTAGGAAGCATAGAGCCTAAGTCTGAATCTTTTCTCTTTAATATTTGTACGGGGCCGAATATGTCTTTTAGTGAATCATTATAAAATAAATCTTGTCTTAACGGAGAGTTCATAACCACCCCTCCATTACAGATTTGTTAGAATCATCCTTTAGCAACTCAAAGACAAAATCAAAAACACTTTTGTGTAATTGGCAGAATCGAGAATTAGATTTATTACCTATTGGTTCTCCAAATTCTTGTAAGTGATAAATTGGATCTGAACCACAACTTCCTTGATACACACAATCGGCACAACCTGGCACATCAAAATTGAATGAATTCACCAACATATTTTCTGAAAATGTTGTATCTAACACTTGATTTTTTTCATTAATGTTACCAATAATTAAATCTTCAAATCCATGTTTTCGATAGACCATTCTGGCCTCGTCACTGCCAAACACATTTCCTGTGTAATCAATTAACATACTATTTTTTGCATAGCCTGCGGGTGCCATTAAATCAACATACATCCCATCTTTTGCATTTATTAATCTTTTAAAATGTATAAATAAAAAATGTTCAATTATATGAATACCTTTTTTATTTTCTTCCATTATTCGATAGATTAACTTCTTATAAAACGCCATGAATTCATCAATAGTTATATCTTTTGCCTGCTTAGGTATCGCAAAACCATATGAACTAACTGGCCTAACAAACATTTCGCTCAATCCCAAAGCCAGATGTGTATCAACCAGCTCATCAAAACCAGATAAGCCATCATGGGTAACAGTTGTTACTGTCCCTATTTTTCCTTTTCCAAGCTTATTATCAACTCGCTGTATATTTTTTTGAGTCCGTTCAAAGGAGTCCTTTGTAATAAGTTTTCTATGCCTATTATGTGCTTTTTTTCCTGCATCAATACTTGTTGAGAAATTAATGTTTTTTCCTACACACCACATTAATATATCTTCATTAATTAATGACAAACTTGTGGCTATTACAAATGAAAACTCGTCAACAAAAACAGCTTCTTGCATTTGTTTATAGAATTCTTTTATGAACTCAAACGCCAGAAGTGGCTCCCCACCTTGAAATTCTATTTTATAAGGTGGGGATTCAATTTTTCTAATAAAATCAATTAAAGAAGGTATACTGGAAAGCGGTAAATCAAACCCATCAACATCTTGATTGACGCGACTTACTTGGCAGTATGTACAGTGATGATCGCACCTTAACGTAGGTACTATCATTATCAGCCTAGGGCTAGATAAGTCTTTATGGATGTTTTTTGTAAATGAAGATGTGGTTAATTGAACTTTTGCTTCAAAATCATCTGTTGTAGATATAAAAAGTTTACGCTCAAGAATTTTAATGGATTCAGGATCTAAATCACTAATATTATTTATTAATTTTTTTAAGTCATTTTGATTGGGTAAGATATGATATATATTTGAAAGATTAGAAATAAGTACGCTATCATCTTTTAATTGCCTAAAATTAAAAGGTAGTAGTGAGTAAGAAGCCATTAAATACTCAAGTCTTTTAAAGATTTACGAACAATCGCTTGTTTTAAGTCATTAGTATGACGATCCAATATCTCTCTTAATACATAGTCATTTAATAATCGCTCGAATTTATACTTTATTTTTTTATCAGCATCATCAACTTCAAATAATACTTCCCACAAATCACCGAGGTCATTCAAAGACCAAGCAGAAGAGTCAGTTATCCAATAAAGAGCTTTCCGAAGAGCTAATTCAGATATAGAAGATTTTGAATAATGTAAAATCAATTTTTCGGCTCCTTCCATGAATTAACTTTACCATTAGAAAATATTACCTTTTCTGTAGAAGTCTTATTACTGTAGTACCAATAAGTTAAATATCCAGCATCAATATCTTTAGGTTCACCAAGTAAATTACGTACTTGAGAGAAAGACATTCCTCTTTGCAACTTTCTCCATGTAACCTTAGAAGTTGAAATGTTTATATTTTTAACTTTAACTAAATTTTCGAGATGTTTTACTCTTTTTTCTAAATTTACAATATGTGAATTTAAACTTATAACCAGTTGTTTTAACTCATCGACTTCAGTTGCCTGAGTATGAAGGGGGAAAATCATTATTAATAAGAATGTTATGAAAGCTCTTTTCATTGCAACAAAATCCTTTTTTTAAAACGTAAAGAAAGAGTACTCCTAGAAATACTATATTAATGATATATTTACAATGAAAATTCTATAAATATTCGTTCTTACTAATCACACAAAAAAATAAGTAGTATCACCTACCCCCAAGCAAACAAATAGTTAAATCAATCAGCATCAATTAAAACTATTGAAAACCTATTGGCTTGATAATACCCGATAAACAGTAGTTCTCGAACATTTTAGTGTTTTGGATATTAAGTTTTTATTCATTCCTTTGGCAAAGTACTCTTTTATTTGAGCATGAAGTTTTTCATTTTTATAACGCCCAAGGTGCTTGCCTTTAGCCTTGGCTAATGCTCTACCTTCATTACATCTTTGTAAAATTCTTTTACGCTCAAGCTCACCGAAAGATGAAATTACAGTGTACAAAATTTTGCCACAATCTGAATTTATATCAATATCACCTAGGTCATTTAAAACTAAACCAACACCTTTAGCTTCCAATTTATCAGCTATTTGTAATGCATCAATCGTTGAACGAGCCAGTCGATCAGTTTTAGTAACGTGAATAACGTCTCCTGAGCGTGCAAATGCCATCATAGATATCAGTTCTGGTCTATCTGCTGACTTACCGCTAATCTTTTCTTTAAATATTTTTTCACAACCCATTTCCTCAAGTTGTTTTATTTGCACATCTAAATTTTGCTCTGTTGAACTTACTCTCGCATATCCTATTTTCATCTGTGCCTCTTAAGTTGTCTTAATAACACTGTTACATATGGCTTAATTAAATCAAGAGTTTAAACACACATTCTGTTCAGTAAATTAAAACATTCCAAAAGATAGAGCTTTATATACACATCCAACAAAATAAAGATAGCGCAAAGAATTAAAGATAAGATCTTGATATCTATAAATAAAGGATGTGATATGAGGAATAAAAAATCAAACAGGAGTAAAAAAGACAAAAAAATAAATTGACTTTTAGATTGAAAGCTGTATAGTACCTAACCGAAAAAGACGGAGAGATGATATTTTGATAACTTATATAATAATATCACACCTTGTTTTTCAAATGCAATAAAAAAATTTTAAAAATTGAAAGTTTTTTATTTAAATTAATTTTAAATTTGTATCACAGTAAAAATACCACTGAGAAACAATAATTAAATTTAAGCAACATGAGTATAAAAAGATGATTACTTTTAAATCATTTAAAAATGGAGGGCAAAGCTAGTTTTTGCAACTCCTACATTTAACAAACAATTCTTAATTGGAGAATAATATGCAAAAAATTGGCAAACTAGAAACATTCAACACGGATACCAAAGCAGCAAACCAAAATATAACCGTTGCTCAAAATGAAGTAAGCTACTCGCCCTCGCAACGATTAATTCAATTTAATAAAGCTTTCCCTAAAACTGGAAAACTCATAAACTTGGAACTTGCTAAGTGTAGTAAAGAAGAGTATCCAAATTATATTTTTATGCCTGCTGAATATTGGGTCAAGATCATCCAAAAGTACTCAGACAAAAGTATTGATCCTATTGATGGTATCGACATTAGAATTTTTTCAGCATTAGCTATATGGCAATATACTAAAGGGGTTTATGAATTGCCATATAGCTCATTGAGCGAACACTTCAATTCGCCTTCTAATGAAATGATAACTGTTGATAGATTTAAAACTCTACCTGAATGGTCTATTTATGTTAAAAACTCAACCAATGCATATGAACTTGATGGTTTTTTTGTAAGCTTAGATTATGTAAACAAAAGCAAGCTAACATACATACGAATAGTCCTAAATTCAAAATATGGTCTTCAGGCTATTATAATTCAGCTAGGAAACTGGAAAATTGAAGATGCTTTACACTGTTTACTTAAAAAGCAGCTTTTATCAAATCCTTTAAAATATGAACAAATTTACCGTGATTTTTTAGCTATCGCCAAGTTTTGCATATCAATTATTGTTGAGCTGTGCAGTGACGATAGCACTCTAAAGTCTCCACAAAATGAAAGTAGTTATCCAATTAGACCTATCCCTAAGAAAGTCAAACAAGGGCTTAGATTGTTTCCAGCAGAACAAACTAAAAACTGGTCAGTAGAGAACCTAAAATCAGAAAGAGTAATTCAAGTCAGAGATTATCAAGGAGGGACACATAAAAGCCCTAAACCTCATCCTAGGCGTGGGCATCGCAGAAATCAGTGGTTTGGAGCCAAAGGAACCCCTGAGCGAAAGCAAATTAAAATATGGATCGACCCTAAGTTTATAAATGGTGTTGCCGCATAAAAAATAGTGCAGGTAAGCCACAAATCTAAGAAAACAAAAACGTAATAGTTTAAAAAGATAAATTCAGCCAAAAAGACTGAATAGGGTTTTTGCACCCAAAAATGACCTAAAAGGGGAAACTAAATGCAACATACAGCTAAAATGACAGTAGATCTTGAAGAAAATAAATCACGCGATTTCGAGGTATCTTCTTCCGAAAGCTTTACAGAACCAGAAATCTTAAATCGTTTTTCTGCAATGCTAGACAAGCTAACTACTAAGTTCAATTATTTATCAAGAGAAGAAATATTCTCCTTTATTAGAGGCAGAGCGGTTACTGAGACTACAATTCATCATCATAAAGGACTTCTATTTGATGTTTGCCATGATTGTGCTGAAGTAAGGTTAATAACAACAGGTGAAAAACCAATTGTGATCAAAGATGAGTTTCATGGAATTGATTTCTTTATTGATATCGCGAGTGAATGTATCAGAATTTATATATGCCCTTTCTATGCATTTATTGTTGATGATAAAAAACAAGAACAGCACATGATCAATTGGTATTAGGAAATTTAATACCTAGATTAACTTGAGACCCAATATCTAGTTACACCTAGGTATTGGGTATATTTAAAAACCATTATAAATTTATTAAATACAAGGTGACATTATGAAAAGAAAAAACACCTATATTGTAGCTATTTACAATCGACACATTAGGAATGCTAGAAAAGCAGTAAAAGGGTCACAGGGGCATGATAGGTCACTGAAAATCTGTGAATATTTTGAAAGTATTATCGGACATGCTAAGACTTGGAGTTTGTTTTTTAAACTGAGTAGTCATTCAGAAAGGCAGTTTGCAATCGATTTAATGATAACTTTGGCGCATTCTGCGGCTTTAAGTGAATAAGTCAACAAACAATCTTAGGCAGATCGCTCCATTTTGAAGTAAAGCTAGGCGATAACTAAAAAACGAATAAATTAAAAATAAGGAAAATAAAAATTAAAAATAAAAATAAAAATAACGAAAAACAGGAAGTGAACCAAATGACTACTGAATTAGAGAAAGCAACTAAACGGTGTTTTTCAAGATAGTTGGCACTGTTTACCCTAATTTTCTTAAGCGACTTCTTTTTGTTCGTTTTTTATACTTTCCTTTTCTGGATTCAATGATACTGAGCCTGATGGTTCGCA
>Ga0209081_1000691_pt1 | contig 20342 bp, 21 predicted proteins | sample GOMGulsemesocosm_4_FD_184636 | JGI IMG/M metagenome (GOLD analysis project Ga0209081, IMG submission 184636) | Methane-oxidizing microbial communities from mesocosms in the Gulf of Mexico - GOM15B Gulf of Mexico (SPAdes) (version 2) | ecosystem: Environmental > Aquatic > Marine > Cold seeps... | reverse complement strand
ACAATGGAAATCCCGAACCACTTAGATATAAACTATTTTATCCAATTGTGAGTAAATTAAAGATTAAAAATTGAGAAAATAATTATTTCATATTAAATAGAAGTTTTAAACGAATTTTTAAAAAAATTAGGAAAAGGTCTTGGCAAACTTTACACAATCAGAAAGGGATTGAGAAGGAGAGATTTTGTAATCTACATATTCAGGTAAATAAGAAGCTGTTGTTTTACCAATACATACTGCTTGGTAAGTTTCATTCCACAAGTAGAGATTAAAAAAACATTTAATAGTTGAAGGGGAGGAGAAAATTATAATAGAATTGTCAGGTATTTTAATTGCTTGTTTTAATTTATTACAAGTGGTTTCATAGGCAATTAATTCATGAATATTTACATTTGCATCTTTTAATATTTGAGTTAAATTAGAGACTACTTGCTTGGCTCTAATATATAAAACTTTTTTATTATGCAAAAGATTTTTGATCTCATGAGCAAAATCATTTCCATGGCTAAAACTTCCAACAAAAGTAGTTGTCCCACATTCTTTTTTTATTATCTCTTGCGTTTTGTGAGCAATTGCATAAGAAGGTATTTCTCTCCAATCCTTATTGAATGAGTTAATAGAATAAATGGCATTCTTGGAGGTGAAAATTAATGCATCATAATTTTTGATGTTGATTTCTGTAGGCAGATACTTGATACCAAGGAGAGGGATATTATAGACTCCCTCTATCTTTTGGTCATTTAAAATAAATATTTTCTTCATCAAAGTTTAATATTTAATTACTACTTCTTTTTCTTCTTCTCTTTCGCCTTTTCCACGTGTAACAATATGAACTGGCGTTCCTTCAAGGTTAAGCTTTTCTCGTAAAAAGTTAATTAAATATCTCTTATAAGAAAAGTGCAACAATCTAGGTTTATTCATGATTAATGCAACACGAGGTGGTTTTGTAGCGAATTGTGTGGTGTAATAAATTCTTAAATATGCTCCATTTGGACTAGGTAATGCATGTCTTCTTGTTGCAGTTTCAACAATTTCATTCAAGACTGATGTTGAAATTCGTTGAGAATAGTTCTCGTGTATTTCAACCAGAGTGTCTTTAAGTCTATCAATACTTCTACCAGTTTTAGCAGAAACAGCAATTATTGGAGCGTAATATAAGAATCTAAATCTTCTTCTAACTTCTGATTCAACTTTTTTAAAAGTATCCACGTTTTCATCCCATTTGTTAAGAACAATGATAGTACCTAGTCCAAACTCATCAACCAATCCTGCGATTTTTTCATCAAGATCTGCCATTGGTTCACTTGCATCTATTACAAATAAAGCCAAGTTTGCAACTTGCAGCATATCTTTTGTTCTCATTAATGCAAATTTTTCAATTCCTTCAATACTTCCTCGACGTCTTAATCCTGCGGTGTCAACAAAAGTAATTTCTTTGTCTTTGTATTCAAATGTTTCATCAACGGGGTCAATTGTTGTACCTGCAATTGGACTAACAACTGATCTTTCTTGTCCAACTAATGCATTTAAAATAGAACTTTTACCTACATTAACTTTACCAATTATGGCAACTTTAATGTGATTTTCATTTTCTTCATCTTCATCTTCATCATCAATAAAAACAAAATTATCATCATCTTCTTCATCTGATTTGTCATCTTTTACTTCTGAGTTTTCCATTAATTCATCTTCACTTGGTGGAAGTTGTCCATAAATCCAATCGAAAAGTGTTCTTGTTCCTCTATTATGAGACACAGATATTCCAAAAAGATTCTCATCTCCTATACCAAACTCATAAAATTCCCAAAGTCTTTCTTTCTCTTTATCATTGTCAATCTTGTTTACAACTAAAGCCAGTTGCTTACCAAGGCTTTGAAGCTCATAAAATAATTCTTTATCTTTTTCATCAGGTAGTCTTTTACCATCAACCATAAAAAGTATTATATCAGCCTCTTTTGCAGTTTCCACTGCTTTTCTTTTTACATTTGAAAATATTGCATCATTGGTTTCGTCTATTCCACCGGTGTCAAGCATTAATGCCTCTCTACCAAAAAGTGTTATATCATGTCTTTTAATATCTCTAGTAGTACCTGCTTGTTCACTAACAATTGCAATTCTCTTTTTTGCAATTCTGTTAAACAATGAACTTTTTCCAACGTTGGGCTGACCAACTAATGCTATTTTTATTTTCTCTGTATTTTCTATTATCATATTCTTTATTTACCTTTTAAACCAAAAAAGGTACTAGCTCACGGAGCTAATACCTTATGGCTACTTTGAAATTCTGGATTCTAGTAGAGTCCGAATTTACCATTTTCATTCATTTTGTATAATACTCTCATATTATCGTCGTTGTCATAAAATACTTTAAAATGAGCATCATCAGATTTTAACTCACCTAAAGCATCTTCAATATCAACAGGCTTGTAAGAAGTTAATCTTGTTGGTACAATTTCATTCTCGAATTTTTCTAATTCAAGTGCTATTGCATCTTCAAGTTCCGTTGAAGCAACTTCTGTTAATTTAGTAGCTTTATGTCCGACAATCTTGTCGTGATGTCTACGAAGTACTTTAGAAACTCTATCAACTGCAATATCTACAGCAGAATAAAGGTCTTTGTCTTTTTGCTTAACTACAATTGTGTCAAGATTTGCAATGTTCAAAGTAAACTCAAAAGAGATAACTTTTTTACCATTTTTACTTTCTTGTGAAATTATTGAGTTGATAGATATAATGTCTAAGTTATATTTTGAAAAAATTCCAACAGAACTATTAATATATTCTTTAATTGGTTCAGTTAATTCTATATGTCTTCCTACGATACTTGTATTCATAATAAACTCCTTGTATTTAATAATTATTATTTTAACATATTTAAAATTAAACAATAATCATAAAGAAGAAATTATATTAATATATCTCTATTTCCTTTTATATTTGGTGCTGACAAAACTCCTGATGTCTCTAATTGTTCAACAATAGTAGCAGACCTGTTATATCCAATCCGTAATTTTCTTTGTAAGTATGAAATTGAGCTTTTTTGATCACCTATTACAATATTTTTTGCTTCTTCATAAAGTGGATCCAAATCACCTAATTCTCCTGAAGATGTTGCTTGGCCATTGGAAGCAGAATCAATTTTTTGCTTTAAAAAATTTAAATCATAGTCAACTTCTCGTTGCTCTTTTAAGAAATCAACAACTCTTTCAATTTCATCTTCTGCACTCCAAGGAGCGTGTACACGGACTAAGCCTGACATACCTGGAGGCGTAAAAAGCATATCACCTCTACCTAAAAGTGATTCAGCACCCATAGAATCTAGAATAATTTTACTGTCAACTTTCTGCCCTACTTTATAACTAACACGACTTGGCAAGTTTGCCTTAATTAATCCAGTAACTACATCCACTGAAGGACGTTGCGTTGCAACTATCAGATGTATTCCACTGGCTCTAGCCATCTGAGCAAGTCTTGCAATGGACAATTCCACTTCCTTACCACTGGTCATCATAAGGTCAGCTAACTCATCAATAATTATCACAATATAAGGGAAAGGATCAAAATCTTCTCTTTTTGATTTCTCATTGTAGTTTTCAATATTTTTTGTTTTTGTTTGACTCATTAAAGTATAACGTCTTTCCATTTCAGCAACCATATTACTGAGTGCGTTAATGGCTTCAGGTGGTTTGGTTATGACAGGAGTTAATAAGTGTGGAATATCATTATACATCGAGAATTCAAGCATCTTTGGATCAATCATAATAAGCTTAAGGCTATCAGGAGAATTCTTGTACAACAAAGATAAAATCATTGAGTTAATCCCTACAGATTTTCCACTTCCAGTAGTTCCTGCAATTAAAAGATGAGGAAGTTTCTTCAAGTCTGTTATAAATGGTTTTCCTACAATATCTTTCCCTAATATCATAGTTAAACTAGATTTTGAGTTTTGAAACAGATCACTTTCAAGTAATTCTCTCAGATAAATCGTTTGCACATCTTCATTTGGGACCTCAATACCCACTACATCTTTTCCTGGTATTGGAGCTTGAATTCTAATAGTTTGAGCTTTTAGAGCCATAGCTAGATCGTCTTGAAGGTTTAGAATCTTTGATACTTTAACATTTGGAGCTGGTTTAAATTCAAAGGTGGTAACAACAGGGCCTGAATAAGTCCTAACCACATCCCCTTCAATCTTAAACATTGCAAGTTTATCCAATAGGTCTTCAATTTTTTTATCAATAAATGCTTCATTGATTTTGTTCTTTTTTTCTTTTGGAGACTTTTGAAAAAAATCTGGACTTGGCAGCTTGAAATCTTTTGGCTTTTCTGTTTGACCGATTTCAATTTCATCTAATAGTTTTTTATTTTCTTCTAGCTCTTCAACAATCAATGAATGGGGGTGATCTTTAGGTGTTTCATCTAATTCAATGTCGTTTGTAGTGGATGTTTCTTCTTGAATAATAATTTCTTCTGCTAAAGATTGAGGAGCTTCAATGATAATTTCAGCTGTGTCACCAATTTCTTTTACAATAAATTTTTCATCTTGTCTTTTTTCTCTATTTTTATTGTCAATTCTTTTATTCTTTGGTTTGGCTTTTTTACTTTTAGTGTCACTTTTGAATTTGATACTACTAATAGAATCTTTAAAATTTAAGATAATACTTTGTTTCTTATTCTCAAAAAGGACTATAAAAGAAGTTATAAAGCCCACGAGGACGATTACCCACAAACCAGCATTACCAATGTACGGGTTTAGATAAGAAACCATGACATCACCAAAACTACCCGACATTTTGCCCTGAATAATAAGTGATTGGGATAAAATTAGAGAAAGAAACAGAACAATTAAAGTTGTTAGCTTTGAGTACAACTTTTCTTGATGATTATATGTAGTGTTAATTTTATATATAGGATATAAAAAGAGTAATAAGTAAACATAAGAAATATATCCAAAGTAATTATGGGAATACAAAGCAAATATTGAACCAATTTTACCAACAGTTTTTTCATCACTTACAAACATAGTAAATTCTAAATAGAAAATTACAAAAGTAAAAATTAATGATATTATTTTTTTAACTATAGCGAAGCCTTTTATTTAAGAAGTTTGGCAATTTTACCTTGTAGTTTAAGCCAAGGTCTATGTTCAAAAAGTGGAAAACCTGCCCAAGTTTTACCAGCTTCTGTGATAGATTTTGTAACACCACCTCGTGCTGCAATTGTAGTAAATGCTGCAACTTCCAGGTGTCCAGCAGTTGCACTTTGTCCGCCCATAATTACGTTTCGTCCAAGAGTAGTTGAACCTGAAATACCAACTTGAGCAGTTAAAATAGAATGTTCTCCAACTACACAGTTATGAGCAATTTGTACTTGATTGTCAATTTTTGATCCGTTTTTAATAATAGTAGAACCAAAGACAGCTCTGTCAACAGTAGTATTAGAACCAATTTCAACATTATCTTCAATAACCACATTACCATTTTGATAAATCTTAATATGCTCACCCAATTTTGTATGAGCAAACCCAAAACCATCACATCCAATAATGGTACCAGCATGAATGATGCAATTGCTACCCACTGAGCAGTCTCTATAAATTACAACATTTGGATAAATAATGGTATTTGATCCTATAGTAGTATTATCTGATAGATAAGAACCAGCCATAATCGTTGTATTATCACCAATTATGACATTTTTACCCAAATAGACATTTGGCATTATTATTGAATTTTTACCTAGAGCAGGTTTATTACCTTGTTCATCAATTAATGCAGGAGCAAATATCTTACTGGCGTAAGCAAGTTTTAGATAAGGTTCTTCGGTGATTAGTGCTATAGTATTTTTTGGAACCAGATGCGCAAACTCTTCCTGTATAAAGATAGCTGCGGCATCACATTTATCCAAATCTTTTAAGTATTTTTTATTGTCAAGAAATGAAATCTCCGATTGATTTGCATCTGTTAGCGTATTTAACCCACTTATGTCAACGTTGTTAACCTTATTTAAAGTTAAATCTAATTCTCTAGCAATCTCTTCTAATTTCACTTAATTCCTTTAATAATATGCTTAAACTATCGTTCCATTGCTACAACACCACTTCGTACAATTTCAAGTGGTTTGTAATTTTTAATGACTTTAATAAAATTAGCGATTCTACTTGGAGAATCTGTTGCTGCTACGATAATGCATTCTTCAGTAACATTTTGAATACAACCATTATAAGCACGAGCTAACACATCAATATCGCTTAAATTATTAGCAACTGGCAGTTTAATCAGTACTGTATCTTTTTCTATAACATTCTTATGCTCGTTTACTTTTAAAACAGGAATAAGTTTGTTTAGTTGTTTTACAATTTGATCAATTACTCTCTTATTTCCAGTTGTAACAACAGTGATTCTTGAGTATTTGCTTTCAGGAATTGGAGCAACCGTAAGACTGTCAATATTATATCCTCGAGCTGAAAAAAGACCCGAAATTCTCGACAAAACACTGTTTTCATTTATAACAACTATAGAAACAACTCTTCTAATTACTTCGCTATCATAGTAATTGCTACTATCACTCATTATTCATCTCCTAATAATGTCATCTCATTCAAGGCATGACCATTTGGTACCATTGGCAATACATCTTCATCTCTATCAATCATTACTTCAAGCATACAGACTTTTTTGCTCGCTACTGCATCTTTAACTGCTGCGTCAAATTCTTCTTTGGTGTGAATCTTATATCCTTTACCCCCAAATGACTCTGCAAGTTTTGTAAAGTCTGGTTGCATTGATAAATCAGTTTCTGATAATCTATTTTCATAAAATAGTGTTTGCCACTGTCTCACCATTCCAAGATAATTGTTATTTAATATAATATTAATTACAGGCAATCCATACTCAGTACAAGTTAACAGTTCTTGAATATTCATTAAAATAGAACCATCACCAGTAAAGTTAACCGATATATTGTCGGGATTTCCACGAGCAACTCCTAGAGCAGCAGGTAGTCCAAACCCCATAGTTCCTAAACCACCACTTGTGATGAATTGACGAGGAAAAGAAAATGGGAAAAATTGAGCAGTCCACATTTGATGTTGCCCAACATCAGTAGAAACAATTGCTTTTTCACCTAATAATTCACCAGTTCGTTGAATTACCCATTGAGGTTTTAGTACTTTTGCACCCTCTTCAAACCTTAAAGGCTCTTTTTTTCTATACGCTGTTAATCTCTCAACCCAATGACTGTAATCATTAAAGTTAAAATCATTAGCGACTTCTAGGAAGTCTTTTAAAACATTATCTAAGTCTCCAACAATTGGATAGTCCGCTTGCACCAGCTTATCAATTGATGCAGGATCTATATCAATATGCACAACCTTTGCATTGCTTGCGAACACGTCTAATCTTCCTGTAACTCTATCATCAAAACGAGCACCCAGCGAAACTAAGATATCTGCTTCATGAACAGCCATGTTTGCAGCATATTCTCCATGCATTCCCAGCATTCCAAATAAATATGGATTATCAGACTCTAGTGAACCTCTGGCCATTAGGGTTTCAACAACTGGTATTCCAGTTTTTTGTACAAATTCACGAATATGATGGGTACAATTTGCGAGTATTGCTCCTCCACCAATATAAATAACAGGTTTTTTTGCACTAGATATTGCTTCCAATGCACGTTTAACTTGTTTTTTATTACCTTTTACTGTAGGTTTGTATGTTGGAATGAAAACATCACTAGGATATTCAAACTCCCCTTCATGAATCGTAATATCTTTTGGAATATCAATATGTACAGGACCTGGTCTTCCTGTACTTGCAATATGAAATGCTTCTTTCATAATTCTTGGTAAATCTTTTATATCTTGGATGAGAAAATTATGTTTTGTACATGGTCTACTGATACCAACTGCATCAATTTCTTGGAAACCATCAGTACCAATTAGCATAGTAGGAACTTGTCCACTGATGACAACTATTGGAATAGAATCACTAAATGCTGTTGCCAGTCCAGTAACGGCATTTGTAAACCCTGGGCCACTAGTTACAATAGCAACTCCAACTTTACCAGTTGATCGTGCATACCCATCTGCTGCATGTACAGATGCTTGTTCATGTCTATTTAAAATATGTTGAAAACTTTTTTGTTTATAGATTTCATCATAAACATTCATAATAGCGCCACCTGGGTATCCAAATACCACTTCGGTTTGTTCTTCAATAAGACACTCTACAACCATCCTCGCGCCAGTCATTTTCATATTGTCACTCCCTAATAAAATAATTGGCTATTCTACTGAAATTTTGATTAATAAAACTTTAACAAAGTACTAACTTACAGCTTTTAGGTTGCTTTTATAATTAATGTTCTATAATAGTTATACAAAATATTCTAAAGGGTACATTATGGAAGTTAATAGTTTAAATTCAAATATTAATAGTGTTAATAACGCACAAAATTCCAGCCTTGAAAGAATAAGTACTGGTTCAAAAATAAATCAAGCCTCTGATGATGCATCAAGTTTAGCAATAAGCGATGCTCTTAGATTACAAAGAAGTGATTTATCTCAATCTTTACAAAACCTCAATGAAGGTATAGCTCTAACTAGAATAGCAACAGATGGGCTACAAAGTCAGCAAGAAATTTTAGAAAATATAAAACAAAAATTGCTACAAGCAAACACAGATACAACTTCAGCTGAGGGGAAAGAGTCAATCAAGCAAGAGGTAATAAAGTTATCGGATCAATTCAAAAGCATATCAGAATCTACACGATATGGCGGACAACAATTAATTACTCCTGATAGTGCTAATACAACTTTAGATATTTCTACTGCAGATGATACTTTTAGTATTGATATTCCAAATACTGGTCAAATAGCAAACGAATTATCAACACTAATTGGTACTACTGATTTTGGTACAGGAGATATTGGAGCTATATTAGATAGAGTTGATTTAGCATCAACGCAAGTTAGTGATGCATTAACTGATTTTGGATCTACTGAAAATCAATTAGAATCAAGTGCAAGAAATTCAATTACAGCAGAAGTTAGCATAGCAAGAGCAAACTCTTCACTAACTGACATAGATTTCGGAAAAGAAATAACTGATTTTTCTAAAGCAAATATTTTAACTCAAATTGGTTATCTGGTTTCAACTCAGGCAAATGCTGCACAAGAGCAGAATCTTAAATTATTAGTTTAATCTACTTTTGCTCTAAAGCATAATTTATAGCAACACCTTCTTTTAGGCCATCGTCAAAAACTGTTGATTCATTTTTATTTAATATTTCAAAAATGCTTTTATAAATGTAAATACCCACTTTAATAAAATCTTTTCTATTAGGTCCAAATATTTCATTAAGTTCCACTTCTGATTTGTTTTTTAATAGTTTTAAACAAATATCAATATCTCCTAGGTTAATACTTGTTCCATTAACAGTATTTTTATCATAATCAAGAAAATTTTGGCCATGTTTTATTGCAGCGACTGTTGTTGGTGTTCCTGCTGTTGCAATAAACTCATACTCATCAAGTTTTAAGTCTAAGTTATTCAAATACTCCCGAATGAGTATTTTCTGATTATCCAATTCACTAAATATCATTTCTTCTAAATTACATTTTTGTGTTAAGGTAACTATTCCAAAATCAAAACTTTTGACTATGTGTTTATTTTTTTCGTGAATCGTTAGCTCCACAGAACCACCACCAATATCAAGCAAAATAAATTTTTCTGATTGTATATTTTCACGCTTTAATGCATATTTTATGGCAAGAAGCGTTAGTCTTGCTTCTTCTTCACCATCAATGATGTTGAGTTTAACACCCGTAGTATCATATATTTGTTCAAAAACTTCGCTTGAATTTTTTGCCATTCTCATAGCAGCTGTTGTAACACAAATAGAATCCATTGGATTGTAATTTAACTTATTGGCAGACTTATTAATTGCTGCAATAACCCTTTGTATTGCAGCATTTGATATTAATCCTGTGTTCACCAAATTGTCAGCAGTTCCTACAATCTCATTGTATTCTTTAAGTACAATATCTTTTTCGTAATTATAGACCAATACCCTAAATGAGTTTGAGCCTAAATCAATGGTTGTTACTATTGACATTGTTACGGATGTGGAATTTTAATTTTTGAGTTAAGTAAAAAACCAATGACTATGGTTGCCAGTAAAACAACAGTAGATGATAATATTCCAGTTAACCAGATTAAATATACAAGCCACAATAATATTGCCCCTAGAGGAGTGGGAACTCCTGTGAAGTGTTTCGCAACTTCTCCTGCATCAGAATCAATGTTAAACTTGATTAGTCTTCGTAGAGCAGCGATTACGTAATAAATAAATGCAAAAGCAGTCAAAAATACATTAACATCTTCTTGTATAGGGTCAATGATAGCAAAGTAGATGAACATACATGGAACAATTACAAAAGATAAAAAGTCGGCAAAAGAATCAAGCTGAACACCAAACTCTGTTGACAAATTATATTTTCTTGCAATTTTACCATCAATAATATCACAAGCGCCACCAATCCAAGCAAAGGCAGCAGCAATAAAAAAACTCCCATGAGTTAGAAAGTAAATGGCTAAAACTCCACAAGCTATATTGGCAAAGGTAACCATATTTGCTAAATTAAAATGGTTGTCTTTTTCGTATAAAAAATTCATTCTTTTCCTTAAATTGTATATTTGTTTCTTCCGGTTTGTTTAGACTTGTACAGATTTTCATCTGCTATTTTATAAAGTTTGTTTGCAGAGACATAACTATTTGGAAGGTAAATAATTGCCCCAATTGAAATAGAAAGAACCTCTAGTACTTCACTGCTTTTATGCTCAATTTGTAAATCAACAATTTTCTTGTTAATATCTTTCAGACAAGTTTCTAATATTTCCACATTGGTATCAAAGAGTAAAACTCCAAATTCTTCACCACCGAGTCTAAATACATATTCATATTCTTTGTTAAAATAGTTTTTCAATACATTAGCAACAGCAATTAATGATTTGTCACCCATGTCATGGCCATAAGTATCATTGTATTGTTTAAAAAAATCTATATCGAACATCACGAAGGCACATTGCCATTTGTTCGCATTGGATATAAAGGGCAAGTTATCAAAAAGATTATCAAAATACGTTCTATTATATAACTTTGTCATTCCATCTGTTATGGAGTCAATTTTATATTTTTTGTTCAAAATAGTCAGCTGATTGTCTTTTTTGAATATTTGTAAAAATATATACAAAATGATTGCAAAAGAAAATACGATAATGGCTATGATATTATAAAGTAAATAGTCCTTCATTTGGGAGTATTTAAAAAGAAACTTTTTTCTTTGCTTCTCAGCTTCCTCCGTCTCATAAGTAATTAGAAAATCCACTTTACTAATTGCTGAGTACAGGTTTTTTAATCTTTTAACTTTGAGTGATTTATGAATTTCATCATCAATGGAATCAACAACCAAACGCTCGGTCTCTGTTTTATAGCCTTGATTGTAGTAATTCCAGTTTTTTACTATTTCATTCTCATGTGTTTTAATCGAGCAATTAAATTCGCGTTTTTTGATACAAAAGATTAGGTCTCTATAGTTATTGACTACATTTTGTAATTTAAGCATAGGAATGAAGTTTCCAAAATAAATATTATCTATTTGCACTTTTAATTTGTCAATTTGCGAATTAAAAATTAAACTAGCACTAATAAGAGTTGTAAAAATCACAATTAAAAGAACAATAAGTTTGAATCCAATAGAGTTTACGAAGCCTTTTTTCATGTTCGGATTATATCTAAAATTTATTAAAATTACTTTTTAGAGCCCTGGACTTTAAAGTATATCTTTAGCTTAAACTTTTATTAAATTGTCTTTGGTTATAATCGCGTTTTAATAAAAGGATAAAATTGTTAGATATCAAAAATACTTTAATTGGATCATCTGCAAAAAATGACATACTATCTGGTATCGTTGTAGCAGTTGCATTGGTCCCTGAAGCCGTTGCTTTTTCTATCATTGCAGGAGTATCTCCTCTTGTTGGTTTATACACCGCATTTATAATTGGACTTATTACTGCCATCATTGGTGGAAAAGCAGGAATGATTAGTGGCGCAACGGGAGCAATTGCTGTTGTTTTAGTTGGTCTTGGAATAAAGGTCAAAGAATCTTTGTCTATCACTGAGCTTCAAACTTTAACAGTGAGTGGAGAGCTTGGCAATTATATTTTACAGTATATTTTACTTGCAACAATAATAGCTGGGACCTTTCAAATCATCATAGGTGCTTTGAAACTGGGTAAATTAATCAGATTGGTGCCGCAGCCTGCAATGTATGGGTTTGTAAATGGTCTAGCAATTGTTATTGCGTTGGCTCAGGTTCCACTGTTTAATGATGAAGGTGTCATCATGTACGTGTTAGTTGCTGCAACCATGATAATAGTACAATTCTTTCCAAAAATATCAAAGGCAATACCTGCTGGTCTTGTTGCAATTGTAGCTGTATCTTGTGTTGTTATATTTGCAGACCTTGACACAAAAAGAGTTGGGGATTTGGCTGATATTTCTGGAAGTTTACCTTCTTTTGCTCTTCCTACCTTACACGTTGATTTCAACTCAATTATGATGGTCTTACCTTATGCAGTATTGGTGGCTCTTGTTGGACTAATTGAATCATTATTAACCCTTTCAGTTTTAGATGAAATGGGTGGTAAAAGAGGAAGTGGAAACCAAGAATGTATTGCTCAAGGTATTGGTAATGTAACTTGTGGTTTTTTTGGAGGAATGGCTGGCTGTGCAATGATTGGTCAATCTATTATTAACTTTAGTAATGGTGGTTGGGGTAGATTATCTGCTATTACAGCAGCTACTCTTTTAATTACTTTTGTTGTTGTTTTAAGTGATTTTATTTCACTTATTCCTGTTGCTGTTCTTGTTGGTATTATGTTTATGGTCTCTATTGGAACTTTTGAGTGGGAAAGTGCTCATAGGTTTAAACATATGCCAAATAGTGACAAGTTTGTCTTGGTAGCAGTAACGATTATAACAATTTTTGCAGATCTTGCAATTGCGGTTATTACTGGAATTATTATTTCAGCGCTGGTGTTCGCATGGAATCATTCAAAAGTTAGATCTCGAGTTTATAGAGATGATGACGACACAAAGATTTACGAATTTGATGGTCCTTTATTTTTTGGATCAACGACTTCATTTTTTGAGTTATTCGATTTAAGTCATGATCCTAAAACTGTTATACTTGACTTTAAAGATGCGAGGGTTATGGATATATCTGGCGTTGAAGCTATTGATACGATTACTAGAAAATATAAAGAAGCAGGAAAAGAATTATCAATCAGACACCTAAGTGAAGATTGTAAAAAGATTCTTAAAAATGCTGGACCTTTTTGTGAATATAACGAAAATGATCCAAACTATAAAGTCGCTATTGACTATTAGTATTGATACAGGCCTTGCCTGTATCATAGCTATTCCCCAAGTTCAATTCTAAATACTAACAACATTAATACACCTAATTAATACATAATATTTTAATCTCACACTTTTATTATTCATCTAAAATTGGCAGTTGAAAAAGAAGATATATTCTTGAATGGATGACATTAATTACTAGGTGTAATCTATACTTCTATAAAATGTTTTTCACATTAAAATTCATAAGATATTGAAATCATACTAAAGTCGACATATGCACTATTGGAATCCATACCCGCATTTGAATAATGAATATATCTAAAAGACAAATCAAAATCAGAAAACCTATACCCTATTCCTATAACATCTTCAAATTGAACATGGGTGCCAAAGTTTTCACTCTCTAAATTTGTTTTAGATAAGTAAGAAAGGCCAATACCAATCTCAATATAAGGTGTTGATTCATAATATTGGTTAAAATTGTATCTGAACATAGGTGTAAGTGATATGTTTTTAATGTCACCTCCTGATTCAGCTTTCCAGTACCCAAAAGAAGCCTCATAATACATAGGAAGATATTTGTATCTGTGTTTAAAAAAGTATTTATTTAAATCTTTTTTAATAGATACCTTATACATATTTATATCATCAGTTGAGCTTCCATAACCTACAGAGATCTCATCTAATTCATCATTGGCATAAAGATTAATACTTAGAATACAAACCATTACCGTTATTATAAAAAGTCTCAAAGCAAACTCCTTATGTGTATTAGAAAATATACTCTTAAGAAAATAAAGTATTGTTTCTTTATTTGAATTAATATTTTTTTTAAGGAAATCTCTTTTGATCCCTCTACTACGTACTTAACTAACTAATAGAATTTTCTTATGTATTTTTTAAATTCATAATGATATAATAATCTAAATTTAAGAAATGAGCTTAAATGACTATTAATGGCCTTCAAAGTACAGCGCAGTTACAAATTCAATTGACCCAAAAATTGGGAGAATTAGACAGTGTTGATAAAGAAGAAATACAAAGTAAATTTCAAAAAAATGACTATGTTGATCTTTCAAATGAAGGTAAGTATGATAAAAATGATTATCAAAGAGTATTGGATAAATTTAAAAGTAGTGATTCAAGAGTAAGAACCCACGAGCAAGCACATACTGCTAATGGACAAACGACCACTCCAATTTCTTATAAGTATCAAGCAGGCCCTGATGGGAAGATATATGCAGTTGGTGGTGAAGTTAGATTGGACACATCACTTCCCAGTGATCCAAAAGCTGCAGCTTTTAAACTCTCTCAAATACAAAAAAGTGCCAGTGCTCCAAGTGGATTGAGCGGTGCAGATGCACAAATTTCTATTCAAGCCAACTTGAATAAAATGCTATTACTCAGTAAAGGAGAAGATAATGCAAGTTAACAACAACCTAAATGCAATGAATAATTTAGAGTTAAAACTGAATGGCTTGGCCCAAAATATAGCAAGCGTTGCTGATGTTTCGGGGGATACTCAAAACCAAGAAGTAACAGATGATCTAATTAATTCAATTGTTGAACAGATTCCTACTGTTATTTCTTACGAAGCCAACGCCAATGCAATAAAAACTCAAAATGCTGTTCATGACGCCTTATTGGATATTAAAGCTTAAGATTTTTAAGAGCACTTGAAAATGAGATTGTGTTAGATTTTGGATTTAAATATTTTGTCAATTCGTTAATCTGATTTTCATTAAAAACTTTTACACCATTTTCTTCTAAAAGTTTGGTTGTAATTCCAACTCCAGGTACAATTTTTCGACCAAAAGTTCCGTCATAAATACCATCATTTGCGCAAGATGGAGATTTAGATTTTAACAAAGCAACTGTTATATTTTCTTCTTTGCACAAATCTAGTGCATTTTTTGCACCAACCAAAAAATTAATAGTTACATTTTCACCAGTTTTAGTTTGTATATTAAAGGGTTTATTGCTGCTTATTATTTCAGCAGCCTCCCTTGGAGTACTCAATCCCCCAGAAACTTCAGGACAAAAAGAGTAGATGCTATGTTCACAAAGAATATCCATAAATAATTCTTTTTCGATAAAAGAAGAACTGGTATTATATGCGATGGCAGAATTTTCACCATCATACCTTACATCTTCTCCTAGAAGACAAGAAGAAACCAATATTTTCATTAGTCTTCACTGTCCAATAGTTCTTTATCAAAAAAAGTTGAAGTTTGTAGGTTGTTAAATGCAGCTTTCATAGATACAAACATTTGAGGATTGTCTTCTTCCATTTTTGCTAAAAGTTTTTTAGTATTTTCTCTTGCATGTGGCATTTTAATATCAAAACGCATAGCAGGACATGCTTCATCCCCAATAACCATAATCTCGTTTGCATCAGCAAATGCTCTTAACTGTCTCTCACGACAAAATATTAAAGGACGAATGACTTCAAGTCCATTTTCAGCTGTATATTTTGGAGGCATAGAACGAAGTGCACCATTATATAAGAAGTTCATAAAAAATGACTCAACTGCATCATCTAAATGGTGTCCTAAGGCTAATTTGTTATACCCTTGCTCAATTGCTGTAGAATACAAATACCCTCTTCTCATTCTCGAAAAGAAAGAACAAAAAGATGAATTTTTTCTTATTTTTTCTCCTGCAAGTTCATAGATTTGAGTGTCAATAATTTCATGCTCAATTCCATGTTCCTTACAATGCTGGGCTAAGAATTCAACTTGCTCTCCCATTCCATAAGTAACAGTTACGGCTTTAAATTCAAAATTAAAAGGGGTTACTCGTTTTATATGATTTAGTGTATGAATAAGAGTCGTTGAGTCTTTCCCACCCGAAAAACCCACTAATACTCTATCTCCTTCTTTTATTAAATCATAATTTGCGTTTGTTCTTCCAGCAACACTTGAAATTTTTTTACTTAGTGATATCAACTTATATTTCCTAATATTTTTCGCGATTATAGCATAAAATATTGATTTTTAAAAATATTAAAGAAAGTAATTGTGTTTTTATGTAAAAGAATCAGTAGTTGAAGGAGAACTGGGATTGTTTGTTTTAGGTTTATATGAATTGGTTTCATATGATGTTGTGTAAAAATTGTCATAATTGCTGGTTTTATTGAAATTAGTTTTTTCTTCATTTTTATCAGTTTTATTATTGATATCATTGGCTTTATTATTGTCTGTAATATCACTATTAAGATGACTCAAGTCAGTTAGTAATCTAAGTGCTGTAGCTTGTGTTATATTGGCTTGCACGATTGCAAATTCACTCGCTTTTTCCAATAGTCTGTATTTATCAAGAATTGCATTTTCTTTATCTTTACTAACCGTTAAAATATCAGCCTTGGACTCACTTGTGGTTTTTTCAATGTTTGTGAGATTTTCGATTGAAATTCCGATTTCAGTCTGTGTAAGATCAAAACTATCAGAATAACTCTCTATTGTACTAATTGCAGTGGTTACAACTGTAGATTGTTGAGCGGCAACCAATTCAGATAAACCTCCTGAAGTTAAGTTTTTTAACGTGTCCAGAGACAAACCTGATGTATTTGACTTAATTGATGGAGTAGATACTGAGTTTCCACTATTATCATCCAGTAAAATACTCGCAGATAAACTAAAATCGTTATCACTATTTGATTTTTGTAAGGTATAGCTACTATTGTAATTTGTGTTTGAAGCTATGCTATCCAATTGGGTTAATAAAGTATTAATGTCAGTTCGAATAACTTCAATTCCAGCAGCACTTGTTGCACCATCTTTTACGAAGTCTAATTTTGCCTTAATTGTATTAAGTATATCTACTTGTTTATCAAGTGCCTTATCAGACACTTGAACTAACGCCAAGCCACTGTTGCCATTTTCTATACCTTGTTTTAAAGATGAAGAAAAATTATTTAATCTTGTGGAAGAAATTTGACCACCAACATCATCAGCACTATCATTAATGCTTAAGCCACTGGTTAATCTCTGAATAGAGTCAGATACATTGTTAGTAAATCTTGATTTAATAAAATCATTTATTGTTTGAGAAAGGTTAACATCTACAGTCATTGTCTACCTCAATTGTATATACTTATACCAGTATATTATAATACAATTTGTAGAAAATGTCCAATTTAGAGCATATAAGTATTATCCAATAATAAAATTAAACAAAGAGTAATTTATTTCATTACAGATTAATATTGTTTTGATAAAATAGAATATCAAAAGGATCTAAATGACTTCAGAAGAAATCACACAATTTCAAAATACAATACAAAATACAATTATGCCACTGGCTCAAAATTTAACAACTACACAGATTGAAAATATTATTATGAGTGTCGGTGAAATTGATGAGAAGTTTAAAAATATGTTACTAGAGCAAGTTATTATGCTAAAAAGTAGAAAATAATATCAGATACTTATAGGTAAGGATGAATTTATGGAATCATTATTGCAATCCAAAATGAACTCAATTGTTAAATTAAAAACATTTATTAATCACTCAATGCATTTATCTGACACACAGTTAAGAACAATGATTACAAAATCAATAAGAAACGAGAAAGAGATTGAAAATGAAGATAAACAAGATGCGATTGAGTATTTTTATGCTCTACTTCGAAAGCCAAGGTAATCTACCTTAATTAATCAAATGATTCAGCGTAGAATCACTATGTTTTGTAATTATCTATACTCTTTTCTCAAGATAAATAATTGCAGAAAAACTCAAACACGCAAATGCAAGTAAACTCAGCGATAAATAAATAAATTCTTGTTCCATACATTATCCTTTTTTGGTCATAACAATATTATAATAAATTATTGTGGCTAAAAGGTGGTATGAAATCTAGATTTTGTGACATATTTATATTATTTTGGCCATATCAGTAAACAAATATTTACCAAGAATTTGTTACTATATATCATATAAAATGGAGAAATAAATGAGAAAATTTATAAGTTACAACGAATCATTGGAAATATTAAATAAAATAGATCTTGGAAATAGACCAACAAAAAAATTATTTTTAACAAATGCTCTTGATCATATTTTAGCAGGAGACATTATTGCAGATCATAATTCTCCAGAGTATCCCACTTCAGGAATGGATGGTTATGCAATTAGATATGAAGATCAAAAACTCAAACAATTAAAGATTACTGATAAAAACCCAGCTGGTACTGTAGTTAGCTCAAAAGTTACTTCTGGTGTATGTATTAAAACATTTACAGGCTCTTTAATGCCTGAAGGAAGTGATACTTTAATTCCTATTGAAAATGTTACAGTTCTTGGAAATGATATTGTTATTAACCAAACTGTAAAAAATAAATTTGCAACAAGAGATATTGGTGAAAACTATAAAAAAAATGAAGTTTTAATTAAAAAAGGTGCAAAAATTGGTTTTGCTGAGATTGGAGTATTGGCATCTTTAAATATTTCACAAGTCGAGGTTTTTATTAATCCTACGATTGCTATTGCATCAACAGGTACTGAAATATTAGATTTGGGAGAGACTCAAACAAATGAATCACAAATAAGAAGTTCAAATCATTTAACCATTGAAGCCTTAGTAAAAAAATCTAATGTAAATACCATTCAAATGGGAGTAGTCGAAGATGATAAGAAAAGTATTACAGCTATGATTAAAAACTGTCTTCAAACCGCTGACATAGTTGTTACAACAGGTGGAGTATCTGTTGGAGACTACGATTTTGTTCAAGATGTCATCAAAGAAGAACTTAATGCTGAGGTACTTTTTCATGGTGTAAAAATCAAACCAGGTATGCATATATTAATTGCTAAAAAAGATGGAAAGCTCATCATCGCTCTGCCAGGATTTGCGTATTCAAGTACAGTATGTGCAGTTTTATATTTATTGCCTATGATCTACAAGCTAAGAGGAGCTAGTGAAACTCTACCAATTGTAAAAGCAAAAATATCGCAAGACTATCCTTTGAAAATGCCTAAAACCATTTTTTCAGCTTGCAATGTATCTTATGAGGAAGGTGAATATCTTATTGATTTTGATGGTAAAAAGGCAGGTACAAGTGCAATATTAACCAATATGCTTGACTCACCTGCTCTTCTTATACAAGATGAAAGTTCTAGTGGTTTAAAAAAAGGCGACTTGGCTGATATTTTATTGTTAAATCAGCTATAACTGTAAGCAGGATAAAATGGTGACATCTTATCCTGCAACAAGCAGATAATCTTACTTGAGACTCTTCTTAGGATTAACACCTAAAGTTTTAAATTCTTCAACCCTTGTAATAATATTTCCTTTTCCAACACTCAATTTGTTCAATGCCAGATCATAAGATTTTTGTGTTTTATCGATACTTTTACCAATGTCTTCTAAGTCATCTACAAAAGAAGCAAATTTATCATACATATCAGCTGCCTTTTTGGCGATAAGCTGAGCATTTTTGTTTTGATATTCATATTGCCATATATTTTCAATGGTTCGAAGGGTTATGAGTAACGTCGAAGAAGAAACCAACATGATATTATTTTCAAAAGCAGTCTTAAATAGTGTTGTTTCCTTTGAGACGGCTAACATAAAAGCAGATTCAATAGGTATAAACATTAATACAAAATCAAGACTATTGATTTCTTGTATATCTTCGTATTGCTTTGAACTTAAATCTTTGATGTGTTTTTTAATGGAAAAAACTAAATCTTTAAGTGCAATATCCTGTTCATCTTTATCATGAGCCTCGTTATACTTTAAATAAGACAGGAGAGAGACCTTGGAGTCAATGACAATGTTTTTGCTCTGAGGCAGATGTAGAACGACATCGGGACGAGCTCGTTTCCCATTGTCAAGATTAAATGAACTTTGTGTCGTATATTCTCTGCCCTCATTTAATCCAGATTCTTCTAGAATTCGAGATAAAATC
>Ga0209081_1000689_pt1 | contig 20362 bp, 17 predicted proteins | sample GOMGulsemesocosm_4_FD_184636 | JGI IMG/M metagenome (GOLD analysis project Ga0209081, IMG submission 184636) | Methane-oxidizing microbial communities from mesocosms in the Gulf of Mexico - GOM15B Gulf of Mexico (SPAdes) (version 2) | ecosystem: Environmental > Aquatic > Marine > Cold seeps... | reverse complement strand
AAAGAGGCTATAAGTATGGTTCAACTATTTTGGTAATTTGGAACTACCTGGTTGAGATAGAAAGGTTAGCTAAAACCCCAAGCAGACGGCTGACTTGTTAACAATCAGGCCACCTAGTGATCACTATGATACGATAGCGGACGTTCCCCATATATGAGTATATGGGGCTTTTGATGATGGATTTTTGCCAGTTAGTCGTTCAACCTGAGTGTAAACAAAGCCAGCCAAGTGGTCATTAAGGTTTTAAATATTAAGGACTAACCTTTACTATAGGTTAATTTTAATGCTCTTCAACTAAGTATTGGTCAACATTTACCGAGATAATACGTTTGAATGTAAGGTATACGTAAACCAACATGCCAAGTGTCATGCCTATTAATGAATATTCTATCTTAGGTAAAAAGCTACTCGCAACTGTAATGCTCACGCAAATAAAGGTATTAGATATAATAGCCCTCCGCCAAGGTGGGAATGCATACCAATAAGGGATCTGCTTTCCTAAATAGAAAAACACTAATCCGGTAATGGCTAACAAGCCAAACGTCGCCTGATCTAAGTCGCCAAGTATTGTGTGGCGGATCATATTAGCTAAGATCAGTAATCCCATACATAACAGTAAATGTGTGTAAATAAGTACATTACCCGTTGTCAGCTTTTTAGCACGCTCTAGAATTGGAAAACTATCAAAATATATCCACCAAATCATACCAATTAATAAAAAGCCAGTGACAGCAGACGCAATATCAAAAGCGTTCCAATGCTCATGTGACAAAGATGCCACCATCGCAATAACAGACTCTCCCAAAATAATAATGGCTAATAAGCCTATCCGTTCAACAAAGTGCACACGATCAATCGGCTTGTTATGCAGCTTATCTCGAAGGCGAAATTGTAATAACACATCAATGACTATGCCTAGATAAAATACAACAAATTTAGCAGTCCCCTCCAGAAATACCGACAGCAAACTCACCAAAGCACCGATTAAAATTGCAATACTTAGACCTTTGGCAAAGTGAAGTTCAGTTTTATTAGCCTTATGAGCATTCCAATAAAGTAAGGCAAACATAAACCGTACAACAGCATATAAAAGCGCAAAATAAAGAAAACCGTCACCTAAACTTGATTCGACGAAGGTTGACCAAACAACCATAATACCCATCACCGCTAAACTAAATAAACGATGCTCTCTATTATCTTTATCAAAGCGATTGGCGTATAAAGTGTGTGTCATCCATATCCACCAAACGGGTATAAATACCAACGGAAATCGAATTAGCTGCTCTGCACCTATATGGCCATCATGGGTATGGGCCAAATCGTGAGTAACAACACCGATAACCGCAACAAAAACTAAGTCGAAAAATAACTCTAGCCAAGTCGCATGACGCCCTTTTGCTTGATACAAACTGTTAATCATTATTCCGCCCTACCTTTAGTAAATTCAATCAGTACCTCATTCATTACTTTGTGTCCTTTTTAACAACCTTCTTCTCAACAATGATGGTCGTTATCGAAGTTTTACCTGTGTTGGTTACTTGGTGCTTCGGTAATCTCCACATTGGATGATTTTCTAGTGACATACTATTTCTCCGGCTTTTCCCAACCGTAAGGTTTCATCGCATCATCAACTTCTGTATGCGTTAAGGCATTGGTGAAGTTAGAGATCAATTTAGCTGCCAAACCAGTTAAAACTTCTAATGCTTGGCGCTTTGTATATCCAGCATTTAAAAACTCATTTAACTTGTCATCGCCGATATGACCTCTGTTGTCTAGTAATGCTTTAGTGAAATCATGAAGTACCTGAAGTTTTGCATCTGGTAGTTCAGTACCATTTCTCAAAGCTTCAATGACATCATCTGGCATTTTAGATGACTTCATCATCCAAGTGTGGCCGGGCACACAATAGTGGCAGTTATTTTCAAAATTTGATGTCATAAATACCACTTGTTGCTCAAGCGGGCTAAAAGTTGTTTCTTTCATAAAGCTTGTAAAAGTTTGATTGTAAGCTTTATAAGTAGCTGGAGCTTCAGCTAAGATTTTATGAAGGTTTGGGATCATCCCAAAGCCAGCTAAAGACTGTTCCATTAATGGTTTTGATTCTTTAGGTGCCGTATCAGGCTCGTAATAAGTAAACATATTCAATTTCCTCTACTTTAAATATTGATTTAGTACACGCTCGAAAGTTGCAACTTCTTGTGCACCCGATAAGGCTTGTTCACCATTAAAAATAAATAATGGTACCCCATGAATTCCTCTTTGATGCCAGTTATCTTCTATTAACTTAACTTCTTCACTATATGAATTATTAGCTAATACAGACGTTGCTTGAGAAGAGTTCAACCCTACTTTTTCTGCTACGTTTACGAGTTCACTTTCTGTGAATTCTCCTCTGTTGCTAAAGAAATGTTGGAACAATGTTTCTGCCAATTGGTTTTGCAAATCACTTTCTTTTGCCCAATGCAGTAGTTGATGACATTGATGCGTATTGAGCATTTTCATTTCGTCAAAGTAGTTAAATGTGAATCCGACTTTTTTGCCTTCCTCAGTCAACATAGCCCGAGCTTTAATACTGCCTTCCAGCGTAGTGCCGTATTTAGCAGATAAATGACTGCGTAAGTTTTCGCCTTCAATAGCCATGTTGGGATTCAGTTCAAAAGGGTGCCAGACAATATTAACGTCTAACTCGGTTTCGAAATTGGCTAGTGCCGCTTGTAAGCGACCATAACCAATGACACACCAAGGACAAACCACATCAGATACGATATCAATGTTAATTCGTGTCATTGACATCATTATTTCCTTTCAACGATAATTGCTGTGATAGTTGTATTACCAACATTCTTAACTTGATGCTCCCATTGGTCATGCCACATTACATAGCCATCTGGAATTTCCAAGGTCATGTCTTTATCACTAGTTTTTATCGTAGCCTTACCACCTTTTTCGAAGTAAACAGTTTCAGCATTGTGTTTATGCCAGTTGTCCTGTTCACCCGGTTGTAGCACCATTTTCAGTACTAGCACTTCATCGTTTTCAAGTAATACCTGATAAATATCAGGCGATGTTATATAAGCAGCGGGTACGGATGTTTCTTGTGCCAACAAAGGGCAGCAAGAGAGTGCTATTATAACTGCCAGTACTTGTTTAAAAGCGTTAATATATTTCATCACAGCCTCTATTTGTGCATACCACGAACGGGATAATTATTATCTGGATTTCTTATCCAGCCTAAACCGTTAACTAATGCTTGTAACTCAGGTCTAACAAAAGGGTTATTTGAAATATCAATCACTTGAATCTTCCCTTCTGAGTTAACAACAAATATTCCAGGCTCTGCAAAAGGATGATCGGTTTCTTGCTCAGAGCGTGGATCAGAAATATAAAGTCCTAGTTTTTGCATCTGCTCAACGGTTAGGCCATAGGCAAGTGGATAGCTCACCTCTAATTGTGTCAAATGACTTTCAAGTTGCATTTTGCTATCACCTGACACAGCGATAAGATCAACCCCTGTAGCTAATAATGCTGCTTTATAACCTTCTAATTGATTTAGATACTTAGTACATAAAGGGCAATGACGGCCTCTATAAACCACCACCAACTGCCAATCCGCGCCGTTTTTTGGTTTACCTAATGACACTTGCTCACCGCTAAACAATGTCGTGTTTAATTCTGGAAAAGTACTACCAGCATGTAATTTGTCTGTGTACATTAATTGTGTAGTCATCATTATCTCCTGTATATTTTCTAGAAATGTGCGTCAATATGGGCTTCAAAACGTTTAAAGTCGCTCTCAACATCAGCATTTTTCATTACATCAAAACAAGCGATGGTTTCCATTGGTGTTAAGCCAAAAAACTTGAAGTTCATGTGCATTGGAAACATCAAATCATCAACACTTTTTCCTTCAAAAAATTCAGTGTCATCATTAAAGGCTTCTGCTGGTGCATTAAAGGTTAGTGACATCATGTATTTTTTGCCAGTTAACGTACCGCCAGTACCATAATTTTTTTTCGGCTGCTCTTCGTTTCGGCCATCACCAACACATAGTGCGCCGCCCATGCCTGCGGTATAAACATCATCCATGTACTTTTTAAACGACCAAGGCACCCCCATCCAATTACTAGGTGATTGTAGGAAAACAACATCAGCCCATTGATGATGAGCCAGTTGCTCCTCGACATCGTACTCATCTTTCATAGTAACTACGCGAGTGTTATAACCTTTACCTGCAAGCATAGTTGCCGCTTTATCAACTAATGCAGCATTTAACTTGCCTTCTGCAAAAGGGTAATACTGGTGGGCGTTAATAATTAATACGTTCTTCGAATCAGCAGTGCTCATAAAATAACTCCAAAATATATTTCAACAAAAAGAAGTAAGAGAAATATTCTCTAACTCAATTAACTGTGGTATATTTTAGTTACCTAGAAAATATTATCAATTAGTATACTTTTGGTAACCTAGTGTATTTATGAGGCGATGTGATGGAAAGTGTTGTAAAAACAGATAGTAAAGGCAGAAAAAAAGTTTTAAATGCATGTACAGAACCCTGTGCTATTGAAAAAGGCATGCGTTTAATTGGCGGAAAGTGGAAAGGCTCAATTATTTACCACCTTAAAGATGAGCCTGTAAGGTTTAATGACTTAACCCGTATGCTTGGCGGTGCTAGCAAAAAAATGGTCGACCAACGGCTAAAAGAATTAGAAAGTGAAGGTATGGTATTAAGAAAAGTAATAAGCGATAGACCTGTCGCCGTGACCTATGAGCTAACCGACTTTGGTAAAACCGCACTGAATATTTTAGATGAACTCAGGGTTTGGTCAGAATCCCATCAAATATAGCCGAACATTACTTTGAACTATTTAGCCCACCTTTACTTAGCGCAGCCAAATGCAGACTCCCATTTTGGTAACCTGCTCGGCGACTTTGGTGGTAAAAGGCATGTAAAACAGATGCCAATTACAGTAAAGAATGCCCTAGACAATCATTATTTAGTGGATAAGTTTACTGATAGCCACCCAGCAATAAAAGAGGCTAAACAGTATTTTTCGGCCGAACGTAAACGATTCGCAAGTATTGCTATTGATGTAGTATTTGATCACTTTCTCATTAAGCATTGGCAATATTTCCACCAAGAACCATTAGAAGGTTTTAAACAAAAAAGTTATCAGCTTTTGAACGAGCGCATTTCTGTTATGCCTTGCACAATGCAAAAAACGATTAGGAACATGACTAAAAATGATTGGTTTAAAGAGTACGAAACCGTAACAGGTATAGGATTAGCACTTGACAATATTGCCAAACGTATTCGTTTTACCAATAACTTTTCCGGAGCCGTTGAGGATATTCATCGCCACTATAGTGAATTGGAAACTGTATTTTTAGCGTTTTTTCCTCAATTAATTAATCATGTTAATCAATATGCTCTTGAGGGCAGCAAGGTAAAGAGCATTGTTAAACTTAATTATTAAATAACTAAATAGTTGCCACCTTATCTGCGAATGCGAACTTCAAGTGATAGAAATTCAATGTCAGCTTGGTTAACTTAAACTTGCCTCACAGGCGAGCAACTTATTTAGGTTGAAATCACCCTAAATATGTTCATGGTTTCACAAAAACCTTATGTCAGCTTTTGGCTATCATTTGACCTAAAGAAGAACTAGTAGCTAACGTCAGCAATGCGCACTTTGAAGTCGTGCCTAATTATACAATCGACCATTTAGTGATAAGTGAATGGGTGGACCCTCCTCAAAAGCCTTTTTTCTATGTGGGAGCTTGGGGCGAAAAAGTATCTGGATTTTGTAAGTATTTTTAGAAAAACATTTAACTCTACCAAGTGATATTAATAAATCATCAAGCAGTTACATTGTAACCATTAAAGAGGCAATTAAAGTACAATAGGATGTACTCACGCAAGATGCGTGAAGGATACAAATATAATGCGCATAGCGCATGCAGCGAAGCGGGAACGCTTTTAAAAATGCTTCAACGCACTCTGCTATAGAACATGCGTGCTCAATAATATCAAAAAGCTCAGGCAGTCCTCGCGCCCTGCTAAACTTCTTTTTTTCTGGCGGCTACCAAATCTATAGAGAGGTGCGGTTATGAATGTCGCAGACAATCAAGCCTAGCAACGCGTTAATTGACCCTTATATTTAATATCTAATTATTTAAAAATTATAACGATAAATAAATCACACTTTAATACAAACTTTATAGTCCTCGCTGCCATTCCTGACGTAAATTGGCCATTTCAGGGGATGTTAATGCGGTATTAACTTGAGCAAGGAGCTTATCTTTGTCTTTACCTAATATACCTTTAAGGCTGAGGTAGTTAGAAGCATGATCTGAACGGAATATCGTTTTGTCTAATTCTAAATGAGATAACAATAAAGCCATTTCTTCAAACAACTCAAACTGGGTTAATTGTCGAAAACTACCATTAAAATTAGCACTAAATTTTTCTTCACCAAGTGGAAAAGAAACAACTAGCGTTGATAAATAATCAGGTTGAGCATCATTCATTAATTTTGCTGATTCAATAGCATGTTGCTTAGAATACTCTGGACCACCTAAGCCATTTAAAATCATTACCGAGCTTTTCATTCCAGCCTGCTTTATTTTATTTAAAGCAATGAGTGAACTTTTATACGTTTCACCTTTTTCAATCAATTCTAGGACTTTATCATCACCACTTTCACAACCTATGTAGAGCAAAGACAATCCTAGATCGTTCAACTCAGTTAACTGTTCAACTGTTTTGTTAGTTAAATTTCTTGGTAAACAGTAACTGGCTACCCGATTTACCTTGGGTAAATATTCTTTTATTAGCAATAGAATTTCTTTTAGGCGATTAAATGGCAACATCATCGCATCACCATCAGCGAGAAAGACACGACTTACGGGTAAACCAGAATTAACTATTTTTATTAGCTCTTGTTCTATGTCATTTGTTTTTTTCGGACGGAATTTTTTATTCTCTGCTGTATACATATCGCAGAAAGTACACTTGTTATAAGAGCAACCATTTGTAACTTGTAAAATTAAACTTTTCCATTCACTGGGTGGACGAAAAACAGGTTCTATATATTTTAAAGGGTACATATTAATCTCTTATTTCTCTTTAATCTTTAGCGGATTATAATATCACAGAGTATAATCCGTTGGGTTTTACTCCCAACAATAAAACCTATCATTTTACATGTTTAGTGACCTTTTAGTTGTTGAGTTTTTTGCAACAACTGGTCTCAATATTGAACAATAATGCTAGAAGGTTTATGTACCAAAATTTATAAATTATTTTCATGTACCAGTTTATGTACTGAAAGTACATGAACTTAATGAGGTGATTTACTTTAAAGCTACGCAGTAAAAGGGATTGACACACACCCACCTACTTCACGTACAACATTGGGGTTCTCATTACCAACACATTAATTTAAGACCCAAAGCACTTAATTGTGCTAATTGCTCTACCGTTTTATTGCCAAGATTTCGAGGTAAACAGTAACTCGATACTCTACTGACTTGTGGTAAATGCAGTTTTATCAACGTTAGAATTTCTTTTAAGCGATTAAATGGCAACATCATCGCGTCACCATCAGCTAGAAATACTCTTCTTGTTGTTTTGCCTGACTTGGCTACATCAATAATTTCTTGCTCAATTTGATCTATTTTCTTTGGTCTGAACTTTTTACTTTCGCTGGTATACATATCGCAAAAGGTGCATTTGTTCCATGAGCAACCATTGGTGACTTGTAATATCAGGCTTTTCCACTCGCTTGGTGGACGAAATACGGGTTCAATATAGCTTATACTCATGTTGCCTCTAAATGCTCGTTTTTGCTGATTTTATTTTTATATTTTACCTTATACTGATTGGTATTACCTTGTCCTTGTTTACGTTATTTTAAACATCAGCTAGTCAACAAAATATTAACAGTGGGTATTAATCTATCCATTTGCTTTTTATTACATGCTTTTCTAAGCTTAAGATGATTTTTATAGCTTTGGGTTTTAAGGGAAAACGCCTATGTCTCAAAGGTTTCTGCTAACAATTGTTTTTATAATCAGTCAATTTAATGGCAGTGCTTTATTTGCAGCAGAAGAAAATGTAGCGGCTTTTGATGAGCAAAGTGAGATAGATCTTTTTTCTTTATCGTTAGAACAGTTGTTAAAAATTCAGGTAAGCTCAACGTCTAGAGCAAGCACTGAAGCTCAAATTTCAGAGGGTATTATTTCGGTCATCACTGCTGAGGAAATATCTTTATTTGGCGGCAAAAATTTAGCCGATATTTTACAGCGCCTGCCAGCCACTTTGGTTAATGCCGACTCTTTAACACCCCGAGATGTGCTGTCTGTGCGTGGCGATCGTTCAATCGCAGGCGATCATGTTTTGTTCTTAATAAATGGCCGACCTTTTCGCATTAGTGCCTTAGCTTCAGCATCTAGTCGGCTTTTACTCTACGGTTTTCCTCTAAAACAAATCAAACAAATAGAGTTTATTCAAGGGAGTGCATCGGTCTTATATGGCGCTAATGCATACAGTGCAGTGATTAATATTATCACTAAAGATGAGGATAGTTCAGTAGATTATGTTTCCGGTACTATGGGAGAAAATTCTGCTATGCAATTGCAGTTCAACAGCGGCATTGTTGATGATAGTTTTTCTGCTAATGTGGCAGGAAACTATTATAATTCTCAAGGTTGGGATTCAAAATTTTTAGACAGTGATTCAAGAATAATTGAACACAACCTAGCACATGATAATCTTGCTTTTTGGGCTGAATTAACGTTTGGCGACATCAGTGTCAGTGGCTATAGTAATAACTTAACGGGTAACTATTATGGTTTGAAAACGCCATTTGATGTTAATGATCCTTTTGAAGATAACGTGCAATATATTGATGTTAGTTATCAATTAGAGCACTCGGATACTTGGAAAAATAAGCTTAGTCTCAGTAATATTTGGTATGAAAGTCTCAATACAAAGAGTAATGAACAAAATATAGATCTTGAGACTCATTTGCAGTTTAGCAACAGCCGTTTACTTCTAGGTGCTAATATTAATCGTATTGTTAATGCTCAAAGCACTAGCGATTTAGAGAGCTTACAGATTGACGAGTTTTCTTCCGATTAATACTCAATATTTTCTCACTATAATTATCGCTATCATAATACGGATTTTATTCTTGGTGCTATGTGGCTAAAGTTTTCCGGTTTAGAGTCTCACTGGGTACCTAGGTTAGGCATAGTCCACCAGTTGAATTCTCAGTGGATAGTTAAGGTGCTTTATAATGAAGGCTATCGTGCCCCTAATGCCATTGAAACTAGTTTGAATATTTTCAATGGCTTAGTAACAGGGAACAAGGCTTTAGCACCAGAGCACATTAAAACTTATGAAGGCCAATTAAGTTACAGTAAATCTCAATATCACCTTGCTATTTCAATGTTTAAAAGTATTCAAGATAAATTGATTAATGTGAGCTCAACCTCGGAAAACTTTTACCCACAGAGCTTTTTTAATACTGAACAGCGAAAATTTATTGGCGGGGTCATTGAAGCAAGATATCGATATAAAAACTGGGATGTGCAAAGCTCATATAGTATACAAAAAAACCAGCAAACACAGTTTTTGGCAACGTCGACCAATATTGATGACATAACACAAATTCCGCAGCATACCTTTAAATTAGGCATAAGCTATAAGCGTGATAATTATTCAATCAGTTTATTTGATAGCTATAGTTCGAAATATCCTCGCAATGAACTTGATTCAAGTGCTGATGTTAATGAGCAAGCTGGCGATGATCATAATGTCAGCTTGAATATTCTGTGGAGCTTTGCACAGCAATATGATGGTTTATCACTTTCTTTGTATATTAATAACCTACTTGATGAAGATCTCTACGTGAAGCAATTTGAGACAACATCAAGCTCTATCAATAGTTATCCTCACGAAACATCAAGAGCAGCCTATGTCACACTAACTTATCAATTTTAAAGTCATTAGAATTATACATGTAATGAGATTAAGTTTACCGATGATTAACCCCAATCAAGTAGCCTATTTTGCCCTTCGATTTTAAGTATTTCAGTGATGTCTTGTGACATTTCAATAACGCCTTTGTAATTGTTTTCTTTATCTCTAATGGCAAAATAACGGATATGAATTTTACGGTCTTTAAAGTTTATCCAAAATTGGGCTTTATCTTGAGTGCCTTTTTTAAATTCTTCTAATATTTGTAAAACAGTATCAACCGATTTAGGCGGGTGGCAAAATTTCACTTCTCGACCAATAACACCTGCTGAGCGTGTAAATACTCTATTTTCGCCACGATTATAAAAAATAACGCGGTCATTTTCATCGACATAAGTAAGATCAACCGGCATAAATTGCAACATTAAATTAAGCTGCTCACCAGTCATGTAACCTTCATCTAAATGAATGCGGTCCTCTGTTGAAAAAGGCAGTCTTTTCTTTCGGCGATCTTCTCCTGGATGAACATATTCAACTGGCGGATAGGGCGTCGGCTCTTCGTTTAGCATCCAGCCTATTTCAACGTCACCTTCACGCATTTCTTTCCATTCATCTTCGTTAAGTAACTCTAGTGCATTAGGGAATAAACGGACTTCTTCTATGTGCATTAAGCCTTGTAAATCATCAATAATTTCATAAACAAGACCTTCAATTGAAGCAAACTCTTTAGTATCAATGCATTTTCTTAAGGATCTAAAGCTGTCTCTAATTTTATCATGAAAGGCCCACATTCCTTGGCTTGGACCTGTCCAGCCATGTTTTTCTAAATAAGGAAATAACTGGTTCTCCTTACGTGCAAAACGTTTTTCTATTTCAGATAGTTGATTGAAAATATTAAAAAAGGTTTCAAAGTCGCTGTTGATTTCAGTATTGACTAATTGTTGTAGTAAAGAGCGAATAAAAACATTTTCTTCAAAATAAACTTTTACTGGATGGCCGTCACTAAGCTTGACAGCATATTGGGGAATTGCATTCATTGGTTTGTAAATTTGCTTCAAGTATTCAGGGCCGTTATTCTCTAGCAAAAGCGCTAATAGCGCATTGTGTTAGATCATTAATTTAGTCGATTGTTATTTCATTCTTGCTTGCTTTGGTTGAAGCAAAGGCTAAGCGCTTCGACAGAAAATAAGATATTTTTTGCTAAAACACTTCCAAGTTTAGACGATACGTTAGATAGTTTGATTAATAGCTACTTTTAAGCATTACTTTGACTATGATGGGCAAGCATGTTCACTGAATTTATTTTACTCTCTGGAGGGAGAAAGCGTAATGATTTTTTTTAACGTTCTAAATCGTCATTTTTCTATAATGAAAAACCTAATGATAATAGTGATATTAATAGGTTTTTCAAGTGTTTCACAGGCAAAAGAGAGTGAACAAAGACCTAGAGCGCGCGATTTAGGTTTAGTTGTAGGTACCATGAAAACAGGAACTTATAATGCGATAACTGACGTTAAAGGGGTTCTAGTTGGTCATTCAACTGTTATTAAAGAACCTAATATTCACACCGGTGTCACTGCAATCATTCCTGCACCAGGAAATTTATATAAAAACCCTATTCCAGCTTGGGTATACGTTGGCAACGGGTATGGAAAGTCGGTAGGGATTAGCCAACTGCAAGAGTTTGGTGAACTAGAAACACCAATTTTGTTAACATGCACACTTTGTGTTTGGTCTGCTGCTGATGCGATGGTCGACTACTTATTGGAGATGCCAGGAGAGAGTCAGCACACTATTAACCCAATTGTGGGGGAAACCAATGACAGCATTGTAAGTGATATGTGGCAACATCCTGTAAAGCCAAAACATGTTAGAGAAGCTTTGCAGACAGCTAAAAGTGGCTTAGTTCAAGAGGGGAGTGTTGGTGCAGGAACTGGCACTCAAACGTATCATTGGAAAGGTGGCATTGGTACAAGTTCAAGAGTTTTACCTCAATCATTAGGGGGATTCACCGTTGGCGTTTTGGTACAAAGTAACCTTTTAGCTGGGGCAACACTTACAATGAATGGCGCGCCAGTTGGTCGAGAATTAGGAAAATATGCCTATAAATCAGAACTCGAGTCCGACAAAAAAAATGAAGAAAAAATTCGAGGTGGCTCTATCATGATTGTTGTCGCAACCGATGCACCTTTAGACTCAAGAAATTTAGATAGACTAGCAAGAAGAGCAATGATGGGGCTAGCTAAAACAGGCTCTGTTGCTGAAAATGATTCAGGTGATTATGTTATTGCTTTTTCGACATCGCCGAAAGTTCGAAGAGTACGTATAAGTGAGGAACCACGGGCAACTGAATCGTTATTACCTTCTTCTATGTCTCCACTTTTTACCGCTGTCGTGGAGGCAACAGAAGAAGCTATATACAATGCATTACTTAAAGCAACAACAGTTGAAGGACGTGGTAATACACTAAAGGCTTTACCAATTGATAAAACAGTTGAAATACTAAAAAAATATCAAGTACTTGATTGGAATAAGACTTTACCGCCGGGGAGAAAATAGACATTGTTGGTATTTGAAGAAGAAGGGAGTTGTAGACATTCAAACAGTTTTAGTACTTGAATTAGTAGTGTGATGACATATTACTATTTATGTAGTCACAAAGCCCATTATCAATTATTATTCTTACAAAAGGCAAAGCCAAAGTGGTTTGCCTTTTTTTTCAAATATAAAATTCTAATCTTTTCAATTATTCTAAGCAGATCTTTATGCGTTTACTCAAATCAACTATTCATCCAGACATTACTGATATCTCTGCGAAACGTTTTACCCGAAAAGCAACCCGAGCCATTGTGCTCAACGGGGAGAGTATTCTTTTACTTTATACTAAGCGTTATCACGATTACAGTTTACCTGGTGGAGGAATCGATGAAGGTGAGAGTAATATTAACGGTCTTATTCGTGAGTTAAAAGAAGAAACGGGTGCGCATAATGTACAAAATATTCAAGAGTTCGGTGTCTATGAAGAATGTAGACCATGGCATAAAAGTGGTTTTGATATCGTTCATATGCTGTCTTATTGTTATGTGTGCACAATAGATGATGTGTTACTCGATCCAGAGCTTGAGTTGCATGAAATAGACAATGGAATGCATCCTATTTGGATGAATATTCACCAAGCCATAAGTCATAATGAGCACACCATTGCAGTAAGTGAAAAGAAAGGGCTCTCTATTGAACGTGAAACATTTTTATTAAAACTCATTGTTAGTGAGCTTTTGAATAAATGTGAAGAAGTTTAACTTCACTTATTTAAGTCTAATGGTATAAGTACTTGCTGTATTTCTTTATAATTATTGATAGTCAGCTTATGGATAATTTTATTTCAAATGAATCACCTTCAACGCTCCTTAATGTTAACTGAAGCTACCAATAATTTGCTCAGTAAGTGTGATTTACCCGCTTCATTGACCATAGAACAATGTGCTTCCTTATCAGCGATGAGTATGACAACATTTCGCCGTAAACTTGCCCAAGAAGAAACCAGTTATAAACTCATTCAAAGTAAGTTTTTAAATGAGTTGTGTGTTAAAGCGCTATTAACAAAGCATATTAGAATTGATGAATTGGCCCTCAAGCTTGGCTATTCTGAAAGAGCAACTTTTGAGCGGGCATTTCGTAAAAAATTCGGTGTAACTCCTTCGCAGTTTCGTGAGTTGTCTTTGGTTGACAATGAGCATAGTAGTCATAAAAAACTAATAGAAATTGCAGAGAATATGCCACCTATGTCTGGTAGTTGCAGGCAATTGCTTGATGAAAAAGAACAGGGTAATCTTGATTTACACCGCGTTGTTGAAATTGTTAGTAAAGACGCTATTTTTTCTGCTCGTATTATGGGACATGCCAGTAAAGCCATTTATGGTAAAACGCCGAAAAATATTCTTGAAGCCGTTAGTCGAAACTTAGGTATTGGCACTGTCGTTAATTTTGCCATCGTTTATGCTATGAAAGATTCACTACAAGATCATGTTGAACAAGTCGTTATTGATCAATATAGCGAAGCATTTTTACTTGCGCCAAAGCTTTTTCAACGAATACGTAAATCTTTAGTTTCAGATATTAAGTTTGACATTGCATTAACAGAGCAAGTGCTGGTGTTTGCATTACTGGGCGTGTTTTTGCTTAGCCATAAAAGTGCTTATAAACACAAATTAATGTTGTACTCTTTACAGGGGATAGATGATCTGCATTCCCTAAATCATCATATTAAAGAATCAATGGGGATTAGTGTCTATTCGTCATCATCACTGATGTTATCGTTATGGCATATTGATGCCAACCTGGTTAAGCAACTTAATCATTTGGAAAAAGTTAGCCAGTTACAAGCGAAGAGTAGCGAGCAAGATGAATTGGTTTTATTTATGCTGTCGTGTTTGTATTTTTCTGCAGCTGGGCATGCCGATTTTAGTGTATTAGAGCAAAAAGCAGCATTGCTAAATATTAATGGTTTTGCTGAAATTAAAGCACAATTACTTTATTCATAATGCTATGTTCATCATACTAGGTTAGCGGTATTATGAACTCTCTCAGTCGTTAGTAAATGGGGGCTCGCTATTGACTGAGAAAGTCATAAAAACTTGCTAAATCTAAGTGTGTATATGTTAAACGTTACTCGTAACAAGTAATTAACGTACGTAAACATATAATCATTGCTTAAATGATTTAGTAACATGTGGTTTAGTATACGTAACTTAAAAATTGAAAATATGGCTAAACTGTCCAATTTTCTATAATCGGGAATTAATCAACGTAGATTTTTTGATTAAGATAAAATTATTTTAAATAATGTTGAGATTTATTGAATGATCAATATCTCGTCAGTTAAAATTTGTCAAAGGATTTTTATTAAGGATGTTTGAACAATGAAAAAATTTGTAATATTTACGGCTCTTTTATTATTAATAGCTGGCGGAGCTTTTCTGTTTTTAAGTGGTGACGCAATTAATGCTTTGATTAAAAAGCAGATAGAAGAAGTCGGTTCAAAAGTTACGCAGCAGTCGGTAACCGTTGCCAAGGTAGATATGAAGCTTTTAAAAGGGGCTGGTACTATCAAGGGGGTAGTTTTAGCTAACCCATCAAAATACAGTGCGCCATCGGCATTTTCGCTAAATGAAGTGACTTTAGATATTAATCTTAAAAGTTTAGCTACAGATCTTATTATTATTGATCAAATTGTCATTGATAAACCTCAAGCCGTTGTTGAATTTAACGAAAGTGGTAGTGCGAATATCAAAGATATTCTTGATGCTATTAAAAGAAATATCACTAGTAATAGTGGTTCTCAACCTGAGCAAGAAAGTACAACGGGTAAAGCTGATCCTATTATTAGAGTAAACAAGTTTGTACTGGCAGGTGTCGCATTAACTGTTGATTTAACCAAGTTAGGTAATAAGCCCCATCAAGCTACATTAGCGGATATTAACTTAACTAATATTGGTGGCGAAGCGGGCATGCCAGCAAGCAAGTTAGGTGCAGAATTGGTAAAACAAGCATTATCATCAATCTGGAAACAAGCTAAAAAAGAACAAACCAAAATTTTAAAAGACCAAGTTGAAGATGAGGTAAAAGACAAGATCAAAGAAAAGTTGGGAGGCTTACTTGATAAGTTTACCGGTTAAAACCTAAGAGATTAACAGGGGTTTATAGAGTTAAACCGTTCACCTAGGTGAGCGGTTTTTTTATTCTAAATACCATGTCAGTTATTAAAAATCTTTTGGTATCGTAATTGTTAAAATTTATAAAACAATGGCCACATGAATCAAGATATATGTGACCATTGGATTTAACATTTATAATGTGGTTAACGGCTTAATTCTTTGATTTTACTTTTTGAAAAAACGTTATATAAAACTGGCAAAACAAAGAGTGTTAGTAATGTTGCCGTCACTAAACCACCAACAATAACACTGGCAAGTGGTCGTTGTATTTCAGCGCCAACACCATTTGATATCAGCATTGGTATTAGGCCTAATGCCGAAGTTATAGCCGTCATCAATACCGGGCGTAAACGTGATACTGCGCCATCAAAAACTGCTTTTGAAGTGTCAACACCATCTTTAACCAGTTGATTAATACTCTCTACCATGACTACGCCATTGAGAACAGCGACACCAAATAAGGTGATAAAACCGACCGAGCTTGGCACTGATAAATATTGCCCTGAAATATAGAGTGAGAAAATACCGCCAATAACTGCCAAAGGCACATTAACTAAAATAAGCATCGCTTGACCGACAGAGCCAAAGGCAAAATAAAGTAATAAAGCAATTAACGCCAGTGATAAAGGCACGACTACAGAGAGTCGTTGCTGTGCGCGTTGTTGGTTTTCAAACTGACCACCAATAACCACAGAGTAACCTGCGGGCAAGTCCACTTTGCTGTCAATCGTTTTTCTAATGTCGTTAACCACACTTCCCATATCTCGACCCTGTACATTGGCTTGAATAACCACACGTCTTTGCACGTCATCACGACGTACTTGTGGCGGGCCTGATTCAAAGGTAACCGTGGCGATATCGCCAAGGCGCACCCAAGCACCAGTGGGTGATTGTAATCTCAGGTCTGCGATAGCTTCTTGGTCATCACGATACTTTTCTTCAATACGGACATATATATCGTACCTTTCGTTACCATTGATAATTTGGCCAGCACTAACCCCGCCAATACCATCTTTAACAACGGCCATAACATCATCAACCGACAAGCCAAAACGTGAAAGCTGTTGTCTTTTCGGTTTGATCACCAGTTGTGCTTCGCCAGCAATTTGCTCTAAGGCAACATCTCTAGTACCTTCAATATCCTTAATGGCGGCTTCAATTTCTTGACCTTTACTCGCGAGCATAGCTAATTCAGGACCAAAAAGCTTAATCGCAAGTTGCGCTTTAACCCCAGAAAGTAACTCATCAACGCGCGTAGCAATCGGCTGTGAAAAGTTAAGTAATAAGCCAGGGAACTGTTCGAGTTTTTCTTCCATTAAAGCTTGTAATTGATAACGGTTATTTGCACTGCTCCATTGTGATACGGGTTTTAATCCAATGTATATTTCAATATTATTGACCGGCTCAGGATCTCCGCCGATTTCAGCTCGACCAATGCGGCTTAGGGTGTACTCTACTTCAGGAAATTCCATTAGCTTTGCTTCAAGAATGGGGGCCACCGACAAGGCGGTTTCCAAACTTGATGAAGGCGCTAACGTCGCTCTTAGGTTAATCGTGCCTTCTTCCAGCTCTGGTACAAATTCGGTACCAATTTGTGGAACTAAAGAGGCAGCACTAACAAACAATATCATTGATGCAAAAATGACTACTTTTGTGTTTTTTATTGCCGTTTTAAGTCCTTTGCGATAAAGCTTGTCTAATGGCTTTAAGACAAAACTCTCTTTTTCTTTAACGCCATTTTTAAATATAAAAGTCGCTAAAGCGGGAACGACAAATAATGCCACTAAAATAGCTGAAATAACCGCTAAAATAATACTGATAGCCATCGGTTGAAACAGTTTTGCTTCAACCCCTTCAAAACTAAATAGCGGCATAAAGACCACTAAAATAATTGAAGCAGCAAAAAACACGGGTCGCGCGACTTCTTTACCGGCTTCTTTTAATCGTAAGGGGATATCCGTTTCATCGTTTTCAACATTATGTGGGTCAAGTATATCTTCATTAGTATCTGCGTCTGCGTTTCTCTTTTGTGCCTTTTTATAATGAGTTGAACCAGGTCTATTGAGATGTTTAACCATGTTTTCAACCATCACTACCGAACCATCAACCAGCATACCAATAGCAACCGCAATACCACCTAACGACATTAAGTTAGCGGATAAACCTATCCAAGACATCACCATTAAGGCAATAGCGATAGAAATAGGAATTGAAATGAGTACTAAAAACGTTGCGCGCAAGTTCATTAAAAACAGTGCCAACACTATGGCAATGAAAATAAACGCTAAGGCTAATGCTTTAACTACAGTATCAACGGCTTTAGTAATTAAATCTGCTTGGTCATAAAATGGCTCAAAACGAACGCCTTCGGGCAACGCTTGGTTGATCATGGGAATACGTGCACTAATACCATCAATTGTCGCTTTGGTATTCGCGCCCATGCGTTTTAAGACAATGCCTGAAACCACTTCACCTAAGTTTTCAATGTTACCTTGCGCGTCTCTGCGCGTCATAGTAACCGCGCCTTGGCGAATTTCACTGCCCAGTGAAACTTTAGCGACATCGTCAATAGTTACCACAGTGCCAGCAACTGTTTTCACCGGTACTTGTCTAATATCAGCCAAACCTGCTTCGCCACTATCAAACCAACCCGTACCGCGAATTACTAATTGCTCTTGCCCTCGATTCATGTACCAACCACCAACATTGGCATTATTGTTATCGAGTGCGGCAACAATATCGTCTTGCGTTAACTGATATGACAATAATTTACTTGGTTCTATGTTTACCTGATACTGCCTAACATTACCGCCAAAAGATAATACATCGGTAACGCCATCTACCGGCATAACCAATAACTTCACTATCCAGTCGTTCAAACTTCTTAAGGTCATAGAGTCATAGCCCGAATCTTTGTCAGCAATTAACAAATACTGAAAAATTTGACCCAAGCCAGACGTATTTGGTCCCATTGCGGGTGTACCTACACCTTGGGGGATTAATTCTTTCGCTGCTTGCAAACGTTCAAATACCAGTTGGCGTGCAAAGTAGATGTCAGTACCTTCTTTAAATACCACAGTAACGCCCGACAAACCTGTTTTTGAAATTGAACGTACTTGCTCTACATCAGGCAGCGCATACATTACCGCTTCGATAGGATAAGTAATTAGCTGCTCAACTTCTTCGGCTGCTAAGCCAGGTGCTTCGGTATTGACTGCCACCTGAACATTAGTTACGTCAGGAAAAGCATCTAAATTTAACTTTGGGATCACCATTATAGCTGCTGCCATAATGGCGATAAGTGCGATGACCACCAATAGTCGATTATTGATCGACCAATCAATCATTTTATTAAACATAATCTTATTCCTACTCTAGTGGCCGTGCGGATCAAATCCGCCTTTTGCTATCTCAGAAGCAACAAAAAATGCACCTTTTGTTACCACTCGCGTACTAGGGGCAATACCGATAATTTGATGGTAATGACCTAAAGGTTGGCCGAGTTCAACTTCAACGGCTTTAAACTCACCGGGGTGATCTTCAACAAATACTGTCCAATCGCCATCAGCGCCACGCATTAGTGCTGTCTCTGGCACCGCTATTACCGGGGTTTGGGTATCAAACTGAAAGTTAACATTCACGAACATGCCGGAATGTAACGTGTCATCTTTATTTTCAACGGACAAACGAACAATTCTGGTACGGGTAACTGGATCGATGGTGTGTGCTTCTTGGATCACTTTAGCGAAATGTACTTGGCCAGCAAACTCAATTTTAGCTATGGTTCCTACGGGTAGGTTAAGTTTCTTATTAGGCGAAACGCGCGCTTCTACCCATAAATCTTCTTCATTTGCCAATACCATAATTTTATCGCCCGGCGTAACTCGCTGTCCTTGTGAAAAATCATCACTTAATACTGCGCCTGATCGTTTAGCCACCAAGGTATACTCACCAAGATTAGATGAATTATTTTTAACAATATCTTCAATGGCTGCTTTCGTTAAGCCAAATGCCGTCAACCGACCATAGGCTGAGATATAATCAGTTTCACTGGCTAATAAACGGCTTTCACTAACAGTACCAAGCCCTAATTTTTTAATTCGCTGCCACTGACTATAAGCAACACGATACTGTGCTTGTGCTTCTGCCATTGACTCACTAAATAAAGTCACCAAAGCTTGGCCTTTTTCGACATGCTCACCCAAAATGGCATGACGACTGATCACTACTGACTCGGTACGTGGCGAGACAATATAACTGGTGTAACCGTTCGCTTTTATTTCACCGGGGGCATAAACGCTTTTAGCGAAAATCTTTGGCATTAAAGTAGACACTTTGATATTGGCTAATGCCATTTTTTCGCCACTAAACGTTATGCCTTCTTCATGTTCTTCAGTTGAGTTACTCTTTTCATCGCCGTGACCATGTGAGTCCTCATCACCAGTTTTTAATGTGGCAACCTTCGCGTCATGGTTATGCTTTTTCTCAGCCGTATCGGTAGTTGCCAGTGTCGCCGTAGACAACACAGTTAAAACACAAAGCACACTACCGAGTGTGATTGATTTTATTTGTTTAACGATTGCATTTTTCATCATAATTTCCAATTTTTGTAACAATGTCCTCTGTTTACCATGCTTTATTAGCATAAAGAGTAACAGAGGTGATT
>Ga0209081_1000688_pt1 | contig 20379 bp, 17 predicted proteins | sample GOMGulsemesocosm_4_FD_184636 | JGI IMG/M metagenome (GOLD analysis project Ga0209081, IMG submission 184636) | Methane-oxidizing microbial communities from mesocosms in the Gulf of Mexico - GOM15B Gulf of Mexico (SPAdes) (version 2) | ecosystem: Environmental > Aquatic > Marine > Cold seeps... | reverse complement strand
AGAGAATTTAGTTCTTGTTTAGACAGTTTTACTTGTTGAGATAGCCAATTTTGTTCCAAATATTCAATCTGTTTTGTGCCAGGGATTATGCCGATGTCCTCTCCTCGTGACAGTAGCCAAGCGAGTGAAATTTGAGCAGAGGTATATTCACTGTTTTTAGCTATGTTGTTGATTGTATTAAGTAGCACTCGATTTTTCTGCATGGCTACTTGTTCGAAGCGCGGGTTCTCCAGTCGCCAATCACCTTCTTGAAGATCACTTCGTTGGTTAATTGTGCCACTAAGAAAGCCACGTCCCATTGGGCTATATGCAACAAAGCCAATACCTAGTTCTCGAATGGTAGGTAGAATATTTTCTTCAACGTCTCGACTCCAGAGGGAATATTCAGTCTGTAAAGCGGAAATAGGGTGAACTTGATGGGCACGTTTGATCTGTTCAGGATCGGCTTCAGACAAACCTAGATATCTAACTTTTCCTTCTTTCACTAGATCACCCATAGCTCCTACGGTATCTTCAATTGGCACATTTGGATCAATGCGGTGCTGATAGTAAATATCTATATAATCGGTATTTAGGCGCTTGAGGGATGCTTCACAACTGGCTTTGACATAATCAGGATGACCATTTACGCCTAACCATTCACCTTGCTTACCACGGGTAATGCCGAATTTAGTAGCTAAGGTAATTTTGTCGCGCTGACCCACTAATGCTTTTCCCAATAACTCTTCATTGGTAAAGGGGCCATACATGTCTGCGCTATCCCAAAACGTACAGCCTAATTCAACGGCGCGATCAAGTACGGTCAGGTTATCTTTTTGATTGTGCTTGCCATAAAACTCAGACATGCCCATACATCCTAGACCTACCACTGGTACCACTAATCCTTGTTCACCTAATGCAATTTTTTTCATTTTTGTTAGCCTCTTTGCATTTACTGATAGATAGAAATAGTTACGTCTGCCGCCGTCCGCCTGATAGGAACAATGGCTTGGTATGAGTCGCCATTAAATGCTTCATTAAGCTTAGCTAGGTCAGGAAATTGCATCACAACTGTAAAGTCATGATCCTTGTCTCCTTGGTTGTTTGCTTGCAAATCTCCTTTGCAAAGCAATTCACCACCAAAAGAAGCCATAATTGGGAAGGCTTGGCTGGCATACTCTTCAAGTTTCTCACTATCTTTAACTTTTACACGTGCTACATAAAATGCTGACATCATTACGCTCCTGAAATTTATTTATTTAGTTGTTTGGCTAGCGCAAAAAACATCAGAGATAAGCTCCTATGATGTTTCTTTGCAAGTAAGTTTTGTTATACGGCCATGAAGGCATAGTCGGTATACCCTTTCGCTTCACTTGTATAGAAGGTAGTGTTATCTGGCTGAGTTAAAGCTGCATCGGCCTGAAATCTTTCGACTAGATCTGGATTAGAAATGAATGGTGTACCAAAAACTATGGCTTCCGCTTCGCTGTTAGCTAAGGCTTCATTTCCTGTTTGCTTGTTGTAACCACCGTTAACAATGAGGTTCCCTCGGTAGTTTTCGCGCAATACTGGCGTTAAGTAATCAGCATCTGCCATGGGATGACCTGTTTCTGGTTTGGGCTCTAAAATATGTACATAAGCCAGATTAAACTCATTTAATAGGGTTACTGCACGGGAAAAGGTCGCTTTAGGATTTGAATCTTTGATGCCCCATACTTTATTGCTAGGCGAAAGTCTGATCCCCACTTTGCCCGAGCCTATTTCGTAACATACAGCGTTGACTATTTCCATCATAAAACGTAAACGGTTGTCGATTGACCCGCCATATTCGTCTTCACGCTGGTTAATGCCATCACGGGTAAATTGATCAACTAAGAAACCATTGGCACCATGGATCTCAACACCGTCTAAGCCAGAATCGATAGCCCGCCTTGCCGAGTCGACAAATTGTTGCACGACGTCGCCAATTTCTGTTTTAGTTAACGCCCTTGGCACTGCAAATTCACGATCGCGCCCTTTAGGGGTGGTCAATGAACCTTTCTGTTTCACCGCCGAAGAAGAAACCGGTAATTCACCGTCAAGAAAGTCAGGGTGTACGGTACTGCCCATGTGCCAAAGTTGAACGAAGATCCGTCCGTCCTTTTCATGCACGGCGTCGGCAATATTCTTCCAACCATCCTGTTGTTCGTCATTAAATATGCCTGGTGCATTCATCCAACCCAAGCCTTGTTTGGCGACAGCGGTTGCTTCTGCAATAATAAGACCGGCACTGGCACGTTGGGCATAGTACTCTGCCATCATTGCATTAGGCACACCATTTTCAACGGCGCGACCACGCGACAGGGGGGCCATAAAGATTCTGTTACTTAGTTGATAGTCACCTAAGGTGATTGGGCTGAAAATGTTGTTCATAATATTTCCTATGGCGAGACGTCATTGCCCTCGCTTATTAAATTTCTAGTAAACGAGGCAAGCAAATGAATATGTAAGGAAAATACAAATGCTTGCTGTCAGCGTTTAAGTTGTTACTTATGCTTTAGCGATTAAGAAAGTTCGCTTTTGTATACTTGACCAATAACAGGGTGATCCAACAGACGTTGTAAATAATTGGCAACATTAGTGTATTTTTCTGTTAATGAGTCTTTCATGATCATCTGCCAGTGAATAGCAACGCCCAGATATAAATCTGCGATGCTTAAAGCTGAACCTGCTAAGTAATCGTTGTCGGCAAGCTGATCATTGATGATAGAGAACAGGTCATATAGTGAGCTCTCGGCCTTTTCCTTAACATCAGCCTCATCATTACCGTAACGAGCAGGCACAAAGGCACGGGCAAAATGTGGGTGTACATTCGAATAAACAAACATCATCCATTTTAGTGCTTGAGCGCGGTCCATAGTGCCAACTTCAGGCAGTAATTTTGCAGCGGGTGCTACTTCGCTAAGGTATTGCAAGATAGCCGCGCCTTCGGTGATGATGTCACCGTCGACAATAAGTGCTGGTACCTTACTTAACGGGTTAATCTTAACGAATTCAGGTGCGAACTGTTCGCCTGATTGAGCATCAATAACTTTAACTTCGTGTTCTAAGCCTGTAAGGGCTAAGGCTGCTTTTACGGCTAGAGAACATGAACCTGGTGCATGGTATAAAGTAATCATAATTATTTCCTCGTGTGTTTGAATTGAAGCTATCATAGAGGAATAACTTACTTGTGAATATTCTCAATTTGTGCGTGTCGCTTGTGCATAATTGCAAGGGATGAGTGGTATTAATGAATACATTAAATGGAGTGACGTGTTTATAACGTGTAAAATAGAAACAGTTACTTTATGGTTTACAAGCAAAATAACACTAATTGTTTTGTGTTATTTTACTGATATTTAGTCACAGTAAATAAAAGATATCAATCAACTATAGGCCAGTGAAAATAAATTCCAAGCTCATAATCAATAAATTCATCTATCAATTAATATTATCAGAAACTCCATTGATAGTTTATCAGTGACCCGTAAAGTGAATACATTCATTCGTATACACCTAGAGCCTATACAGGAAATTTATACCAGCTGTAGGATCCGATAGTTGACCTTTTTTCACCGTCTACTCCTCATGTCGACTATACTCCGCACCAAGTTGCCACAAAGCACCATTTAACCATTTAACCATTTAACACAGAGAAGTCATGTAAATCGAATGTCCGCTTTCGGTGATTTCAATCAAGTGTGCATATTGATTTTTTAAGTTTCACGATGAAAACTTGGGCGCAATTACATTATCTACTGTAGGTCTTTTGTCGGATCACTTGTCGCTAGATAAGCCAAGGCTAACGTCCGGTTTCGTATCAAAGTGAACCTAAACTTGGATGATTGTAACCGATGAAATAGGTCGGCTTTGTGGCTTGCTACTGCCCTTAAAGTTTTATTTAAAAGGCTAAGTTTATTAGGCTCTTATATTGGCCTATATCGTCTAACCTGTTAAAGTTGTATGAAAATCATGCAAGGACGTTAAATGACTGGCCAGTACTCACCAAAACAATTTTTTAGAAAAGTATCGAATAAATTCTTAATTGATTATATAGAGCAAAAAAATATCGATTTTGATTTAGACCTTCACGCTATTTATGATCATGAGGTTGATATTATATTTAGTGCTTTTATAAAACTTGATGAGATAACTCGACATGCAATGGAGTCTGATTTTCAAAGAGTTCATGCACTAGCTACCGATGGCGGTATTGTTGCGTTAACAGATGAAGCTAGCGAGTTTGATAACGCGAATTTTATTGAAACCATACAGTCAATTTGTGGTTTACATAATAAAGCTATGTTTGCTTATCTTGATAGCCCTGAATACTGGCAAGCCGCTTCAATGTTTTTTCAGGCAAGCAGCATTCCTTCTGCATCATGGAAAACTATAAAACATCTACCCGTATTGCAAAGTCCATTCGAAGAAACAGAGATTAATCTCTTATCAACAGCAATAGGTGAGTATTTCTTTAATAAAGAAGGGCGTGGTAAACACTGCAAAATAGAACATTATAAACGAGGTAAACTTGATTACTTTTGTGCTTTTCCTGAAGACTTTGCCAAGTCTGAAGTTGAATGGATACGCGACACTTTACAAGATCTTCCCCATACGATGGCATTCGAAATTATTTTTGTTTATTGCCAAAACGAATGTACACTGGCGCTTTACGCCAAAAAGAACGCTAAAAATATCCCTCACCTACAGCAGTTATTTGTTCAATATATTCTTAAAGCCCAACTTACCAATTTTACTCCTGTTATTGAAAATAAAATTTATGACTTGGAAGCTCTAGTAGAAGCAAATTTTAATTTTTTAATAATCGAAGAATCAGGTATTTTTTCTGTGCAAATATTACAAGCTTGCTCTACTTGTCAGATAAATCCTAAGAGTCATATAACAGTAACAGAGTGCCCTAACAAAAATAAAAATGCAGTTCATGAAAAATTAGCTGAATTAAACTTAGATCATAGATATATTCGAGAAGTAACGCTAAAAGTTTCATTTATTCCTAGACCCAATAAAACCAACCAAACTAGAACTTTTACTATAACCATGCCAGATAAATGTACTTTAAGTTACTTTGGAGATGATTTAATTATCCGTGAAATGCTAATTGCTTCAGGCATTGATCCTCAATCAATTAATTTGAGCTTACCATGCATGTAGAGCAGGTTTTATCATTGCTATTAAACTCTTTATCACTAACAAGGAATAAGCTTGTTTTAAGTTGGGTGGCGGTTAACTTATGGGATGAAGGTACGCTTGAGCTAATGCTTGATAGTGGGTTAATAAAACCTGTTTCAAATGCGACAACCATTCAATGCCAAGTCTGCGAAAATAATTGTACGGTCGATGTAATGCCGCGCCAATATTCGAAGAAATTGAGGTACTTTGCCATGTGTGAAGATCCTTATATGAACCAACAAATGGGTAGAATGCTTGTACTTAGGGAGCAAATTAAGCAGTGGCAAATAAGCATTAAGCAAGTAGCTAAAGTTATTGCCAAATCATTAGGTTTATCATCTGATATTCGCTATAAAATCGAACAAAAAAGCATTGCATTAGGCGCGCTAAAAACGAAAAATGGGCGTAAAAGTGTTGTGTTAAATGTTGAGCCATTATCACTGGTAGTTAATCAGAGCGAATTGCCGATTAATGAGCTTTTATACTTTGACATTAATTCAAGTAACAAGCTGATGTTAGACAAAGATAAAATAGATCATGCGCTCAATATTAAACAACCGCCAGCCGCTAAAAATTACAGTCCAAATATTGATAAAAAAGAATTACGAAAAGCTAAAACTCAAGCCATGTATCAAAGTTGGCAAGACGAATACGAAAAGTTAAAACGTAAAAATCCTAATAAACCAAATCAGCCTAAGAAAACTAAAGGCTGGTACGCTTATCAAATATCAAAAATGGACATTGCACAGGGCGGTACTGTTGCAAATATCACAAGAATATTAAAAAAATAAAGAAACTTAGGGGAAAACATTTCCCCGATTGAACACCCCAATACCTATGGCCTAGCGCCAAAACTCAAAGTAAGTTAAATAAAAATATAAAACATTAACACCTTGTTATACATGGTACTCATTTTCTTATACCAGCATTTTATCCCCTAAATCCCTCATTAAAGTAGCACTTGAATCTATTAAATAACTAAGAGTGCTTAATATGTCTATCAAAATTAATCGTTTACCCGCAGTACAAGATAAAACAGGTTTATCAAGAAGTAGTATTTATTTACGTATGAGCAAAGGGGAGTTCCCCAAAAGCATTTCATTAGGTGACCGTGCAATTGGTTGGCTTGAAAGTGATATAGAACAATGGCTAGAAGAGAAAGTAGCGGCAAGTAAATCAATTCAAAGTAAGGGGTAATGTATGGCTAAAAAATATAACCCCAACAAATGTAAAATTAACCGTAATTACACAGTTAGTGAAATAGCTCTACTTTATGAAGTACATAAAAGTACAGTTAAAGCTTGGCTTAGAAGGGGGTTGAAGCGAATTGATAATCAACGACCTTACATCATTTTAGGACGTGAATTAAAACAGTTCATAAAAGATTTAAGAACCATCAATAAACGCCCTTGTGAATTAGGTGAAATATATTGCATGAAATGCAAATTGCCAAGAATACCAGAGCAAGGTTCAACCATTTTCGAGGCTGAATCATCAAACTATGGACGCATAAAAGCAAGCTGTAACGTGTGTAGTTCTTCAATGAATAAATACTTTAGATTATCAGATTTAGCGTTATTACAGCGACATTTCATGGTGATCTTACCGTTGCAACAAAAACGATTAGGTTAGTTGTTTAATATTCCCGTGAACAGTGCTTTAACTATAAGAGGTGTCACCATGTCAAATCACAATATAAATAACGAAAGAATGAAGCGTAAATATTTTACTTTTATGAAGGAAGCGAAACGCCATAGTGAGGCTTCTATTGATTGCATTGCTAAAGCCATAAGTCGTTTTGAGCAATACAATAAATTTAAAGATTTTAAAGCTTTTCATTTTAATCAAGCGGTCGGTTTTAAAAACACATTGCTTACTCAAAAAAGCCTCAAAACAGGTGAGAATTTAAGTAAGTCGACAATCAACGGAACATGTAACCACTTGAAGGTTTTCTTCCAATGGTTAGCACAGCAAACGGGGTATAAATCACGTTTTAATTATACTGATGCTGATTACTTTAATTTGTCAGAAAAAGATACGCGCATTGCTGGCGCTAAACGAAAAAAGCCTGTAGCAACATTGGAGCAAATAATTCATGTGCTTAATGACATGCCCAACAATACCGATATTGAAAAACGGAATAGGGCATTAATGGCATTTACTTTATTGACAGGCGCAAGAGATAGCGCCATAGCATCATTTAAAATTAAGCATGTTGATTTAGTCAATGGTTCAGTATTTCAAGATGCAAGGGAGGTAAAAACTAAGTTTAGTAAAACGTTTACCACTTACTTTTTTCCAGTAGGTGAGTTACCAATACAAATTTTAGCTGAGTGGGTAGGTCACTTAAAAACAGATTTACTGTTTAGCCATGATGATCCGTTATTCCCTAAAACTAAAGTTGCTAATACTAAGGATAAAAAATTTAGCGCCTGCGGGGTATTGAAAGAACATTGGGCAACAGCGCACCCAATACGTGTGATATTTAAACGTGCTTTTGAAAGTGCAGGAGTACAGTATTTTAACCCCCATAGTTTTAGAGATACTTTAGTTAGGATAGGCGAGCAACTATGTCAAAGCCCTGAAGAGTTTAAAGCATGGAGTCAGAATCTAGGGCATGCTGGAGTATTAACAACTTTGTATAGCTATGGTGATGTACCTGATTACCGTCAAGCTGAGTTGTTTAAAAAGCTTAACCAGCCAAGACAAGGACAAAGCCCTGAAATGCAAAAAGCATTTGAAGAAATGTTTAATAAAATGATGGATAAATAAGAAAGATCAAGGTATTGCAGTTGCGACCGTAACTGACACTTTAAAGTCATGCCAAAGTAATTGCGTGAATGACTATATTAGTGGCAAAACAGCCAGTGTCAATTAGAACTCATACACTAACAAGTTTTTGTTGAAGTTCGAAAACAAGTCAATAAATAATTTTTTAAACCTATAGTACCCAACAAAGGAGGGGAACATGAAATGTGTAGCTATAAGTGATACTCATGGGATGTACAGGGATATAATCGTTCCTGACGGCGATATATTGATACATGCTGGTGATATCACCAGACAAGGAGTTTTACATGAACTTGAGGACTTTAATAACTGGTTAGGTGAGCAACCGCATCAACATAAAATTATTATTGCCGGTAATCACGACGGGTGTTTTGAAGCTAGCCCTAATGAAAGCCGAAGTATCATAACCAATGCTATTTATTTACAAGACGAATCCGTCACCATAAGTGGTTTTAAATTTTATGGTTCACCATGGCAGCCATGGTTTTTTGATTGGGCTTTTAATCTTCAACGAGGAAAGGAAATCGCCGATAAATGGGCATTAATTTCTAATGATGTTGATGTGCTTATTACGCATGGTCCCGTCTATGGGATTTTAGATAAAGTAATCACTGGCGAGAATGTGGGGTGTGAAGAGCTTAAAAAAGTGATAGAAAAAATTTCGCCTAAGTTCCACATTTGTGGGCATATTCATGAGAGTTATGGCACACATAAATTCAATGGTGTTTGTTATATAAATGCTAGTGTCAATTGTGAACGCTATAGACCTATTAATCCAGCTATTGAGTTTATATTAAAATGAATAGGTTAGTTGTGAATGTACATTTTAAGCATAGTCAAAGTGTACGTTCATCATTAAATGCTATTGTGTTCATTTTAAGTTGATTTTAATTAACTGTACGTATATCGTTGTAATATCTAATACTTAAAGTGAACACTTTTCAAGGAATAAATATGAGTGGTAAACAAATCGGGTATATTCGTGTTTCGACAATCGAACAAAACACGGAACGCCAATTAAATAAAATCCCACTAGATGAAACGTTCACCGATAAGTGTAGTGGTAAAGATACAAACCGACCTGCTCTGAAGGAGCTTATAAAATTTGTTAGAAAGGATGATACTGTCCATGTTCATGACATAAGCAGAATGGCTCGTAATACCGAAAATCTTCTCACCTTAGTTAAAGAGTTAACTGATAAAGGAGTTAAGCTTATATTTCACAAAGAATCACTAACGTTTACTGGCGAAGATAACCCAATGCAGCAACTCATGCTCACAATGTTAGGTGGTATCTATCAGTTTGAGCGTTCTATGATGCTTGAGCGTCAACGTGAAGGTATAGCGATAGCCAAGCTGAAAGGGAAATATAAAGGTAAACCGGTCAACATTGAATTAAATAAAAATATCTGCGCACTTGCAAAATTAGGTACTAATAAATCTCAAATAGCTAAACAGCTCAATTGTTCTCGAACAACCGTTTATAAAGCTCTTTCTAACTAGTTTTTGAGCATTTAAAATTTGATAGTTCTAGGGCGCTTTGGGGCACATACCGCCTTAGAATATTAATTTTTTGATGGCTATTTAACCTGAAATCGGGTGCTCGTTCGATATAGGTAATAGGTGATTTAACACTAGATATTGTGCATAAAAATACTAACTGCGGCTAAATAATTTTTTACTTGATAGTAAAATAGGAGGGTAACAGTTTTTATGTACTGTACTCATCACTTATATTGCTAAGCAACATGGTTGAAAGCAATTGAGTTGATTATCATAAGGTAATTAAAGAAGCAGTAATAAATTTGCTATGTACCACTATTCTCAGCTATATATTAAATAAGCTTGAATGAGTATGTTGAGCAGTCATGTTTACAATTATTGTTGAATTTCGCAAAGCAGGATTATTTCTGTTATTAAGTGTTTTATATATCTTTTCATCGAGTTGTTTCTCAAGTGATATTAAGCAACCAAAAATGAAAATGTGTATTGATCATTATCCTCCCAAATTATCCTACCTGATCAGACAGTTACTGGTGAGAACGTTGAGGTGGCCAAAAAGTTAGTTGATCGCATGGGAGTGCAATTAACTTTTACTTCAGATACTCCTTTTAATCGATGTCTGCAACTACTCAAATATGGTCGCGTTGATATGATGGTGGGCTTAACAGACTCTGCCGAGCGTAGAGAGCATTTTCATATGTTGCTTTTTGATAAGTCAATGTTCAAAACTTTTTTTATACGTAAATGCAGCAAGGCAATTGATAGTTTTGCTGATGTGGCTGGCTTGTCAGTAGCCACCTTAAGAGGAGCAAAACATTTCAAACAATTTGATGAAGCGACTAAGAATTATTTTAAGAAAGTAGAGGTAAGTACGCTAGAGTCTGCATTCTTGATGCTTGCTATTGAAAAAAAGAAGAATATATTTTTATTTAGGTTAAGCAAAATGTAGCAAAGCGTTATTCTTGTGATTGAATTTGTAAATGTTTTAATTCAGGTTGCCTTGCTAATTCCTCAATCGCAGATTTGATGTCATTTAATTGTTTAGAAAGAAAAGACTTTCGGCTGATGCCAAGGTATATTTTCATATCTTTCCCTGGTATTAACGGGGTATAGGTAAACTTGTTATGCATTTTAGGCCACTCAGCTATGATAGCTTTGCCAGTTGATATTGTTGCTAAAACGCCATCTATTCTTCCTTTTTCGACCATACCTAAGCCAGTATCTACCGTGGTAATTGGCACTATGTGCTTGAATAGATCGCTTTGTTTAATGTGATCTGGCAAAGCAAATGCTCTATGCATACCAATAGCTTGTGTAGATGAAAGCGCGTTAATGTCGAACTTATCTTTATTTTCTTTGAGGAAGAATACTGCCAGTTGATCTTTGCTGCTATAAGGGATCATATGCAAATATTTGTTGCGCTCTTCGGTGTAAATAAGGCCAACAACAACATCAACATCCCCTTTTTTTAGTAAGTTCATGCAGCGTGCGAAGGGAGCCCTTATTGACATATCAAGCTCAGAGGAGAGCTTATTAGAAATATGGTACATGGTTTCTATATTTGAACCATTCCATTCTTTTTGGCCATTTTTACCAGTATAAAAGGGGGTGTAATCAAGGCATGTTGTTATAGGTTGAGATAACAAAGAGAAAGAGAATGCTAGTGATAAAAACGCTAAATACCTCATTGCCATATTCCCCTATTATTCACTAGTGATAACATTAGTCTAACACCGCTTTATACTTTGATAAACCTTACAAAAAGCACGATTTTATTTGCTTTGCTCCACATCCATGTGGAATATAAAATCGTTCAACTCTTAAAAAGACAATAGATAATTCTGGTATGAACAATAACCTTTAGCACTGCCATTTTCAGTTAGAATGCCAAACCTATCGAGTGAATTTGTTTGCTTTGTTATTTCAATCATAACAGTTTTGTCTTTCCATTGACTTTGAGCATGCACTGACTCATTTATTGTTCGACAAAGAAGTTCAGTTGTTTGTAAGTAACGTTCTCCTTCAAAAATATTACTAATCTCCTTAGGTAAATCCGCGTTTTCTTTTACCTTTGATTTCCATGGCGCAAAATTAAAAGTTAAGCGGTTATTTTCAAGGCTACCTCTGTCATCACGGCTAATATAATGCGTTATGACAGACTTTTTATTATCAGTGTTCTTATTATTTTCAACAATAAATACACCAGATTGGCCAATAACCTCGAACTTAGGTTGCTCGCTATTGATATTACTCACGATAAGCGCGGTTGCTTCATCGACACCAAAAGCAAAACGGGTATTGGTATCAAGTACTAGTTTAGCTAGCCTTCCTTGCCTGCCACGTTCTGAAAAGTGCGTATCCATTATCCCCCAATTAAATAATCCTAAACCTCCAGTAGAGTTATAAGTGAGATCATCGTTTAATACATCTTGAGTACAGCTATTTGATTTTTGACAGCCTTCTTGAGGAAGTACATCTTTTTTTGCGCCACGAACAAGAGCCGTACTACTTTGGCCATTGGTTATCATCACAATAGGTTCGTTATTAAATGTGCCACCAGACATAACGGCTGTACCCGCACTTGTGCCGCCGATAATTAATGAATTATTCGCCAGTTTCTCTTTGATAAGTTGTAGCGCTTTACCGTCAGAGCCATCAGCATTAATAAATGCCTTTTTGGTTAAGGATTGATCGCCGCCATTAATAAAAATACCATCCGCTTTAGTAATTGCCTGGTAGATTGTTTGTGGCGTTAAACAGGCTTGATATTGAAGCTTAGTCAAATCAGGATAAACGTACTCACGATTTATGGAACCTTGCATTTTTAATCTTGTTTCGGACAGCGTTTCGCATATTTTTTCTCTGTCACCTTGCTGTTGAAGCAGTGAATTTAACGTGGCATCAAGCGGTAACCACTGTGTGTTGCCGCCTGCTTGAGTAAACACGGACTGGTAGAAGTCTGCAGCTTCAAAAGGATCTCTGGCAGATGCAGTAATCACCAAAATGTTAGCTGAATCTTTACCTCTGATTCTTTTAGCTAAGTTAATGAAATCATGATATATTTCAGTAGAAAAGCTGTTGGTTGAGTTGATTAAATCCACATGTTCTTTTAAGCGGCTAGTGTTATCTCTCGACATAACAGGTTGCTCAATTAAATCGAGCAACAAATAATATTCTGCGTCATTTAATTTGCTGATGATGCCCTTATTATCATACTTTTTTAATAAGGAGTTTAATTGTGATTTTGACAATAACTGTTTTTTTTCACTTTCAATAATTTGGCTTAAAGCGTTTATTATTTGCGCTAACTTGTCTTGAGCAAAAGACTTAGGCCAAGAAGACTTCACTAAAGCTAGTGTTTTTTTGTTTATTTGATAGTGAGCCGATATTTTGACAAGCTTTAACTCTTCATTATTTGCTAAGCTATTGGTATTGCAGTTTTTACTTGCCATAGAGGTGCAGGTTTTCAAACCACCACCAACGAGAAAAAGCTTACTCTTGTTTTCTGTCGACTTAGCGTCTGATGTACTAAATATAGCTAAAGATAGTAGCAGGATTAAAGAAGTTCGTTTCATTTTGTTTATGTTCCTACAGTTGATTGTTCGGCAAAAACAAACAACGGATAAAATTAAAATACTGTTGACAACCAACTCAGACAGCTGTAATTATAAATAAGCAAATTTTTGAAAAGTTTGCGGCAAACAAACTTTTTAATGAAACTTTAGGCAACCCAAGACCTTTTATATATGTACAAGAAAGCATTCGCACTTACAACATATACTTATTCGAATTATTACCTTTCGGAGTGGTTTGACGAGTAAACACGAGAGAACAATTCCTTTGTTTTCTGGTGGTTAGATCCCGTTTTCTACCCAATCAAAAACTCAAAAATAAAATAACCTCCTTGCAATGCTAACACTTGTCTAGTGTTTATTAGCTTGCATGTGATGAATTTAATTAATATTTCAGAGAGTTAACTTATGAAAGTTTTTAAACAGTCGTGTCTTGCTGTAGCCATTTGCGCTACGTTGTCAGTGTCAAATTTCGCTAATGCAACTGAAGAAAATAAAGCTGATGAGCAAAGTATTGAAAAAATTGTTGTTACCGGTAGCCGTATTAAAGGGGTTGATCTTGAAGGTAAGCAACCTTTAGTTATTATCAATTCAGATGATATTCGAAAATCTGGTGCGAGTAGTGTTGCTGAACTAATGAAGCAAATTAGCCAAACCCGTGGTGGCGAAGGCTCATTTTCTACCAGTGAAAGTGGTGCAACTTCAACCTCTACTCCCGCTGGGCAAGCAGCAGCATCGCTGCGTGGCTTAGGGCCATCATCAACACTTACTTTAATAAATGGCCGACGCGTTGCGGCCAGCTCGTTTGCATCAGGCACGCAAAACTTTGTAGATGTAAACAGTATTCCACTTGCCGCCATTGAGCAAATTGAAGTACTAGCCACAGGTGCATCAGCGATTTATGGCGCTGATGCTGTTGCCGGAGTTATCAACTATATTTTGAAAAAAGATTATCAAGGTACAGAGGTAAATCTTTCTTATGGAAATAGTTTTGAATCATCAAATGAAGGTAAATCGAACCTTAACTTGGTTTTTGGAACAGAGTTTGCAGGTGGTAATTTAACTGTTTTTGCTGATTACTTTGATCGCGATGACTTCAGCGCCCAAGATAGATCTTTTACTAAAGACCCATTGTTAGTTAACTCATACTCGTATTTGCCTAAAAACACACCAAACATCTACTATTATTCGGCACGTTCAGACAATGAAATTGGCAACCCGAACTGTAAAACTGAGTTTGTCACCACAGAGTACGGTGAAGATATTTGTGCTTATTATGGCAATGAAGATGACATGCTCAACAGTGACTTAAAAACAGGCTCATTAGGTTTTATTTTTAATAAAGAAATTGGTGATTTGACTTGGAATACCGACTTCTTTTATTCACACACTAAATCTACAGCAAGTTCAAAACCCGCGCCCATCAATCAAATAGATGATAGTGATGGTCCTTGGGTTGATGAAACAGCGTTGGATATTTTTTCTGATGATGTGCGAAATGATTTATTAGATCAAATGTATATCGATCCTTTCTACACAATGGCAGATCGTAAGCTTTACGGTTTTCAATATGATGCTCGTTTTGCAACTCCGCGTACTGTCGAAGTTGAAACCAATGCCTTTCGTTTAGTTTCAGCATTATCGGGTTATGTTGGTGATTGGGAATGGGAATCAGCAATCACTTTATCAAAATCTGAATCAGAGCAAGAAGCGATTGCTGGCATTTATAATCGTTATAAATATACGGCAGCTGTAAATGGTGAACTTTGTGGCGATGGCTCTTTTGCCGACTATGATTATGATAGCGATAGTTTGTCATGTGCCGCCGGCGCACCACTAGCTATGTACAATCCTTTCTTGGAAGGTGATAGTGCTAATGACGCGATACTTGCTATGGCACAAGAAAAGCCAACCCGTGATGGTGAAAGTACTGTTTACGGCTGGGATGCGAGAATTACAGGCGATTTGTTTGAATTTAACGATGATATAGTGCGAGCTGCCTTTGGCCTTGAAGCGCGAAAAGAAGAAATAATTGATATCCCTTCTATGAATGCAAGAGCGCGTTCAGAAAATGAATACCTAGTTGATGTTTACGGCTTTGGTTCAAGTTTATCAGAAGCAGATCGTTTTCAATGGGGCGCTTTTGCAGAGTTTCACATCCCATTAAATGAGATGGTAGCGCTGCAACTAGCTGGTCGATATGACGACTATGATGATTTTGGTGATACCTTTAATCCTAAAGTTGCTTTGACGTTTAGACCTACCGATGAGCTTATTTTACGTGCTTCGTGGTCAACTTCATTTAGAGCGCCTTCGTTAACACAAGCAGGTGTTAAATTAAGAACCACTACTGCTACTTATGATTGTGGTGCCAACCAAGCGGTTGCTGACTTGTATTGTGAAGGCTTTGGTGACGAACGTAGCCCAAATGTACTTGAGTTAGGAAACGCTGATTTACGTGCTGAAGAATCTGAATCCATTAGTGTTGGTTTTGCATTTAGCCCAAGTGAAAATACTACTTTAACTGTCGATTATTGGCAGTTTGAACATGAAGATCTCGTCGACACAGATATGACAGCCGTACTATCTAAAGCGATTACAGATTCATCTTTACGATACTGTGGCCTAGTGCCTAACGGTGAAGTAGGTATTTCCTATGAAGAAGATCTTTGTTTAGTTAGTGATAATAATGGCTTAACAATTGAAGATGATGGCGCAAATTTAAGCGAAATCTTAACATCATGGGTTGAGTTTGATGATCCTCGTTATGCTGAATTACCTTTATATCGTGATCATGTGATTCAACTGCAAAATACTGGCAAGCAAAATGTTTCAGGTATTGATTTAGCTTTTGATCATAAAATCGATTTTAGCCAAGGCACATTGAGTTTTACTTTAGATGCAACGCATTACCTTGAGTTTGAGCGTAATAAAGCGGGCTCTAGTGAAATTGAAAAACTAGTTGGAACGTGGCGTTATCCTGAAAATATTGCCAGTGCTAGAGTTGCTTGGTCACAAGATGCTTTCTATAGCAGTTTAACCCTAGACTACACCAGTAGTTATCAAGATGATATTGAAGGTTTAAAAGGTCGTCAGATTGATGAACTTGAAGCTATGGGCAAATTGGATGAAAACGGTGAACGCGATGTCGACTCTTGGGTTACTGTGCGCGCTAATATAGGCTATGATTTTGAAAATATGAATATTAATTTCACTATTAATAACCTTTTTGACGAAGAGCCTCCGGTTGCTTATGGTTCAAGTCGTGGTTTTGATTCAATCAATCATGATGCCTTAGGTGCCAACTATCGTTTGTCGATGACTTACTTCTTTTAAGTAGAGTGAGCAGAGGTCTTCATGCCTCTGCTCAAAGACTATAATATACCTAAACCAATTAAATATCGGGGATTTTCAGACTTGAGAATCTCCCTGTTATATTGTGGGTAGATGTTTTCTTTCACAGTTTAATAAAGAAGAAGTTGAAATGAATAAAGAAGAACATAGAGAATCTGCTGATAAGCAAGTTTTAGCCAAAGAAGAAACCAATAGTGCGTTAGTATCCGAAAAATCAATGCCAGATGCTTTTGTTATATTGTTTCTTATTGTGTTGTTTGCAGCAATAGCGACACATTTTATTCCGGCGGGCTTTTACCAAGTTGCCCTTGACCCTAGCACTAATACTACAAAACTTATTGCTGATAGTTTTCAGTTTGTAGAACAAACTAATGGCGTGCCACTGTTTGCTGAAGGTGGAGAGATCGGTTTTCTAAACTTTGCCTTTGAAGGCATGGTTTCTGGTGATAAATGGGGCTCAGCTATTGGCGTCATGATGTTTATTATTCTTACTGGCGGAGCATTCGGCATCATCATGAAAACCCAAGCTATAGATAATGGCATTTTGGCGTTGATAGAAAAAACACAAAAACTTGAACAAGCGTTTATTCCAATATTATTCCTTTTATTTTCTTTTGCCGGCGCTATTTTTGGTATGGGAGAAGAAGCGATTGCCTTCTGTATTGTGTTGCTGCCACTAATGCGCGCTATTGGCTATGACGGTATCACAACAGTGTTGGTTACCTATGTAGCGACACAAATAGGTTTCGCGACATCATGGATGAATCCGTTTAGTGTTGCTATTGCACAGGGCATTGCTGGGCTTCCATTAATGTCAGGATTAGAGTTTAGAGTGACAATGTGGTTTGTTTTTACAGCCATAGGTGTTGCTTTTACTATGCGATATGCTAGTAAAATTAAACAGCAACCAAGCTTGTCACCCTGTTTTAATAGTGACTCAGCAGTGATCGAGAATAAAGTTGTCAAAGGCTCATTCACCCTTATAGATGGTTTACTCTTGAGTGCATTTCTACTCGGTATTGCTTGGGTGATTTGGGGCGTGGTTGTAAGACAATATTATATACCTGAGCTGGCAAGCCAATTTTTCACCTTAGGCTGTGTTGTTGGGGGAATTGCCATTATTGGTAAACGTTTAAGTGTTAATGAGGTTGCTGATGCCTTTAAGTCTGGTGCTAAAGATTTATTGCCAGCTGCTATGATTGTTGGCATGGCAAAAGGTATCGTCATTATTCTAGGCGGTGATAATGCCAGTGAACCATCTGTGCTTAATACCGTACTATTTTATGCTGGTAATTTATTAGCAGAATTACCACAGATTATCTCAGCTGTATGTATGTTTGTTTTCCAGTCGGTATTCAACTTTTTTATTGCTTCTGGCTCAGGGCAAGCAGCACTTACTATGCCAATTATGGCACCACTTTCAGACATAATTGGTCTTTCAAGGCAGGTTGCTGTGCTGGCCTTTCAACTAGGTGATGGTTTGACCAATGTTATTATTCCAACATCAGCAGCATTAATTGGTTGTTTGGGGGTGGCAAAAATAGATTGGTTTATTTGGGCTAAATTTATTTGGCGCTTTATGTTACTTTTAGCCAGCGTTGCTATTTCATTCATGGCCTTAGCCGTGATATTAAATATATCCTAAAGGATTTTTATGAAATTAATTAAAAATGGACATGTCTTTTCTCCTCAAGATCTAGGGCAAAAAGATATATTAATTGCCGGTGGAAAAATTGTCGCAATTGAAGATAACATCTCGGTTGATTTACCAGATTTAATCGAAACTATAGATGCGAAAGGAATGCTTGTTACTCCTGGTTTTGTTGACTCCTTGGTGCATATTACAGGTGGCGGTGGTGAAGGTGGCTATGCAACGCGTACGCCTGAAATGAATGTTCAAGATGCCTTTGATGGGGGCGTTACCACAGTTATTGGCGTTTTAGGTACCGACGCTGAAACGCGAAGTTTAGAAAATTTATTGGCAAAATCCTATGGCTTGGAAGAACAAGGGTTATCGGTTTTTTGTCATACAGGCTCTTATCACTTCCCTATGGTTACTGTTTCGGGGTCAGTGAAGCGCGATATCATGTTAATTGAGAAGTTCATTGGTGTTGGTGAAGTGGCGATTGCCGATCACCGTAGCTCACAAATGACACCGCAAGAGCTAGCTCGATTAACATCTGAAGCACGTGTAGCAGGTATGTTATCAGGAAAGTCTGGCATTGTGAGTATTCATGTTGGTGATGAACCAGCGAAACTTTCAAAACTATTAAGAGTAGTTGAGCAAACGGATATTCCTATTAGTCAGTTTTATCCAACACATATCAATCGCAGTATGCCTTTATTATGTGCAGGATTTGAACTCGCTAAACAAGGTGGATTCATTGATTTTACCACCAGCACTACCGAGCAAATTATTGAGCAAGGCGAAGTTCCTGCCGCGCAAGCATTAGCTAAAGCACTCGAAAATGGTATTGATATCAAACACATCACTATGAGTTCTGATGGCAATGCGAGTTTGCCTATTTTTGATAATGAGGGCAGATTAATCGATCTGCAAGTTGGTGAAGTGAAGAGTTTACATCAAGCCATGGTCGGTGCGGTAAAAATACATCAAGTGCCTGTAGAATTAGCACTAACAAGTATTACAAAGTCTCCTGCTGATATTTTAGCTTTACGTCATAAAGGTCAATTAAGTATCGATAAAGATGCAGATCTTAACTTCCTTGATGAAAGCACGTTGGCGATAAAAAAAGTAATAGCGAAAGGTAAACTTGTTATTAACAAATAATCACCCCTACAGTCTGTAATAACACTTTGTTATCAGATGAAACAGCTTAGTTAATTGTGACGGCATTGCTTTTGATTATAGAAAATCTGTGCAGTGCTGTATTGTAAAATGTTAATGATAAACTAGGTTGAAAGTTATTTTGCCTTTGTTACACGAATTGAAGCTCCAATAATAAAAAGCTTTAAGGAATTGAATTTCTTGAAGTTATGTTTAGTTATTGTTTTTATTGGCAAAGACTTTGGTCTAGTCTAATCGCTCCATCAAAATCTTTTAAAGGAATTTTTTGTACTTTAACGATGCCTTTGTTTGATGTCATACGGTGAATATAGCTGTTATTTCCTGTGGCGATGCCAACATGGGTGATCACACCGGGTTGCCAGTTACCGTAAGTGTTTTTTAAAAAAATAATATCTCCGGGTTGAGTCTGTTCAACCTGTGTTATTTTTACGCCAAATTCACTACTAGCTAAAGAGTCAGCATGTTCTGCGAGCAGCTTATCGTCAATGCCTAGAAATTGCTTATCCCATGGCTGTTGAGTTTGTAACTCGTTAAACTTTGCACCACAAGCAGCAACTAGCACTTCTCTAGTCCAGTTCATGCATTGCTCTGCTTGTCCAACGCGGTATCCTTTATTTTCCCAACTAAAGGCTGTTGTCATTATTTTATCTTCAATTGTACTCTGCGCTGTAGAGGTGCCTGATAAACTGAGCAGGAATATTAGTGAAATAATCTTTTTCATTGCATTGTCCTTTCTTTGTTAATTTTCAAATTGTAACTAGTATTGATTCTTATATTGTGAAAAAAGTGTTTGTGCTACAAGCCATACGTCGCCAATTTCACCTGAACCTACTGTTTTGTTTTCAATTGATATTACAGGAGCAATTTCTTTGGTTGAACTGGTCAGCCACACTTCATCGGCATTGATCACTTCATGATAAGTTAACTTTCTCTCTTCTATCGCAAATTCACTATATTTTCTCAGTATATCTAACAATATATATCGAGTAACCCCTGGTAATATTTGATGATCTAAAGGAGGGGTGATTATGGTGTTGTTTTTTACCATAAATACATTACTGGCGCTGGCCTCAGTTAACTCATTATTGTTATTAAATAGGATGGTTTCTTTAGTGCCTTCTACCACACTTTTTTGAAAGTGCATCACGTTGCCTAATAAAG
>Ga0209081_1000686_pt1 | contig 20415 bp, 18 predicted proteins | sample GOMGulsemesocosm_4_FD_184636 | JGI IMG/M metagenome (GOLD analysis project Ga0209081, IMG submission 184636) | Methane-oxidizing microbial communities from mesocosms in the Gulf of Mexico - GOM15B Gulf of Mexico (SPAdes) (version 2) | ecosystem: Environmental > Aquatic > Marine > Cold seeps... | reverse complement strand
ATGATGAGTTATTATATCTTTATTTCATAATTATAGTGATTACTTGGCTGTTTTAATGTAAAAAACATGGCTAAAACTTGAACCAATTACCTTGCCTTTAGCTATAATACTTTATTAAAGGATAAATATGCAGAAGTTATCGATAATTGTAGTTGGTTTGTGTTTATTAGGTAGTACAAGTTTATTTGCACACTCAAAAGTTGTTACTCATCAAGGTAATCACCTTCATCAAGGGAAAATGTCAAATCACTCTAACCCTCAAGGAATGACTGATTGTCAAATGGCAATAATAAAACAAGCTAAACAAGATGGACTATCAAAAACAAAAGTTAATAAAATAATTCATGCTTTTAAGGTTTCTCAAAACACTTTAGATTGTTAGGCATGAAAGTCTAATTACTCTATGCTCAACTAACTATAAAAACTAAGTCCTAAATATATTAGAAAATGCTAATATACTTATATATAGGGATTAGTTATGAATAATACTCAAGCTTGTATTCGTACTAAAATTGACGGATACTTTATACATACTGCGATTAAAAATACAAAATCAAATCAAATTTTTTTTATACCCAATTTAAAATATATTCACTTTTAGGAAATGAAGTATGTATTAGAATAATACATCTCAAATATAAAAAGGAGCACAAAATGGAAGTCAAACTCGATTCAATTATTACTTGTCCTTTGTGTGGGCATAAAAAAGAAGAAATAATGCCAAGAGAAAGTTGTTTGTTTTTTTACGAATGTGAAAACTGCAAGGCAATGCTGAAGCCTAAAAGTGGTGATTGTTGTGTATTTTGCTCTTATGGATCAGTGCCTTGCCCTCCAATACAAGAGCAAGACATGTAGCTTTAGAAGCTTTATTAATACTTATAATGTTTTACTTTACTTTGATACACAGTGGCATTAATAGTGGTATCAGATTGTTTTGAATTAAAGTTTTCGACTTTACTTTGTTTTGCTGAAATGTTGTAGTTATAACTATTTCCCATCTCCGCTATTCTGACGTTAGATTGTCTAAAGTCTAAATTGACATTATACTTTGGTGCAATTAATATGACATCAGCTTGAAAAGAAGTTATCTTAGTTGTTTGTTTTGGTAGGATGATAAAACAATGGGCTTGTTTTATAGTTAATACTGAGCCAGTTTGCGAATAATCCATACCTTTACAATTGTATTTTAGTTTTTCATTTTCACCCCAATAAAACACAACCTCTGCCTGCTCTGTTCGAATTTCTGTAATTCCGTCTATGTTAATCCATAAATCATTTACTTTAGAAGTAATAGTAGTTGCATCATATTTACTATAGTCAAAGGAGTCTTTTGTTACTTCATATACAATGTAAGAAGTAATTAAGATAATGGCTAAAATAGTACTTGCAACTATTGTCATGACTTTTTTTGTACTTTTCCAAAAGGAATTGTTTTTTGGCGTTGCTTGAGGCATGTCTTCAAGATAATTACTGGCTAACTCATTGGGCTTTCCAAATTTCTCCACTAAAGTTTCATAACTTGCGTTACTCTCTTGAATATAACTTTCAATCTCTTTAATAATTTCGTTGCTTTTTGTAGTATCAAGTGCCAACAGATGTTGTTTTAATTGTTTGATGTAGCTTTTAGTATTCATTTTTACTCTCCTTTATTTTTGTGAAACTTTTATGATGTAATTCATATGATTCAAGTAGGGTGGGTAAAATAATCTCACCTTTTTTACTAATCTCATATTCTCTTTTTGGATGTCCTTTTGTTTTGGGAATATTCCAAGAAGAACTTAACCAACCATTTGTTTCCATTCTATTGAGTAGTGGATATAAGGTACCTTCGTTAACCAGTAACTCCATTTCTTCAAAAAAACGAATGAGAGCCAAACCATGCATAGCTCCCTTTGTTTTCAAAGTTACAAGTGTACACAACTCAATATAACCTTTTCTATACTGAGCCAACCATTTTTTGTATTCATCTTCCATACTTATCCTTTGCATAAAGAATTGTATCACATTATACTATGTATTGCAAAGTAAAATGCATAATTTTAGAAAATAAAACTATCTTCAAGGAATAAAAGTTCTACTTGTCTGCTCGTAAACCCCTTAAATAAGGTAATTTATTTATTTGTTTAAATAAATGAAAAATATAAGCTATAATGTCAAAAAAGTAAGGACTTATATGGCTAAGGGTAAAAAAACTCAAATAAAAGAGATAAAACTATTAAAAGATGATGAGATTCTAATCAATGGAAAAGAATATGTTATTTTAGAATCAACTCCAAACATTGAAACAGCAACTACAATGAAAATTTCTTCAAATGGAAATAGAATTTTAAGATTTGAAGACGAAAAGAAAAAAGCTACTATTGATGTAAGAAGAGATATTGAAATTATTAAATGTACTTTTTCTGATATTGAAAAAGCAAAAAGATATTCAAAAGGTAATGACAAGACTTTAATTTCAAATGATGATAAAAAAGAAATTATTTCCCATGCAACATCTTATATAAAAGCACGTAAAATTGTTGCTGATTATTCAGATAAAAAAAGTGAAAACTACGATAAAAACATTGGTATTACTACGTTTTATTTAATTGAAGGTTAAAGTAAAGATATATTTAGAGGGATTGTTTAAAGAGAGTTAAAAAAAGAGGCAGATAAAGTATCTGCCTCTAGCAAAATGCTACAGACCTGTAACGTTTTCTGCTTGTGGACCTTTTTCACCTTGACCAAGTTCAAAAGTTACTTTTTGACCTTCGTCTAATGAAACTCTACCATAACCAGTGTTGTTAATTTGTCTGAAATGTACGAATACATCTTTTCCAGCATCTTCAGGTTCGATAAAACCAAAACCTTTTTCACTATTAAACCATTTTACTGTTCCGTTTACTAAATTTGCCATTGCAATTCCTTTTGTTAATTATACTTTATTTCTAAAGTCGTCGAAAATATAAATTGAGTATTTTTAAGAATGGAACTATCAACTAAATCTAGTAATAAAAACAAACTAATATATAACTCTCAGTCATCTTTCAAGTAGGAAGATTCTAGCAGGAAAAAATAATAATTGCAAATTTTTTTGACACAATTTAGAAATTTATTGAAATTTGACATATTTTAAAAAGTAATTTAGGCTATAGTGACACATAAAAAGCAGAACTTCTAGAAAATAATTTTTAATAAAGAGAGCCAAATGTTTGAATATGAAATCGTTTATATTAAAGGAAACCCAAATTCAGGAACAGCACTACAACACAAGTTAATGGATGAAACGGTTAATACTCTTATAGATGCCTATTCATATAAGGTGATAGATTCTTTGGAGAAAAATATAAAAAACCTTGACCATATTCCTAAAGCAAAAGTCTATATAGGCTTTTCAAGAGGGTCTAGATATTTGAAGAAGTTAAATAAAATGGCTTTAAAAATATCCATTGGAGGCATAAATGGCTCTGCTATTCATCAATTTGTTCATGAAAATGATCATATATTAAAAGGTGATATCTCAAAAGAGTCCATGGATGCACACTTTATAATTACTCAAGAAGACCAAAATAAAATACAATTATTAATTAATGAGTTTCTTCAAGAACATTAAAATAATATTTTTGCTATTTAGATTTAAGTATGTTAGAATAATCCAAATAATTTATATGTAACTTTTCTGTACTATATTGAAAAATCAAGGGGTGTCTTATTAAAAATTTTATTCAATCTATTTTTCTACTTGTATGTGTCCTTTTTGTCCAAGGGCTTATTTATATCTCTTTTATACAACCATCCATTAACTCCTGGGGTGCAAGCAGTAAAGAATACAACTCAAAACTAATAGGTGATGACTTAGCACCTTATATTAGCTCCACACGAGCTATTAACATTGAAGCCCCCGTTCATACAGTATGGAAGTTATTAATAAATCTAGGTGCAGATAGAGCTGGTTTTTATGCCTATACTTTTTTAGAGGAGTTTTTAGGTTATGAAACACTCACTTTAAGCCCAAGAGAGCAGGAAAATGTGAATATGGTTATAGGAAGAGAAGTTCCTACCACCATGAATAAAAATATTAAATATACTTTTCCCGTGGCCTATGTTAAAGATGAAAGTTTTTTTGTCTTAAAAGGATGGGGTACTTTTTTAATACAAAAAATAGATGATCTTAATACGCGACTAATCATTCGAACTCATGGAATAAAGGAAAAACTTCCCGAAAATGAAATGGATAATTTTATTTTTGAACCTATGCATTATTTAATGGAGAGAAGGATGTTTTTGGGTATTCAGGCAAAAGCTCAAAACAGTGCTGATTTAATCAACTATTCAAAATATGATGTTTTATGGTTTACAGGCATTATCTTGTCTTTCTTGGGAATTTTTCTTCTGATGTTTCGATCAAAGCATATAATCGTTGTTTGTCTTAGTCTTATTTACAGTATCACTTGGCTTTTTGTATTGTTTATTTTTAATCCCTTGAGTTATTTGTCTTTAGTATTATGTCTTTGTGTGTGGTTAACCTATATGTTTTCAGGGAATAAGTCTTCACAAAAAGATGACAACGCTTATTTTGTTAGAAAAAAGAATAATTGGTAAGTTTTCAAAATCAAAAATGAGTGTAAATACTTATGAAAAAAGATACTAAACTTTCTGAAGACGAACATCCCCTTATTATTTTTGATGGGGTATGCAACTTTTGCGATGGTGCCGTTTCTTTTATTATCAAAAGAGATTCAAAAGAGCTATTCTATTTCTCACCCTTTCAAAGCATAAAGGCTCAAAGTCTTTTAGAAACATACTCTATCCAAACTTCACAACTTGATTCAGTGATACTTATAAAAGATGGTCGGTGTTATATGAAAAGTGATGCTGTTTTGGAAATTTGCATAGAATTAAAAGGTATTTATTCGTATCTATATATATTTAGATTCTTACCTAAAAAACTTAGAAACTATTTTTATGACTTATTTGCAAAAAACAGATATAAAATGTTTGGCAAAAAAGAGCAATGTATGGTTCCAAGCTCAAGAGTAAAAAAACGATTTATTTACTAAGCCAAAAAAAGTAAAGTTAACTCAAAAAAGAAAAGCTCTCTTATTCTTTCATTTGTTATAATAAATCATAGAAAAAACTTGTGAGAAATTCTTGTTTTAAATTCTAGCTTTTATCTTCTTAAGGATAAAGTATGATTATAGCACTAAGCGGTTCCAGTGGTTTTATTGGACATTATTTAAATAGATATTTTAGCTCTAAAAATTTTGAGATTATTCTTATAAATAGAGATGATTTTAACAACAAAATAATACTTACACATAAAATTCAACAAGCCGATGTTGTTATCAATCTTGTTGGTGAAAATGTTCTTGGTCGTTGGAGTCAAACCTTCAAAGACGAATTATATAACAGCAGAATTATTAGTACTAAAAAAATAGTTGATGCAATAAATGAGTGTAATAATACTGATAAACTTCTTCTCTCCACTTCAGCCATAGGTATTTATAGTAATGATGTTATCAATGATGAGGAAAACTTTACCTATGGTGACACTTTTTTAAGTCATATTTGTAAAGACTGGGAAAAAGAAGCCAACAAGGCAAAATGTAGAGTTGTAATTTCCAGATTTGGGGTTGTTTTAGGAGATGGTGGAGCCTTGAGTAAGATGGTGACTCCCTTTAATCTAGGAATTGGAGGAAAAATAGCCGACGGATTACAGGCTTTTTCCTATATTCATATCAACGATTTGGCTCGTGCACACCTATTTTATATTGAAAATAAGCACTTAAACGGTGTTTTTAATCTCTGTACTCCAAATTCTATCAACAATGCAAAATTAACCCTTACACTCTCTCAGGTTTTAGATAGACCTGCCATTTTACCCGTACCATCTTTTATTATAAAACTAATGTTTGCAGAAGGGGCTTGTATCTTAACCCAAGGACAAAATGTATATCCCACAAAACTTTTGCAGAGCGGTTTTAAGTTTGAATTTGAAACAATTGAAGCTGTTTTATTGAATTTATTGAAAAGTTAAGGGAGTAGCCGATTCATTTAGTATTTTGAAGTATTCAACTCGAGGTATTTCTCTTGCCCCTAAAGATTCCAAATGTTCGTTATAAACTTGACAATCAATCATTTTGATACCATTTTCTTTGGCTTGCTGACATAAGTGATAAAAAGCAACCTTTGAAGCATTTGACTCTAAACTAAACATACTCTCACCACAAAAAATGTCATTGATTAAAACACCATATAGCCCGCCCACGAGTTTGTCTCCTAAATAACACTCAATTGAAAATGCATAATCGAGTTTAAATAAATTGGTATAAGCTTCAATAAACTCGTCTCTTATCCACGTATCATCTTCATTTTTTCTTTTAACATTAGCGCAGTGTTTAATCACTTCTTCAAAGTTTTCATTGGATTTGATAACAAACCCTTTGTTTTTAATCACACGTTTTAAACTTTTTGATATTTTAAATTCTTCAGGATAAAGCACCATTCTTTCATTGGGACTATACCAATGAATAAGATTGTACTCATCAATAAACCAAGGAAATAGTCCACATTGGTATGCCTGGAGTAATCTTTGAGGATGGAAGTCACCACCAATGGCGACTAAGTCATCACGCATCATGGTTAGGTTTGGGAAGTCAAATTTGTCCTCATCTAAGAGGTATATACCGTTTTCTTTGTCTAGTAATTTCATTGGATGACATAGTATCTTAATCCGACTAAAAAAAGAAGAAAGGACTCGATTATCAGATGTAAAAAACACACAATAATGTGACAAATATCTACGACAAATAAAACCACTTTTTTGCCACAAAACATCTGTAAAATAAGCTTTAGCTTTATATTAGGAGTATTACTATGAAAACTGATGATGATTTTATTGAACATTTAAACAGTATCCTTGCGCAATTAGCCCAAGGAGGAAAAATAAACTTTGATGATATTTCAAAAAAACTTTCTTCGGAAAAATATATAACCTCATTCACTTTGCTGAGCAAAATTCAAAAAAAGCAGCAAAAATATGAAAAAAATATAAAAGAGAATATACAAAAATTAAGTAGGGGTGATTTTACTATAAACAGTGAAAGTAAAATCACCAAACAATTTTCCCCTATACGAGATTTACTTAATAAACTCATCGTTGACTCCAATAAGATGAATAAAGCAGCAATAGAGGGAAAACTAGACCTTCGAATAGATGAGAGTCAATATTTAGGAGACTTTACCAAAATAACCAATGGAATAAATGGAACCATGCAATCAACAGTATTAGCCCTGAGAGATATAGGCGAGAACTTAGATAACTTATCCAAAGGAGATTTCCAAGCTAAAGTAAAAAACAATTACGAGGGTGATTATAAAATATTACAAACGGCAACCAATGCCTTGGGAACTTTACTTAATAAACTTATCGTTGATTCCAATAAGATGAATAAAGCAGCATTGGAAGGAAAACTAGACCTTCGAATAGATGAGAGTCAATATTTAGGAGACTTTACCAAAATAACTCGAGGAATAAATGGAACCATGCAATCAACAGTTTTAGCCTTGAGAGATATAGGAGAGAACTTAGATAACTTATCCAAAGGAGATTTCCAAGCTCAAGTAAAAAACAATTATGATGGAGATTATAAAGTACTTCAAATTGCTACTAATAGTTTAGGAGACTCCTTGAATTCACTTATAATGGACTCTAGTAAAATGAGTGAATCTACACAAGAAGGTAATTTAGATCAACGAATTGATTTACTTAACTATCAAGGAGATTTTGTATCTATTACCAAAGCAATGAATGAAACCATGGATAAAAATGAAACAGATAAATGGATTCAAAATGGAATTTTAGGTTTAAATGAAATACTCTCTGGTGAAAATGATGTGAGAGAGGTTAGCTCACAAGCAATAAACTATTTATGTGAGTACCTTAATGCGGGTGTTGGTGCTTTATATGCTTATGATGAAGATTCAGAAACCTTGAGTTTAAATGCAAGTTATGCCTTTGTTCAAAGAGAAGAATTGTCTAATGTCTTTCGGTTAGGTGAAGGAACAGTAGGGCAAGTAGCCCTTCAAAAAAGCCCCATACAGTTGAAGAATATAAAACGAACACAGTTAACGGTAAATACAGGCACTACCAGTGAAGCTCCCTTAAATACATATACTTTCCCTTTGTTATATCAAACTGAACTATTTGGCGTAATTGAAATTGCTTCTAGTGTTATTTTTGATGAAAAAATGTCCACATTTTTTGATAGTTCTAATCAAATCATAGCAACTGCCTTATCTTCTTCTAAATCAAACTTGCAAGTAGTAAAATTATTGGAAGAAACTAAAATAAAAAATCTGAATATAGAAAAAGCCAACGTTGAAATGGAAGAGCAACAGCAACAATTAGAAGAAGCCAATGCACAAATGGAAGAGCAACAGCAACAATTAGAAGAAGCCAATGCACAAATGGAAGAACAACAGCAACAATTAAAAGAAAAAAATGTTTATTTAGAACAGTCTCAAAAAGATTTGGATAAACGTGCAGAGGACTTAGCAATGTCTAGTAAATACAAGTCAGAGTTTTTGGCAAATATGTCCCACGAACTTCGTACTCCTTTAAACTCCATTATTCTTTTATCCGAGATGTTACAAGAAGACAAACACGAACATTTAGATGTGGAGGAGATAAAAAAAGCTTCAATTATTCATGACAGTGGAAATGAACTCCTGCGGCTAATTAATGATGTATTAGACCTATCTAAAGTTGAAGCAGGAATGTTGGATATCATTGTGGATGATTTTAACTCTACGGAGTTTGTGGAAGATTTGTATATACAGTTTGAACACCAAGCAATAGAAAAAAACTTAAAACTTATTATTTCTGATACTTATGGCAAAACTATACAAAGTGATAGGGATCGATTATCACAAGTTGTGAGAAATCTTATCTCGAACTCTTTAAAATTCACCAAAGAAGGTTCAATTACACTGAGTTTAGATACTTCACCTAAAGGTGAACTTCAAATAAGCGTTAGTGATACAGGAATTGGTATATCTGATACAAAATTACAAACTATTTTTGAAGCTTTTCAACAAGCTGAAGGAGGCACCAGTAGAGAGTATGGGGGAACTGGATTGGGCTTATCTATTAGTAAAGAGCTTATTCATATACTTGGGGGAAATATAAATGTTCACTCAGAGTTAAATAAAGGAAGTACTTTTACAATAACCATACCAAACCTTAGTAAAGATACAAAAATACACACCTCACCCAAGAGAATAATATCTAAAGTCTTGGAATCACCTGTTGTAACTCAAGAACAATTTCACGATAAATCAACAGAAGAAGTAAATGATGACAGAGATAAAATTACAGGAGTGACTAAACCTTTTTTAATCATAGAAGACGATACAAATTTTGCCCAAATTTTGCACGAAAGAATTAATGATAAAAAAGAATTCGCTCTAATCGCTCATACAGGCGAAGAAGGGTTGAAATTGGCTAAAAACTATGATATCAAAGGTGTATTATTGGATTTAGGTTTGCCTGATATTAACGGTATTGATGTGTTAAAAGAATTTAAAATGAATCCAACACTACGTGCAATACCTGTATATGTTATTTCAGGTGAAGCCAAAGAGCGTCTCACTCAAGAAAATGGTGCCATTGGATATAGTCAAAAACCTCTTCAAAATAGCGAAATATCTGATGTCATTGAGAAAATAAATATTTTTAATGAAAAGCAAGTCAAAGATCTTTTAATCGTAGAAGACGATAAGGTTCAAAGAGAAGCTTTGATTGAATTTATTGGTAATGGTACTGTTAAAACAAAAGGAGTTGCCACGAAAGCAACTGCAATCAAAGAATTGGATAAAGGAATTTATGATGGGATTATTATTGATCTTGGACTAAAAGATGGAACGGGATATGAAGTATGTGAGTATATTTCTCAAAGTCCATTTAAAATACCAATAATCATTTATACAGGAAAGTCTCTAACTAAAGAGGAAGAGTCAAAACTACGTAAATATACTGATACCATTGTATTAAAAACTGTATCCTCTGAAAAAAGACTCCTAGCAGAAGTTGATATCTTTATGCATAGGGTTAAAGTTGGAACAAAAGAGAATCTATCAAGTGCACAAGATGTTAATCTAAAGGGCAGAAAAATTTTAGTGGTTGATGATGATATCCGAAATATTTATGTTTTATCTCAAGCTTTGAGTTCAAAAGGAGCAGAAATCTTAACAGCAGAAAATGGAAAAATTGCCATTGAGGTGTTAGAAGAAAACCTTGATACCAATTTAATCTTGATGGATGTTATGATGCCTATTATGGATGGCTATGAAGCAACAAAACTCATAAAATCTAATGAAAAAACAAAAAACATACCTATTATTGCCGTAACTGCAAAAGCCATGGATCAAGATAAACAAAAAACATTAGATGTGGGTTGTAGTGATTTTATTGCAAAACCACTTAAAATGGACGTATTGTTAGGCATTGTAAAAGGATGGATAGAATAAGAGTGTTGCAAATATAGTTTAAAATCTTCTTATAATATAAACACAATTATGTGACAAATAAACTTAGAAAAAAAAACCACATTTTTGCCACAAAACATGAGTAAAATGTGATAAGAATTGATTTAGGAGATTTAACAATGTGGATAGATTCAAAATTTTTAATTCAAATAACTCATATATTAGAGAAGCTCAACAAAGGTGCAGATGTAGATATTGATAATATCTCTTTACAATTTACATCTCCCAAGTATCAAGATATTTTAGCTTTGTTGCTCAAACTTCAAAAAAAACAGAAAAAACAAAATAGCTTTATGGGAAATATCTCTTTAAAAATAAAACAACTTAGTAAGGGTATTTTTTATGAAAAAGAAGAAGGAGATGAAGAAGGTGTTTCAAAACTTTTTGCACATCTTTCTCGCACCTTATTAAGTATCACCAGAGATTCAAGCAGAGTCAATAAAGCAGCTAGCGAGGGAATACTTGATACTCGCATCAATGAAAAACTATACTTGGGTGATTTTGGGAAAATGGCCTCGGGAATAAATCAAACAATAGATTCCACAGTAAAAACACTAAGAGACGTGAGTGATAGTTTAAAACGTTTTTCTAGTGGTGATTTTCAAGCTCAAATAAAAACACAATATGAAGGGGATTACAAACGTCTCCAATTGGCGGTTAATTCTTTAGGTAATTCACTCAATTCACTCATTGAAGACTCTCATAAAATGAGTGAAGCAACCAGAGAAGGTAGTTTGAATGCAAGAATTAACTTGAGTAAATATAGAGGTGATTTTACGAACATTGTAAAATCTATCAATTATACCATGGATAAAAATGAACGAGATCAATGGATACAAAATGGGATTGTAGGACTGAATGAAATATTATTGGGTGATAATGATACTTTAACTACCAGCTCAAAAGCTATATCATATCTTGGTTCTTACCTTAATATTGGAGTTGGAGCTTTGTATGTCTATAGTACAAAAGATGATGAGTTGATATTAAATGCAAGTTATGCCTTTGTACAAAGAGAGGAACTATCAAATAGATTTAAACTGGGTCAAGGAACAGTTGGTCAAGTAGCACTTCAGAAAACACCCATACACTTAAAAAATATTAAAAGAGCCCAAATTACCATTGATACAGGAACATCAAGTGAACCTCCTTTAAACACATATACCTATCCACTTTTATACAACAATGAAGTTTATGGTGTAATTGAGCTTGGTTCCAATGAACTTTTTGATTCAAAGACACTGGAGTTTTTTGAAGTGTCAAACACAGTTATTGCTACAGCAATTTATACTTCACAAGCAAATAAAAAAGTCAAAGAATTATTACGAGAGAGTATGATTCAAAACGAAAGTATCCAAAAAGCCAATGTGGAAATGGAAGAACAACAACAACAACTAGAAGAAGCCAACTCTCAAATGGCAGAGCAACAGCAACAACTAGAAGAAGCTAACTCTCAAATGCAAGAACAACAACAACAATTAAAAGAATCCAATGGACAGATGAAAGAACAACAGATTCAACTACAAGAAAAAAATGAAGTTCTGGAACAATCCCGAATTGATTTGGATAAAAGAGCTGAAGATTTGGCTCTATCGAGCAAATATAAATCAGAATTTTTAGCAAATATGTCTCATGAATTAAGAACACCACTAAACTCAATAATTTTATTATCTGAAATGATAGAAGAAGATAAATTTGATCATTTGGATAAAGAAGAGATAAAAAAAGCTTCTATTATTAATAGTAGTGGAAATGAACTCTTACGTTTAATTAATGATGTTTTAGATTTATCAAAAGTTGAAGCGGGGATGTTAGATGTTATTGTTGATAATTTCAATTCAAGCGTATTTCTAGATGAAATTTTTGTTCAATTCGAGCATCAGGCAAAAGAAAAAAACCTTGATTTAAAAATCAATGATACTTATGTAGGTCAAATTAGTAGTGATAAACATAGGTTATCTCAAATATTAAGAAATCTCATATCAAATTCTTTGAAATTTACAAAAAAAGGTTCTATATCTATAGATATAAGTAGAACTGAACAATCAAAAGTAAAAATAACTGTTCAAGATACGGGTATTGGTATCTCTTCAAACAAACTCAGAACCATATTTGAAGCTTTTCAGCAAGCTGAAGGTGGTATCAGTAGAGAGTATGGAGGAACAGGATTGGGATTATCTATCAGTAAAGAGCTGAGTCATATTTTAGGTGGAAACATAAACGTAAGTTCAGATTTAAATGTTGGAAGTACTTTTACTATTGTTATTCCAAATATTGAGAGTGAAGAAAAACATATAAAGACTGATGCTATTGTTGAGACTAAAGTTAAAGTATCTGAAATAGAAGATAGCCATATTAATAAAACTTCACAGGTGATTGATGATATTGATATTATCACTGCTGCTGATAAACCATTTTTAATTATAGAAGATGATGCCAAGTTTGCGCAGATTTTAAGAGATAGAATTAATGAAAAAAATGAGTATGTATTAATTGCGCTGAATGGAAAAGATGGACTCACCTTGGCTCGTGATTATGATGTGAAGGGAGTTCTTCTGGATTTGGGTTTACCTGACATGAATGGTATTGATGTATTAAAAGAATTTAAAACAAATTTAAACTTAAGACAAATACCCGTATATGTAATTTCTGGGGAAGAAAAAGAAAAACTAACCCATGAGAATGGAGCCATAGGATATAGTCAAAAACCACTTCAAAAAAAAGATATTACTGAAGTAATTGAAAAAATAAACTTTTTTAACAGTAAAACAGTAAAAGATTTACTTATTGTGGAAGATGACAAAAACCAAAGAGAAGCGCTTATTGAATACATAGGGAATGGAACAGTTAAATCCAAAGGAGTTGCCTCAAAAGGGTCAGCAATTAAAGAATTAAAAAGACGTATTTATGATGGAATTGTCATTGATTTAGGACTAAAAGATGGAAGCGGGTATGAGATTTGTGAGTATATTCATGAAAATAACTTTGATATTCCTATCATTATTTATACAGGAAAAGATTTAACCAAAGAGGAAGAAATACATTTACGTAAATATACAGATACTATCGTTATTAAAACCGTCTCTTCTCAAAAAAGACTCCTTGATGAAGTAGATATTTTTATGCATAGAGTTAAAGTGGGAACAAAAGCCAAGGCTCAAAATGTTAGTAATATAAACTTAAAAGAAAAAAAAGTATTAATTGTAGATGATGACATAAGAAATATTTATGTCTTGTCTCAAGCTTTAAGTTCCAAAGGTGCTAAGATACTCACTGCTGATAATGGAAGGGTTGCTATTGAAGTATTAAATGATAACGATGACATTGATATTATATTGATGGATATTATGATGCCTGTAATGGATGGATATGAAGCCACAAAAATTATAAAATCAAATCAAAAGACCAAACATATACCTGTTATTGCAGTAACTGCCAAAGCAATGGAAAATGACAAGCAAAAAACTCTAGATGTGGGTTGTGATGACTTTATATCAAAACCTCTTAAAATGGATATTTTGCTTGGAATTGTAAAAAGTTGGTTGGAGTGAGTTATGATTCATGTCTTAAACAAAAAAAGCACAAAAAAAATCCTTATAGATAAACATATCAATGAAGAAGAAGATATTGATAAACTCACTAATGAGTTAAGTAACATCCCTACGAGTATAATTTGTGAAATAAACTTTATTGACTTAGATTCAATTCCTGCACAAGTCATAAAACTGTTACACAAATCAAAAGAAAAACTCTTAATTATAACTACCAATAAGTCTTTATGGGTTTATTTGTCAAAACTAGGTATTCGAAATAAATTACAAGGTGAATTTGAAAGAGGAATACCACACAAACCTCTCATAGAAGCAATTGCTATTGGTGGGAGTGCAGGAAGTATTGACAAAATCTTAAAACTTATTAGGTATATACCTTATACTGATATCTCTATATTTATAATTGTCCATATTTTACCTGATAAAAAAAGCCATCTCTCAAAAATTTTTCAAAAAGAAACAGCTTACAAAGTGTATGAGGCATCTCACAATATGTTGATTGAAAAAAGCACTGTTTATATTGCTCCTCCCAATCGGCATTTAACTGTAGTGGATGGGTATATTTACTTGGATAATACAGATCCTGTTAATTATGCAAAACCTTCAATTGATATATCATTTAAATCTCTAGCTTATGAGTATCAGAATGCTTTGATGGCTATTTTATTGTGTGGATATGGAAATGATGGAACTTCTAGTTTAGAAGACTTAAATCAAAGTGGTAGTGAAATATTAATTCAAGAACCTGCTGAGTGTGAAGCCAAAGATATGTTAATCAATGCTATTGAAAGCAATCATTTTACAAAAATATTAACTCTAGAAAAAATGCAAAGATATATTAAATCAACCATTAGTGTTGAAGTTGATATTGAAGATGAAATAGAGCTTTTTTTGGAAAATATTGAAATTGTTTATGGTTATGACTTTAGACAATATGACAGAAGTTCTCTCATGCGAAGAATTAAGTTGGTCATGAGCCAAAGCTTTATTTCTACCTTTAAAGAGTTTAAACAAATAGTTTTAGATGATGATTTACTGTTTACAAAACTATTAAGTGCCTTTTCTATTAACGTAACAACATTTTTTAGAAACCCAGAAATTTATAAACAAATAAGAGATGAGATTGTTCCCTATATTGAAAGTTATCCATCAATTAGAATTTGGAGTGCTGGGTGCTCTAGAGGTGATGAAGCCTATAGTTTGGCAATAACTCTTGATGAAATGGGTTTGTTGGGAAAAAGTATTATTTACGCGACAGACTTTAACCCTAGAGTATTAACTGAAGCAAAAAATGCCTTGTTTAGTCAAGATGAATTCAACGAGTTTAAAGTAAATTATATACAAAGTGGTGGAAAGAAAGAATTTGAAACATACTTTGATATAACAGATGGCTTCATTCAAATAAAAGACAGTATTAGAAAAAAAGTACTGTTTTTTCAACATAATCTCGTAACTGATGGATCAATAAATGAATTTCAGTTTATATGTTGTCGCAATGTATTGATTTATTTTGACAAAATTTTACAAAGAAACGTATTTGATAATATAGATACTTCTTTATCAAAAGGTGGGTATTTAATCTTAGGTGAGAGTGAGACTTTACCTCCTAAATACCAATACTCAAAAATTGGAATACATAAAAATAAAATGTATCAAAAAGATTTAACATGAAAAATATATTAGCAGTTGATGACAAAAAAGAAAACCTATATGTTTTAGAATCACTTATGGATGAACTTAAAAGAAATCACAAAGAAGGTACAGACATAAATGTTCTACAAGCTTTAAGTGGGGAAGAGGCGTTGAAAATCGCTATGAATGAAGATATTGTTTTAATTATACTTGATATTAAAATGCCTGTAATGAACGGCTTTGAGGTAGCAAAATTTTTAAAAATGAATGACAAAACAAAAGATATTCCTATCGTATTTTTAACAGCTGAGTTTAAAGAAGAAGAATTCGAAAATAGGGGCTTTGGGATAGGTGCTATTGACTATTTTGTAAAACCAGTGGAAAAATTTCAATTTTTAAATAAAATGAATTTGTATATAGATCTTTTTAGTAAAAATAGAGAACTAAAGGTTGCCAATGAAAATTTAATAGTTGAGCTAGAGCGTAATAAAGAAAAAGACCAACTTATCCTTGCCCAATCTAGAAATGCAACCATGGGAGAAATGGTATCAATGATTGCACATCAATGGAGACAGCCTCTTACTACTATATCAATGAGTGTAAATAATATTTCTTTAGATATAGAATTGGATGACTTAACTGTGGATAGTTTAAAAGAACATACTTCTACTATTTCTAAACAAACACAAGAACTAAGTAATACCATTGAAGATTTCTTGTCTTATTTCAAACCTAATAAAGAAGTAGAAGAAATAAACGTTAAAGATGTTTATTACAATGCCCTAAATATTTGTAAAAATTTTATCAAAAAAAGTGACATTCAAGTACTTACAAACTTTGATGATACCTGTGACATAAATGGATATTCAAGAGATTTGATGCAAATAATTATAAACCTTTTAAAAAATGCGGAAGAAGCACTTAATTCAAATAATATTTCAAAAAAAATTATAGAAGTTACCATTTTCCAAAATAATGATTATGTGCATCTTGAAGTAAATGATAATGCAGGTGGAATTCCAAAAGAAATTATTCATGATATATTTAATCCTTACTTTAGTACAAAAAAGAAAAATAGTTCTGGATTGGGATTGTACATGAGTAAAAATATTGTAGAAAAACATCTAAATGGTATTCTCGAGGTTAGTAACAAAAACAATGGTGCTAACTTCGTGCTAAAACTTCCAATAAATTCGGTCACGTGAGGCTTATTATGAAAGTAAATATTTTAATAGTTGATGATAAAGAAGAAAATTTATATTTATTAGATAATTTGATGGATGAATTGAAAAATAATAACGATGTTTGTGAAAACATCAATGTTATTCAAGCATTATGTGGACAAGTTGCACTTAAAATTGCAATGAATGAGAATATTGACATCATTATTTTAGACATTCAAATGCCTGAAATGAGCGGGTTTGAAGTGGCAAAATTTTTGCAAATGAATGAACAAACAAAACATATTCCAATTATTTTCCTAACCGCAGCATTTAGAGCTGAAGAGTTTGAATATCAAGGTTTTGAAATTGGAGCCATTGATTATTTCTTAAAACCAATACAAAAACACAAGTTTTTCAATAAGATAAAACTTTATGTAAGTCTTTTAGTTAATACCAAGGAACTACATAAAACCAATAAACATCTAGAAAATATAATTACTCAAAAAACCCAAAGTGAAAAAAGGTTGCAGAAGTTATTTGATTTGCAAACTAATCTTGTGGTAGTAACGGATGGAAACAATACTCACCTAGTTAATCAAACACTCTGTGATTTTTTTGCCATTAAAAACCTGACAGAGTTTAAAGAAAAATATGAAGATATAACACATTTATTTATACAAGCAGATGATGCCTTTACCCTTATCAATACAGTTGAGCATGAAAACTGGATGGATGTTATTAGTACTTATGAGGAAGGCAGTCGCATTGTTGTTATGAACGATTTTGAAGATATAGAACATACCTTTAAAGTCAATGTAAATGAATTTGACAAAGAATTGTATATTGTTTCCTTTACAGATATCAGTTCTAGTATGATTGAAAAAAACAACTTAAACAATAGACTCATTAAAGATCAATTAACAGGCGTTCATAATAGAGAGTTTTTTCAGCAAAATATTACTTTTATCATAGAAGATACCAGTTTATCCAGACAATTGGGTGTAGTGATCATTGACATTGACAACTTTAAAAAAGTAAACGATACTTTTGGACACAATGTGGGCGACAGTGTTTTGATTGAGGTTACTAGTAGAATTAAGTCATCAATTAGAAATGATGATTATTTAATCAGGTGGGGTGGAGATGAGTTTATTTTACTCATGAAAATTACAGATTTGAAAGCCTTGGGAAATGTTATAAATAATATTAGGAGGATTGTAGAAAAAGATAGATTCACGGGTGTTGGAAGAATTACTTGTAGTTTTGGAGCAACTTTATATTTAAAAAATGAAGATGTGAATTTAACTATTCAAAGAGCAGATGATGTACTTTATAAAGCCAAAAATTCTGGTAGAAATAATGTTAAGTTGACTTAGTAACTTTTTGACCTATAAGGAGGAGACTTTAAATATACTTGTTACAAAAATCAAGTTAAGTCTCACAAATGAGGATTTACTGTTAAGATAAAATATATGACTTAATTATATTGAAGGGTTTGTTATGGGAAGTAAACTTATTGAAGATATAGTGGTTTTATATGTGGAGGATGAAGAAGAAGTCAGGTCCATATATGAACGATTTTTAAGAAGAAGAGTGCAGCATGTTTTAGTAGCTAGCAATGGGAAAGAAGGGTATGAAACCTATCTTAAACACAAACCTGATTTGATTATAACAGATATCAATATGCCTATAATGAGTGGTTTGGAAATGTGTAGTTTAATTAGAGATGAAAATGTTGACTTGCCAATTATTGTCACATCTGCTCATGCTGAAGCGCAGTTTTTTCAAGAGGCAATTAATATTGGTATTAATATGTTTTTAGTTAAACCAGTGGATATGACACAGTTGTACAATACTATAAAAATAGCGTCTGAAAATATTCATTTAAAAGCTGCAAGTATTGAAGACAAACAATTGGTGTCTAAAAAAACCTTAGAATTAGAAATATCAAATGAAGAGTTACGAGCAACAATAGAAAATTTGAAACAAACTCAAAAGAAACTTGTCGAAGCTGAACATATGGCAAGTTTAGGAATGTTGGCTGCTGGAATTGCCCATGAAATAAACACGCCTATTGGTGTAGGACTTACTGGTATCACTCACTTTGATGAGATAACACAAGAAATTAATCAAAAATATAAAAATGACGATGTGAGCGAAAAAGAGTTTGAAGAATATCTTGATACTTCTACTGAACTCTCTTCGATGATTATTGCAAATATGACTAGAACTACACATATTTTAAAAAGTTTTAAACAAGTTGCCGTGGATCAAAGTAGTGAAATTAAAAGAAAATTTAAGGTTGCTGAGTACATTGATGAAATATTGCTAAGTATTAATAATGTAATCAAAAAAACAAATGTAAGCTTTGACATAAGTGTGGATGAGAACTTAACAATAGATTCATATCCAGGTGCTTTTTCACAAATTATTACTAACCTAATCTTAAATGCCATTAAACACGCTTATGACGACACAGAACAAGGAACGATTAGCATTGGTGCGCATGTCGAAGATAACATCCTACAGGTCATATTTAAAGATGACGGAAAAGGAATCTCCAAAGAAGATTTACCCAAAATATTTGATTTGTTTTTTACTACACAGTTAAACAATGGCGGTACGGGACTTGGTTTAAATATTGTTTATAATATCATCACCAGTAACTTAAATGGAACTATTAAGTGTGAGAGTTTTGAAAATAAAGGTACGGTTTTTAATATTACAATACCTTTAGATGATAAATAGATTTATAAATATTTTTGTTTAATATTTTAATATCAATTAGAGTGATTAATGATTATACTAGAATTGTACAAATGAGGTAGGTATGAGATATTTAAGTATAATTATTTTGCTAATTGTAAATTTATATTCTGCTGAGTCTAAAGCTAAACACATCTTATTACTCAACTCCTATAATCAATCCATGTCTTGGGTTCAAAATATCACCAAGTCTGTTTATGATGTCTTAGAACCCGATAAAAACAACTATATAATTCATATAGAAAACATGGATACAAAACGTATCTATAATCCAACTTATCTAAAACAATTGAAGGCAATTTATACAAATAAATATAAAGATGTTAAGTTTGATTTGATTTTATCTAGTGATAATAATGCTTTTGATTTTTTACGGGCAAATAGAGATGATATTTTTGGAAAAGTACCTGTTTCCTTTTCTGGAGTGAATTTTTTTAAAGACTCTGATTTGGATGGATATGAAAAATATACAGGTATCACTGAAGAATTTGATGTGTTGGGGACTCTAAAGCTTGCACTTAAACTTAAACCCAATACAAAAGAAATTTTTATTATCAATGACTATTTAAAAACGGGAATTGCTTGGAGAAAGACTATAGAAGAGCGACTTACTGACTTTAATAAAGATATTAAGATTAGTTATTCCCAAGATGATACCATCTCCAATCTTCAAAAAAAACTTGACTCTTTATCTTCTGATACCATTGTTTTATTGGGTGCATATTTTAAAGATAAAGACGGAACGTTTTTTACTTATGAAAAGATAGGAGAAATTT
>Ga0209081_1000683_pt1 | contig 20451 bp, 17 predicted proteins | sample GOMGulsemesocosm_4_FD_184636 | JGI IMG/M metagenome (GOLD analysis project Ga0209081, IMG submission 184636) | Methane-oxidizing microbial communities from mesocosms in the Gulf of Mexico - GOM15B Gulf of Mexico (SPAdes) (version 2) | ecosystem: Environmental > Aquatic > Marine > Cold seeps... | reverse complement strand
AGAGCGACCACGGCATTAGCGAAGCGACTGATTTCTGCCCGTTTGTTGGTGATGTTCTTCGCCCAGAGGCTGGCTTCCCACTTTTGTGCCTGATCGCGAACACCGACAAACAGATCCGCAACACCATAGCCACCGACTTCACCGTTGACGACGTTTTCGTTGGGGCTGGCACCCTTGTACTTGTAGAGGGCGCGGGTGAAGACATCAACGCCGTCGAGCGGCACCAAATACTCTGTGTTGAGGGTTATCGACCAGTTGGGCTCGCCGGCCAGGCGGCCGCTGCTGCTGCAGGTATGGATGGCCGAGCTGCCGTCGTAGCTGCCGGCGGCGCCGTCACAGGGCACATCGGCGTTATCGTACTTGGCATCGTTGTAGCTGATACCACCGCCAAGGGTCCAGGCCTGACTCAACAGAGCGGTAAACTCGACTTCCGCGCCCTGAATAATGGCGTCGCCGTTAAAGGTAACCCCCGAGCTGCGGGCATCACCGCTCCCGTTAAGGTCTGTGTCGACCAAGACATTCTTGGCTCGGGAGATATAGCCCTTGAACTCCTGGTAGTAGAGGGCCGCGTTCAAGCGCAGGCGGTTGTCAAACAGCATCGACTTGCCACCCACCTCGAAGGATACCGAGGTCTCATCGCCATAGAGAAGATCCTCTGCCTGAGTCAGGGTAGGTACGGTCATTGCGCCCGGGGGACGGTAGCTGCGGTCGAGGCTGGCGTAGATCATGGTCTCCTCGTTGAGGTCGTGCATCAACTTGAGGGTGCCGGTAAAGGCCTCGACGGAGTTGGCTTGCAGGTCCTCTGGCAGCACCTCGGTCAGCGGCACCCCAAAGCCTGGAATGCTGAAGGCAAAGGCGGTATAGCTGCGGACTTTCTGGTAGCGAAGTCCCACCTGGGCACGGGTCGAGTCGGTGAGGTTAAAGGTGTTGTGGCTGAAAAATCCAAACTCTTCGGCTTCAGTCGGGAGGTCTTGGGGCTGAGAAATAAAACGCACATCGACACCCGGCGCCGCCTGATTCAGCGCGCCTGGCAGCAGGGTGCGATCAACCAGGGTCGCATACTTGCGGTTTTCATAGTAGGCGCCGACGATATACTCCCAGAACTGTGGCTCGATAGAGCTCAGGCGCAACTCCTGGGTCAGGGTATTGTTATCGATAGTGATATTCTGGCCCAGAGACATTCCTGGCAGGTAGTTCGCCTTGTCCAGATCTGTGTGGGCAACACTCTGGTTGTCTTGGTAGCCGGTCACGGAGGTGATCTCGTGGTTCATCACCTCCCAGTTCATCTCCAGCATGGTGACCTTGTTGCGCTTTTGGTAGCGGTCGTTGAGTTCGGCGGTTGCCTTATGATCAAAGGTGCTCAGGGTCGGGCCAGGCTGGCCAAACAAGTTCGCACCGGAACCTATCAGGTCGACCGGGGTATCCAGATCCTGCTCCTGATACTCGTGCACCAGGGTGGCGGCGAAGACATCGCTGGGCTCCCAGCTAACCGTGATGCGACCCGAGCTGCTGTTTCCGGTTGACTGGGTACCTGAGGTGGTATTTTCGATATCAGCCAAATCGCTCTCGTCGTAGACACCGGCCACTCGCACGGCCAGCTGACCCGGAATAATCGGCAGGCTGGCGGCCAGCTGGGTATTGAGGCCGCCATTATCGTTCATGCTGACCTGGGTGTAGCCCTCCACCTGCTCCAGGTCGGGTCTGGCGGTGACAAAAGTGACGGCACCGGCCGGCGAGGTCTTGCCCTGCAGTGTGCCCTGGGGGCCTCGCAGCAGCTCGACCCGCTCGACGTCAAACAGCTGACCGAAAGTCACATCGGCGCGCACTGGCAGGCCGTTCCAGTAGGTGTCGACCGCAGCGTTGGGTGTGGCATCCTGATTGTAGCTGATACCTCGCAGGCTGATCACGGCGGCGCGGGGGTTGGAGGTGTCCATGCTCAGGCCGGCGGTTAACTTCTCGACATCGCTGAAATCGAAGGCGGCGAAATCGTCCAGGGACTCGGAAGTCACGGCGCTGATCGAGGCACCGATATCCTGGGTACTCTCGGCGCGCTTCTGGGCGGTCACTATGATCTCCTCAAGGGCAAAGGTTTCCTCTGCCTGCGCTTGGCCGGTGATGGCCAGGGTTGATAGCGTCACGGCCATAGCCAGTGGTGTATGGATAAATCGATGGGTAATACTCATAGCGTTTTACACTCCTCTCGCACGTCTGACTTAGAATTAATCGCTTGCTTTATCATGGTGATTAATCTCATTATTTTTATTTAAATGTATGCTAATGCGGGCATTTTTTGTTGTCTGCAAACAAGGTGGCATTGCCGAACGACTGACTCGTTTTTCACCTTGAAGGAGAAGCCCAGTTATAAAATTAAAGGAAGCTGATGGGCATTACGTCATCAAATTTGGTGACGGGGTGATTGAAATTGATAAGCATGCCTTTGGCAGACTCACACCATAGGTTGTGCAGCTATTGCTGCCGGCGCGTTATATATTAATTACTGACAGGCTTGCACCGAATTGAGCGGATAGTGGTCTGGCTGCTCTTTCACGTCTGAGTCGACCGCCGCCGCTACCTTACCGAGCCCGAGAGTGGCGCTGCCGTCGGTGATCACCGCGACCAGGTTGCCTTTACCTGTGTATTTGTAAGCGTTCTGTGGGCTCTTGGTGATTTCTCGCACCGGCTTAGTCACATCTGGAGTATAGGTGAGAGACAGGTTCTCTGGATGTCCGCAGGGGTGCTCAGCTCGACGCTTAATTTAACGGGGGTTGGGGTAGGCGTGGTAGTGCAGCGCCGCCTCTTTCAGTGTTTTGGGCATGGGGTCTCTCAACTTTCAGCGTACAACAAGATGATATCTTGTTGCTCGACAATAGATTTTCTGTGGCTAGCAGAGTCACTAAATCTGATGATTTTCGTGACTCCATCCGCGTCTATATTTATGACCCAGTGTCGCCATTCACGGTTTTATTCCCCCGAGTCTAAAAGGCCTGAGAAGCTGTTTTAAATCACCATTTTTAATGACGTTATTGTTTTTCAGTTCATTAAAATTTATGACGTAAAAAAAAGGTGAAAACACATGAATAAAACAATTGCAGTTTTGGGTGGTACCGGTGACCTGGGTGGCGGTCTCGCCTATCGTTGGGCCAAAGCCGGTGTAAATTTGATTATCGGCTCCCGCGAGGCCGCAAAAGCAGAGCTTGCCGCGGCCGCTCTGTGTGAGCGAATAGCAGGCGTGAGCGTCAGGGGCATGGATAATGTCAGCGCCGCCCGCGAGGCGGATATTGTGGTTTGTAGCGTGCCCTTCTCGCATCAGCGCGCCACCCTCGAGAGTATACGCGAGGCGGTGCAGGGAAAGCTCTTGGTCGACACCACCGTCTGTTTAAAGCCGCCGAAAGTGGGGCGGGTACAGCTGCCGCCCGAGGGCTCGGCCGGGCAGATAGCCCAGGCGATTTTAGGTGATGAGGTGCAGGTGGTGTCGGCCTTCCAAAACATTGCCGCGGCACACCTCAACAGTGATCACCAGGTACTCTGCGATGTATTGGTTTGCGGCAATAAGCGCGACGCCCGCCAGCAGGTTATCGAGCTGTCCAATCTGGCAGATCTCAAGGCCTGGCACGCGGGTCCGATCGACAATGCCGCGGCCGTCGAAGGCCTGACCTCGATTCTGATCACGCTTAACCGCCACTATAAAATCCCCGGCGCCGGTATTGCCATTACCGGTGAACCCCAGGCTGAAGCCTCGTCATGATCGCGCCAGAGGGTGTACAGCTATTGGCGCTGAAGCAGTTTGCACTGGTTTCTCCGGGTCAAGCATTGCTGCCATTAATTGTGACCTCGCTGGACAAAAGCCAGTTGACGCTGCGTGACGGCGACGTGCTGGTACTGGCTCAGAAGGTGGTGTCCAAAGCTGAAAACCGCTATGTGCAGCTGGCCGATGTCAGCGTCTCCAGCCGCGCTAAGGTTTTGGCGCAGCAGTGCCAAAAAGATCCGCGTCTGGTGGAGTTGATTTTGCGTGAGTCAGAGCGAGTGGTGCGCTGCCAGCCGGGGGTGTTGATTGTCCGCCACAAGCTGGGTTTTGTGCACGCTAATGCGGGCATCGATCACTCAAATATCCCCTGTGGCGATGAGCAGGTGTTGCTCTTGCCGCAAGACCCGGACGCCAGCGCCGCCGAGCTGTCTCGGCAGCTTTCCCGCGCCTATTCGGCGCAGGTGGCGGTGGTGATCAACGACAGCTTTGGTCGCGCCTGGCGGCAGGGTACCAGCGGTGTCTGTATCGGTGCCAGTGGCTTGAGGGTACTTGATGATCAATGCGGTAATGATGATCTCTTTGGTCAGCCGCTGCAGGCGACCCAGGTGGCGCTTGGCGATGAGATTGCCGCCGCCGCCTCACTGCTGATGGGGGCGGCGGACGAGGCCTGCCCAGTGGTGCTGGTGCGGGGTTTGTCGGTCGAGGGCCAGGGGGCCGCAGAGGATTTACTGCGGCCGGCTGAAACAGATTTGTTTTTATCCGACGCTTCTCAATCGGATGCCTCTTTATCCGATGGTTTTTTATCAGAAGCCTCTTTATCCGAAGCTCAATGTGTCGACGGGGAGGGCTAGTCCTGTGGTGTGGTTAGAGGGTAAGAAAATACTGGCGCTCTGCGGCGGTGTGGGCGGTGCCAAGTTGGCCCTGGGGCTGACCCATGTGTTGCCACCCGAGCAGCTGAGCCTGGCAGTCAACACTGGGGACGACTTCACACACCTGGGCCTGTCCATCTCCCCGGATCTGGATACTGTTATCTATACCCTGGCCGGCATTGGCGATACCAGCTCAGGCTGGGGACGCGGCGCTGAACAGTGGTTGTGTATGGAAACCCTGCAGCAGCTGGGGGCAGACAGTTGGTTCCAGCTCGGTGACAAGGACCTGGGGCTGCACCTGTTTCGCAGCGAACTGCTGCGCCGCGGGCTGAACCTCAGCGAGGTCACAGCGAAAATTTGTGAAAAATTTTCTGTGCGCCACCCGGTCTTTCCCATGAGCGACGACCCTGTCGCTACCTTGATTGACACAGAGGAAGGTTTGCTGCCCTTCCAGCACTACTTCGTTAAACAGCAGTGTCGCCCCAGAGTCACGGATATCCGCTTCGACGGTGCCGAGCGCTCAGCGATCAGCCCCGGCCTGGCGCAGGCCCTGGTGGATCCAGAGTTGGGCGGCGTCATCATCTGCCCCTCCAATCCCTATCTCAGCATCGACCCAATGCTGGCGTTGCCGGAGATGCGCGCTGCTCTGGCTGATTTGCCGGTGCCGGTTTTGGCCGTTGCGCCACTGGTTGGCGGGGCGGCGATAAAGGGCCCCACGGCCAAAATTATGGCCGAGCTGGGGGTGGCCGCGACCACCCAGAGTGTGGCGCAGCATTACGCCGATTTCTTAACGGCCTATGTTCTGGATGAGCAGGATCAAGGCGAAGAATTTCCCGCCGGGGTTGCGCTGCACAGTTGCAACACGGTGATGAAAAACCTGGAAGAAAAAGTGGCCCTGGCCGAGCAGTGTCTGGGATTTATGCAGCGCAGTATTTGAGGTATCAGCATGACTACCTGGGCAATAGTACCCTTTAAAAATCTCGATCACGGCAAGTCCCGACTTTCGATCGTCCTGGACTTTGGCCAGCGCAGCTCTCTGGCCCTGGCCATGCTGCAGGACGTTTTTTCCGCCCTGCAGGCCTGCCAGCAGATAGATCATCTGCTGCTGGTCAGCGACGCCCCGTTTGCCGCGAGCTTTGCCGAGTCCCGTGGGGCCGAGTGCTTCTCGCCGAATGGCGCGGGTGCAGGCGGCCTCAACGGTGATCTGAGTCTGGCCTGTGATCACGCCTACCAGCAGGGTGCTGGCGCCTGTGTGCTGGTCCACGCCGATCTCCCCCTGCTGGTGCCAGAGTCCGTGGATGAGTTGATCCGCGCCGGCGCCAGTGATGCCATCTGTCACGCCGGCACCAGCCTGGCGATATGCCCCAGTGAAAAGACCCAAGGCAAACCGCTTGCGGGCAGTAACCTGCTTTATGCTTCACTGCCGTTGCCCGTGCCGCTTGTGTACGGGGAGGGCAGTTTTGCCAATTTTCAGCAACAGGCTGCTGACAATGGCTGCAACTGTCGCGTCGCCAGCGTCGAAGGCGCTGATCTGGACGTGGATATAGAGCAGGATTTATTTAGTTTGCAGCAGCGCTTGGCGCTTCTGTCCGGTGATATTGCGCCAGAGACACGCAAGGTCTTGCAGGGGCAGAGGTTTCAGAAGAAGAGGTTTCAGGGGCTCGAATGGCCTGACGGCAGAGCTGCAAATCATAGCCCGAGCGATATGAATTTAGCGGATTTTCTCGGCAAGAAAATCCTCAGCAATGAGCAATCGCTGGCACTGGCGGGGCGCACCGATACCGCCGAGCTAATGGCTGAGTCCGCCAACCTGACGGCGGAGGGTTTTGGTCAGCAGGTCACCTATTCTCGAAAAGTGTTTATCCCCCTCACTCGACTCTGTCGCGACGTCTGTCACTACTGCACTTTTGCGACAACACCTAAGCAGTTGCACGCCCCCTATATGACGCTCGAGGAGGCGTTGGCGGTTGCCCGGCGCGGGGCAGAGCTGGGTTGTAAGGAAGCGCTGCTGACCCTCGGTGAAAAACCGGAGCTGCGCTACCGGGCGGCCAGGGACTGGCTGAGTGAGCATGGCTATGCTTCTACGCTGGAATACGTGGCCGATATTGCCAGAGCGATCAGGCAGGAGACGGGGCTCTTGCCCCATGTGAATGCCGGCAATATGTCTGCCGGGGAAATTGCCCTGCTGCGACCCGTCGCCCACTCCATGGGCATTATGCTGGAGTCGATATCCGAGCGCCTCTGTGAAAAAGGCATGCCCCACTACGGCTCGCCGGATAAGGTGCCGGCGGCGCGGCTGCAGACCCTGGAGCTGGCGGGGCAGGCTCGGGTGCCTTTTACCACGGGTATTCTGATCGGCATTGGCGAGACGCGGCTGGAGCGCATTGAGTCGCTGTTGGCGCTGCGGCAGCTGCACCTCCGCTACGGTCATATACAGGAAGTTATTATTCAAAATTTCCGCGCCAAGCCGGGGACCAAGATGGCGCAGGCGCCTGAGCCGGATCTTGAAGACCTGTGCTGGACCATCGCCGTTACCCGGCTGGTTTTTGGTCCGAAAATGAGCATACAGGTGCCCCCCAACCTGAGTGAAACCGATCAGTTTTCGGTGTTAATTAGCGCCGGTATTAACGACTGGGGCGGCGTGTCGCCGCTGACGCCGGATTATGTCAATCCCGAGGCGCCCTGGCCGCACCTCGACCAGTTGAGCGCCGATTGCGCCGCCAACGGCCGTACTCTGGTGCAGCGTTTAACGGTTTACCCTGCGTATATCATGGATAAATCCGAGTGGTTGGATACGGCACTGCACAGCTCGGTATTAAAGCTGGCCGACGGTCAGGGTCTGGCCAGAGAAGATGCCTGGCTTGCCGGCATCAGCAAGACATTGCCTGGCTGGGCAAGAAAAGAAGTACGAGGCGAGAAGTTAGGGGAGAGAGAAGCTAGAGGCGGAGAGGTCAGAGGCAGAGAAACAAACGACAGAAAAACAAGGAGCAGACGCCAGGGTGAAGAGACGGTTGAGGTTTCTGTGGACGTGGCCAACGCGCTAAGCCTGCTGCGCTCTGGCAGGGAGCTGGACGAGGCGCTGGACGAGGCGCTGGACGAGGCGCAGATAGTTGCGCTGTTTGGCGCGCGCGGCGCCGACTATGACGCGGTTTGCGAACAGGCCGATAAACTGCGTCGCGAGGTGGTTGGGGAACCGGTAACCTTCGCGGTTAACCGCAATATTAACTACACCAATATTTGTTATTTTAAATGCGGTTTCTGCGCTTTCTCTAAAGGCAATAATCGCACTGGGCCCCGCGATAACCCCTACGCTATGGGCGTGGCTGAAATAGTTCGCCGAACTCAAGAGGCTTGGGACAGGGGAGCTACTGAGGTGTGTCTGCAGGGGGGCATTCACCCCAGCTACACGGGTCAAACCTACCTGGACATTTTGAAGGCTATTCGCAGCCAACTGCCGGATCTGCACATACACGCGTTTTCACCGTTGGAAGTCTGGCAGGGGGCGGCCACCCTCGGCATACCCCTGAGGGATTTCCTGCGCCAGCTAAAGGCGGCGGGTTTAAATACCCTGCCGGGTACCGCGGCGGAGATTCTCGACGATGAGGTGCGCAACCAGATTTGTCCCGACAAGCTCAACACAGAGCAGTGGCTGGAGGTGATGCGGACGGCCCACGAGCTTGGCTTTAAGACAACGGCCACCATTATGTTTGGCCATGTGGATGGCTACCACCACTGGGCCAGACACCTGCTACAGATTCGCGAGCTGCAACTAAAAACCGGCGGTTTTACGGAGTTTGTGCCCTTGTCCTTTGTCGCTGGGGAGGCCCCGATCTACCTCCGTGGTCAGTCGCGTCAGGGGCCAACCCTGCGCGAGTCTGTGTTGATGCACGCGGTGGCTCGCCTGGTGCTGCACCCGGTGATCACCAATATCCAGGCTTCCTGGGTGAAGATGGGGGCGGCTGGGGCGTCACTCTGTCTGGAGGCGGGGGCCAACGACCTGGGCGGTGTGTTGATGAATGAAAGCATCACCCGCGCGGCGGGGGCCGATCACGGTCAGGAGTTTGGCCGCCAGCAGATGCTGGAAATTACTCGGCCGCTCGGCCGTCCGCTGGTCCAGCGAGATACCCTCTATCGAGCGGTCGAGAGCGAGTTTGAATTTTCACGGCAGGCGAGTTGAAAGCTGGGCAGCCAGAAAATAAATTGCAGCGAATGCTGTATGGCTCTCTGCCACTCGCTCTTTCCAAAAGCCCTGCCAGCAGGGAAAAACGATCCGCTCATTATCATTGATTTTGATGACTCATTAGCTTGCGGGAAGCCTTTATCCTCGGTCCAGCAAGTTAGCCCTTTAATAAAAACAATGATCTGTGTGTGAGGATGTTCCATGGAAATCGGCTTTAGTACGATGAATACGCCGCTCGACCCTTCGCCGACTGAATTGGCGCTACAGCTGGAGGAGCGGGGTTTTGACTCCCTCTGGACAGGGGAGCACAGCCATATTCCCATCTCGCGCAAGACCCCCTGGCCGGCGGCCGCCGACGGACAGATCCCCGAAGCCTACAAGATGATATCGGATCCCTATGTATCCCTGATGGCGGCGGGGGCCGTAACCAAGAAACTGAAACTGTGTACGGGCATTGCTCTGCTCAATCAACGGGATATTTTCTCCCAGGCTAAAACCATCAGTACCCTGGATCGCTTGAGTGACGGCCGGGTAATTATTGGCACCAGTGTTGGTTGGAATCAGGAGGAGTTTGAAAACATCGTCCGCCACCCATGGAAAAAGCGCTACACATTGTTGCGTGAGACGGTGGCGGCCATGCGCAACCTCTGGCGAGACGAAGAGTCGGAATATCACGGTGAGCTGATCGACTTTGATCCGGTCTGGAGTGGTGCCAAACCTTGCAGTCCGTCAGGCCCCCCCGTTGTGCTGGGTGTCGCTGGCCCCCTGGGCATGCAGCATACCCTTGAGTGGGCCGATGGTTGGTTTCCGGTGGACTTGATTCTCGGCGATGACCCTGAGGCCAAAGTGAGAGAGTTTCGCCAGCAGCTTGCGGCCCTGGGGCGCGACCCGGATAAGGTATCCATTACCGTGCAGTGCATGTCGACGCCGGATCTGGATCAGTTGAAAATTTACCGCGACAGTGGCGTTGAGCGCATAGTCGTCGGTGTCGCCATGGATCTTTGGGGCAAGCACGAAAGAATCTTGCCGCTGCTGGAAGAGTTCGCGGAGTATATTCCGCAGCTAAAATAATTCCTGCACCCGAGTCGGGGCTAGGTCCAAACTATAATCGGATGCGATTACGTCACCACTATGACGCTTGAAGCTAATGAACTCTACGGGGCTTCATTACCCGGGATTTTCTTTGCTACAAGTCAGTCAATCATTCAGGAGAATGACAATGAACAGCAACATAGAAAAGGTCGCGCCATTAACCAAAGCGGCCATGGGCATCAAAGAGGGGCTACCGCTTGAGGCTTCAGCTGGCGGCGTGGAGGAGCTGAGGCGCGATCTGCAGCGGATGATGGATATGGAGGCAATCAGGCAGCTTAAGCACGCCTATTTTCGCTGCCTGGACACGGCCAATTGGGATGAGCTCGTATCCATCTGTCACAAGGAACTAAAAGTACATTATACGGGCGGGGACTATGAATTTAAGCTGGAAGGTGACGAGGCCTTTGTGGCGGCGATGCAGCATGCCTTTAATACCGAGGCCGTGGCGCGCCACAATGGTTATATGCCAGAAATTCAGATGCTGAGTGAGACAGAGGCCACGGCTATTTGGTATTTGTCCGATCATTTCTGGTCGCTTAAGAGCGATAAACTGACCCATGGTACCGCGCTCTACTGGGACAGGTACGTGAAAGAAAATGGACACTGGGTCATCAGCGAGACGAGTTATCAGCGCATTTATCAGATCAATGAAACTCTGGCCGAGAAACCTGATTTGGTGTCGCACTATCTGCGCGATTATGGCTCTGAGCCAGCGCAATAAGGTTGGAAACAATCAAGAATTGACGCCTCTGAAAGCTGGGAAGGTACAAAGCTAGAAATGAGGCAAGGTACCATTTACATCAGCGTTGGTGCGCAAGCGTATTATCTCAAAGCTAACAATAAAGGTGATCTCAGCTTTGAAATTTTTGATTGGGCAACAAGACGGATAATCAGCTGCAGAGCATTGGCTTCATGCATGCATGCACACAGCACACAGCAATGCCATGTGCACCGCCCCAGCAATCTGGGACTGGACCTCCGCTTGCCGCTAGGCTGTGGTCGAATGTCGCGCTGTTATGTGAAAAAACAGAATACTGAGGAGAGTAAGTTGTGATTGGTTATTTAACATTAGGGTCAAATGATATCGAAGCCTCGAGTCATTTCTACACACCTTTTCTTGAGATTATGGGCGCGGTAAAAGTAGCCGAATCAGACACGTCTTTAGCGTGGAGTTTTGGCGAAGGAAAGCCACTGTTCTTAGTTCGGAAACCCTTTGATGGCAATGAGGCCAGTAATGGGAATGGAGCAATGATAGCTTTAAATGCTTCTTCCTGTGAGGAGGTTGATAAGCTTCATAAAAAAGCCATAGCCTTAGGCGGACAGAATGAAGGCGACCCTGGTGTGCGATCGGGTGGGTTTTATTGTGCTTACTTTAGAGATCCAAGCGGGAATAAATTAAATTTTTATTGCAGTCCTGACTCGGGCTCATAACAAACTTATCAGCCACCGCTCCGGCAAAAATATGACCTCTGTTGAAATAAAGGGGGCTGTTTAGACTCAATACACTTCGCTTGAATTTTAGCGAGAAAATAATCGCCCAATACCAAGCTCCGGTATTGGGCTCGTGCTTAAGGCGTTAGGAAAAATTAGTCAGTTTTGTCTGAAATATTTGAGGTGGGAGAATTCGGTTAGTCCCGTTTTTTCAAATAAAGAAGTGGTGGTGATGCCAGAAGCCACAAGGCAGCCCCGACTTTTATGAAATAATGGGGTTAACCCGTACAGCAAACATGCGTTTAAACGTTCATAAATTTCGATAAAATATTATGAGGTAAAAAATGGAAATATTTCAAAGCATTACACTGTTTTTGGGAGGGGCTTTGCTGGTTTTTGCAGGTACCATGCGCCTGTTTAGGCCAAGCAGTTCATTGTGCTTGGACACCTATTTGACTGATCCTTCCAATAATCTACGAAACGACCACGACTTGGCGAGTGAAATGCGCGGTGCGGGGGTTATCACAGCGTTGTTTGGTATTGTTGCTTTGTTAGGAATTCTGGCGCCAGAATTGAGGCTGACCTCTCTCATATGCACAACAATATTTTATCTAGGGTATGCGTTAGGACGCGGTGTAAGCTGGGTAACAGATGGCGAACCCACTAAGGGAACAAAGCAAGGCATTGGTTCTGAAATAGTGCTGGGTTCTCTTAACGCTATTAGCCTAGTGAGTACTTTGCTATAGAGCCTTACTAATTTTGGGGGGTAAAGCTTAAGTGTGAGTGCACACTGAAAGCTCACTGCACATGGCTATAGCAGTAAGTGAAGAAAGTAAAAAGCGACAGTGAAAAAAAGGCCTGACAAGGCGCAGCATGCTCAGCCACTCCGTGGCTTGAACCTACATTCCGCAGCTTCGCTGCTAGATGTCGGCCCATGTGTGCGGCGTTAGCCAAGTAGTGAGGTAGCTTCGCTGAGGTCGCTGCAATGGTGGAAACACTTGCCTGCCGGTCAGGCGCCAGCCAGTTTAGTGATAACCGGTACCACCTAAAATTTGGGCAGTACCGGTGAGCGCTTTGGCTACAAGCTGCAGTCTGGATTGAGCCATATAGGCTGAGTTCTGAAGGATTAAGCTGGGGTTAGGAGCGTGCGAGTAGACCGCGCAGGGTGCGGAAAAACAAGCGCAGCATCCGTACCAGTGGGTTCGCCAGGGTGACATTGCCCCCAGTCGCCAGGTATTGATCCATATTGCCGAAAAACTCCTGGGCCATCTCCTTGGCAGCAGCGCCGATCATGCGTTGGCCCAGGCGCGCAATTTGCCCGCCAACCTGCACATCCGCCAGGTATGTTACTTCTGTCCCTTCTTCGGTCGCCGCTAAGATGATTTCTGCTGTGCCATTAATAACACCGGGTTTGCCGGCGCCCTCGATGGACAGCTTCATGCGTTTATGTTCCTCACGCCCCAAGACGTCAATGCTGCCGTCAAATACACCGCTGATCGCAGGCAGTTTTAGGTCGATGGTGGCTTCGCGACGCGTGGGGGAGACTTCATCCAGTTTGGTAATGGCCGGCAGGCAGGCTTTATACGCCTCGCTACCATCCAGCGCTTCCCACACGGAAGCAATGTTTGACTGCAGGATTACACGCCCTTCAATGACCATAGGTACACCTCGTATATTTAACAATTTCTTTAGACGGTTAACATCATAGCCAGCTATACGCCCCACAGGCCTCACCAAAAGTAATGATATTTTGTTTGCTCGCCTTCGCCGTCTTGTAACCTATCTTCTCTCTTCTCTCTTCTCTCTTCTCTCTTCTCTCTTCTCTCTTCTCTCTTCTCTCTTCTGGTTTTCGACGATTAAAATCACTCAATGTAATGACGCCTGGGGTGTGACGCCCCTGCATACTCATGGGTATACAGTGGCCTGTGATTATTTTCGCAGCGACCAACTTTTTGAATGCTGCAGCTGTGCTAGTGTGGCAAGACTTTTGTACGCTCAATGAGCAACATGTATATCAGTATTCTTTAGGAGGATTTCCTGTGAAATTTTATTATGCAGCATCGGCTATCAACCCGACTTTCTATGTGCCCTTGGCGCAGGCACTGGAGGCGGCTGGGTTTGATGGTGTCATGGTTGGGGACAGCATTATCTATCCCCAGCAGTCTGAGGCAGATTACCCCTACAACAGCGACGGCAGCCGCAGCTTTCTCGAACAGTTGCCGTTTATCGAGCCTATGTCGCTTTTCCCCGCCATGGCCGCTGTTACCGAGAAACTGAAATTTCGCACCACCATCTATAAGCTGCCGCTGCGCAACCCGGTGCTGGCGACCAAGTCTGCCACCTCGGTGGCGGTGCTGAGCAATAACCGCCTGGAGCTGGGGATCGGCACAGGCCCCTGGCCGGAGGACTTCAAGGCCAGCGGCCAGCCCTGGCCAAAGCGTGGTGGACGTATGGACGAGATGCTGGAGATTTTTCGCGGCCTGGAGAAGGGTGACTATTTCGGTCACGAGGGCAGCCACTATCAGCTAGATCCGATCAAACTGAGTCCGGTACCCAGCGAGCCAATTCCCCTGCTGATCGGAGGGCATGCGGATGTAGCCCTGCGTCGAGCCGCCCGCCACGATGGCTGGATTCACGCCGGTGGCCCCCACGACGAGATGGTTGCCGCTGTGCAGCGGCTCAGGGAGCTGCGCCAGGAGCAGGGCAAGTCAATGGACGGCTTTGATATACACGTCGGCTCTGGGCTGGCCTTCTCTCCAGAAGGCTTGGCCAGCCTGGCCGAACTGGGGGTAACCACCGTGTCCATCGGCTTCCACGATATCTACAGTGGTCACCCGGATGAGGCCAGCCTGGAGCAAAAAATAGAGCAGATTAATGGTTTTGCCGAACAGGTGATAAAGCCTTTCCGCGCTGGCTAGGCTTTTATTTTCTTGAGTGATTGGCGGGGCTGAAGGTGGCCGTCTGTAGGGTATCAAGTGCAGCAAGATTCTCTGCGCTTGATATTTTTCTTTGGGAAGGGAATAACATGTTAAGGCGCTGCGGGTATTCATTGCTGTTCTTTTTGCCCGGTTTATTGCTTGGCAGTGTTGCCTATGCTGCGGGGAAGCCAGATGCTCTGGGTTCAGGTGATGGGTTAACCATCACTATCGACAACCATCGCAATATGAAATTCTGTGAACTGGTTGATCCCTCGGAGCCGGCAAGGTTATACAGCAGTCTGCCCTTTGGTCCCTGTGAGGACAGCCTGTTTGATGGCCTGGAGTTTGCCGGCGCCTTTAAGGTTCCGTCACGCTATGTCACTCGCGATCTGACGGTTTTTTACACGGGTTTACCCGCCCTGGATATGAAACGACTTTTTGTTAATACCAGCGTCGTTAAAGCCAGCGCCGCTAAGACAAGCGATAATAAAGTCAGCTCCGATAACTTCATGGACTTTATTCGCATTGGACGGGTTTTATCCAATAAGGGTGTCCCGGCTGCTTTTATAAATTTCAGCGTGGCCATGAATGTTGGCTACCAGTGGAATGCTGGGAAGATGGTCTTTGTTTTGGAAAACACGGTAAGTCAACGCAGATATATCATGGCTTCATCCTCGGGCGACTGTGATGTCCCCTGCCTGAAAAAGACCCTGGCGAGGAATATTGAGCTGCCTTCGGCTGATTGGGTTTTAACGCAGTCCATCGCCGCCGAGAATATCGTGGTCTCCGGTGAGAGCGCCTCTTTTGTCAAAGATAACCTGAATAATAACTACCTGTTAATGCCCTAGTTTCTCTAGCCATTTGTCTAAAGCGGCCGGATCGCCGGGTGAGCGCTGCGCTCTTTATATTCCTCTCTTTTTCTTTTCTCGCTTCTCATATCTATCCCCCTGCCTGCGGCAATCTCATTAGATTTGGTGACGCTTCAGGTTCGTAGCCTCTGCATGATAAACACTCTGCTCAAGCCCACCTGTGTGTGCCAGTCAGGCCAACGGCGGCTTGCACAGGACTTCTGGGCGATCCACAGGTACTACGGAGGTGACGATGCATAACCTTGACCCCCAGGCTGACCCGGCGCAACTCGATGAGCTTGAGACCTTACTGCAGTGGCAGCGGGCGGGCCGCCAGCTGGCCCTGGCGACCGTGGTGCAGACATGGGGTTCTTCGCCCCGCCCCTTGGGCAGTCATCTGCTCGTCGATGCCGAGGGTAACTTTGCCGGTTCCGTGTCCGGTGGTTGCATCGAAGGCGCCGTAGTGACTGAAGCCCTGGATTGCATCGAGGACGGAAAACCCCGCACGCTGGAATTCTCCGTCGCTGATGAGCAGGCCTGGGAGGTGGGGCTCTCCTGCGGTGGCGCCATTCGGGTCTATCTGGAGAGAGTCCAGTGAAGCTGAAAATACTCGAACAACTGCAAATGCATCGCGCGGCCAAGCAACCGGTGGCGCTGATCACCGACTGCAACAGCGGCGAACAACACCTCTTCTATGGTTTGGCCGCAGAATCGGCGGCCGAGCGCCAGCTACCCTATAGCCCTGCCATCTTGCTTGAGGCCGAGCGCTTACTGCGCCTTGGGGCCAGTGGTCTATTAGCTGGGGCTGAAGCGAGCGAGTCGCTATTTCTACGCAGTTATGTGCCGCGCGCTCGCCTGCTGATAATCGGGGCGGTGCATATCGCCCAGCTATTAGCACCAATGGCTGGCCTGGCCGGATTGGATGTCACGGTTATCGACCCCCGCCGCGCCTTTGGCAACCGCCAGCGCTTTCCCGGTTTTGAACTTAACAATGCCGAGATCAACAAGGTCGAGTTAAACAACGTCGAGCTCAACAACAGCTGGCCAGATGAGGCGCTACAAGAACTGAAACCAGACGCTCAGTGCGCCGTGGTCACATTGTCCCACGACCCCAAAATTGATGACCCAGCACTGCTTGAGGCGCTGGCCAGCCAGGCCTTCTATATAGGTGCCCTGGGCAGTCGTCGCACCCACGACAAGCGTCTGGCACGCCTGGCGTCGCAAGAGGTACCGGCCTCACAGCTCGAGCGAATTAATGGACCTGTTGGCCTTGCTCTCGGCGGCCGGGCTCCGGCAGAAATTGCCGTGGCTATCCTGGCCCAGATTATCCAGGCCAGATACAAGGGGAAGTAATATGATTTTCCGTGACTTTGCTATCCGTGAGGCCGAGGGGGTGTTGCTCGCCCACACACTGCGGTTGCCCGAGCGCACTCTCGACAAGGGCAGTGCACTCACCAAAGCTGACATGGAACTGATTGTCGGGGCGGGTATCAGCAGGGTGATGGGTGCCAGGCTGGAGGCAGGGGATATAGGCGAAGACGAAGCCGCTCGGGCTGTGGCTGTTGCCCTGGCGGGTGAGAACCTGATCGTGGGCGAGCCTTCCGCCGGGCGCTGTAATCTCTACGCCAAAAGGAACGGCCTCGCCCAGATAGACCCAAAGCGTATTGAGGCTATTAACTTCTGCGGCGGCGGTATTACCCTGGCGACCCTGCCATTGGATGGTGAAGCGGTGACCCGGCAGGCGGTGGCCAGCATCAAGGTGATTCCCTTTGCCGTGCCAGATAGCCTGGTCGCACAGTGTGTCGTTCTGGCTGCGGGTGATGCACCTGCCGTTGCTGTGCGCGCCTACCGGCCATTGCGCACCGCCCTGATACAGACTATCGACCAGCGCATAAAAACCTCGATACTGGACTCAACCACACAGGCAACCCGGCAGCGTCTGCAGGCCTCCGGCAGTGATATTGACCTGGAGCTGCGCTGTCGGCACCAGCAGGCCGATATTGGTGCCAGCTTGCAGCAAGCACTGGCCAGTGACTGCGAGTTGGTGCTGATCTGTGGCGCGACTATTAGCAGCGACCTGGCCGATGTTATTCCCAGTGCCATAGTCGCCAGTGGCGGTGTCATCGATCACTTCGGTATGCCGGTGGAGCCGGGCAATATGCTGGTGTTGGGTCATTGTGGCCGCCGCCGGGTTATCGTCCTGCCCGGCTGCAGTCGCTCGCCGAAACTCAATGGCCTGGACTGGGTGTTGAACCGCCTGACCGCAGGCCTATCTGTTGCTCCGGAGGCAATTATGGGGATGGGCGTGGGCGGCCTTATTAAGGGCGTCTCCCACCGCGATCGCATGCAGCGGCTGGCCGAGCTTACTGGCAAGACGGATAACTACCAGTCGCTGCCGGCCGCCAATAGCCCAGAGCCGGCCATCAATAGTTCGCAGTCGGTCGGCAATAGTTCGCAGTCGGTCGGCAATAGCTCACGGCCGGTCAGATTTAACAGAAGGGCGGACTAACCATGCACTCTCTAGCCGAAAGCCACGCCGAGATCCTCGCCGAGATCCTCGCCGAAAACTACGCAGATGGTGACGCACTGAGTTCCGACCTGCGTCAGCAGTTTCCCTTGTTAAGCGAAACGATCCAGGGGCATCCGCTCGCCTATCTGGACAGCGCCGCCACCACGCCCATGCCACAGCCAGTGATAGATGCACTGGTGCATTTCGAGACCCACTGCCGCGCCAACATTGAGCGCAGCAGTCACACATTGGCCTGCCGCGCCACCGATGCCTATCAGTTGGCGCGCCAGCAGGTGGCCAGCTACCTGGGGGTTGAGGATGCCGAGCAGATTGTCTTTAGCAGTGGCGCTACCGCCTCCATCAATCTTGTCGCCCAGGGGTTGGCAGAGCAACTGCGGCCGGGCGACGAGATTTTAGTCTCGGCGGCTGAGCACCACAGTAATCTGATCCCCTGGCAGAGGCTACGGGACACTCGCGGCATCATCCTGAAAACCATCCCCCTTACCTCTGAGGGTCGCCTCGACCTGGCTGGCCTGGATAAATTGCTGACCTCGCGATGCCGGCTGATTGCTGTGACCCATGCCTCCAATGTCACAGGCGCCATCACCGATGTGCAATCGATTGTCCGGGCAGCCAGGCGCGTCGGCGCGTGGGTACTGCTCGACGGCGCCCAGGCGGCGGCGCACGGGCCGCTTGACCTGCCCGCGCTGGGGGTGGACTTCTATGCCTTCTCTGGCCACAAGTGCTTTGGTCCCACAGGTGTCGGCGTATTGTGGGGGCGAGCGGAATGCCTGCAAGTCTTAACGCCATTGAAAGTGGGAGGTGGCATGGTGGAGGCCGTCACGCTCGAACAGGCCAGCTTTAAGGGCGGCTACCGCCGCTTCGAGGCCGGCACGCCGCCCATTGCCCAGGCCGTCGCGCTGGGTGCCGCGCTGGAGTGGTTGCAGGGCTTACCTTGGCACCAGCTGCGCGAGCAACAGCGGCGGCTCAGCAAAAAGTTACTGAGTGGTCTGCGGGCAGTGCCTGGGCTGCGATTGCTGGGGCCAGGGTTGGTGGATGCAGGGTCGTTAGGGTCAGAGTCACTGGGAAGGGGGTCGCTGGAAAACCGCCTGCCCATCTTCTCGTTTGAGATAGAGGGCATGCACAGCCACGACATTTGCCATCTACTGGATCAGCGCGGCGTAGCATTGCGGGGCGGCAAGCACTGCGCACAACCGTTGCACGCCGCCTTTGATATGACGGCCACCAGCCGCGCCAGTATTGGGCTTTTTAATAACACGGCCGATATTGATGCGCTGCTGGAGGGTTTATGGTTGGCGAGGAAAATTCTGTTATGACTAACGACATCTACGTATGAACAGCGACATCTACCAGCAGGGCATTAAATCACTGGCCGCCGCCCGCCTCGCTTGCGAGCCGCTCGAGCGGCCCGATGCCCAGGTGACTCTGGATAATCCCCTGTGCGGTGACCGGGTGACGGTGGCGATTAAATTGCAGGAGGGCGGGGCTATGGCACTGTCCTATAAGGTTAAAGGGTGCCTGCTCTGCCAGGCGGCCATGAATGCCATAGGCGCCGCCGCCAGCGAGGGTTCCTCCCTGTCTGGATTAGATGATGTCGCCGAGCAACTGAGTAGCATGCTCAAGGGTGAGTCGACACAGTCCCGCTGGCCGCCTAAGTGGCAATCGCTCGCGCTGTTTGAACCGGTTGCCGCCCATAAAAACCGACACAGCTGCGTATTGTTACCTTTCAAGGCCGTCGCGCAGGCCCAGGCAGTTGCCGTAAAGGCAATATAGTCTTGAGTGCCAGAGAGCTTCGTTAGAAACATCTAAGAATGGTATATATGTCAGTAAATTTTCCAAAATATTTATAATAAGGAAGTCACATGAAAGGTTTGTTAGAGAACAAGGTGGCATTGATTACCGGTGGTGCCCGGGGTATGGGCGCGGCAGAATCCAGGTTGTTCGCCGAGCAGGGGGCGCGTGTATTTATCGCGGACGTGCTGGACGACGAAGGTTATGCTCTGGCAGATAGTATCGGCCCGCAAGCGACTTATATGCATCTGGATGTTACCGATGAAAGTTCTTGGGGAATGGTCGTGGAAACGATAAAAGACCAGTGTGGAAAACTTGATATTCTCGTCAATAACGCAGGGATAATGCGCGTGAATACCTTGGAAGACACTAGCCTTGAAGAATATATGAGTGTGATTAATGTCAACCAGGTAGGCACTTTCTTGGGAATGCGCAGTGTGATTCCCTTGATGAAGCAGGGCGGGGGCGGTGCCATTGTCAACATCGCCTCGGCTGACGGAATGGTGGGGTCCAATGGCTTGAGCAGCTATGCGGCTTCAAAGTGGGCGGTGCGCGGTATGACCAAGGTTGCGGCTCGGGAGCTGGGGCAGGACGGAATTCGTGTTAACTCCGTCAATCCGGGTGGTATTGTTACTCCGCTTACCGGTGGCAAAGACGGTGGCTTGGCGCACATGCCCCACGACAGTCGCAAGCAAGTTCCACTCTACCGGGCGGGCGAACCTGAAGAGGTTGCGCAGACCGTATTATTTCTCTCCTCTGAGTTAAGCAGCTATACAACAGGTGGCGATTTTCTGGTGGACGGAGGTTTAATTAATTGCCAGTTATACGAGGCCTTCCCAGGAGCCCCTGTGGACCCTGACTGTGCCGATAGTTAGCCAGTAATATTTGGGTGGCCAAGGCGGCGGGACGCCAATATCAGAGAGCGGTAATTTAATTGGAAATAAGGGAAGCTGACCGATCGGCTGCTGATACAGGTTTTTCATTGGCGGCTGCTTCTTTGATCAACCCAGGCTGGCGATACAGCGCAGCGCCATGGAGACTAGCGAG
>Ga0209081_1000682_pt1 | contig 20463 bp, 19 predicted proteins | sample GOMGulsemesocosm_4_FD_184636 | JGI IMG/M metagenome (GOLD analysis project Ga0209081, IMG submission 184636) | Methane-oxidizing microbial communities from mesocosms in the Gulf of Mexico - GOM15B Gulf of Mexico (SPAdes) (version 2) | ecosystem: Environmental > Aquatic > Marine > Cold seeps... | reverse complement strand
CTCAGATTGAAAAAAGTATAATAAGCCTAACTTTCGGTGTAATTAGTCTTATCCGTTTGTTTTCTTTTTTCATGACGCCAATCAACGGCTTTCCCACAATGAGGGCATTTGTTATCGAGAGCTACTTTCATGTCCTTTTCAAGATCATGGACCTCCTTTAACGCCTCAATTTCAATTTGTTTACTCCGGTTGCTATCAAGAATAATATCAGCATCATCGATGCTAATACCTAAGTTCATTTGAGTTTCCTTTAGTAGCTGCTCTTCGCTAGGAGTGATAATGCCATCTTCCATAACCTCTTCCACCAATTTTTCATAATGAGCTCTGCGTTGCCGTAAGGCTTCACTAAATCCCGATGCTAAGAGGCCGGCTGGTAGAGCAACAATGCCAATGCTTATAACGCTAATAATAGAGGCTAACACTTTTCCCATCGTGGTTATGGGGACGATATCACCGTAACCGACGCTGGTCATAGTAATGATGGCCCACCACATAGCAGCCGGTATGCTGCTAAATACTTCGGGCTGCGCTTCATGTTCAGCTAGGTAGGTTAAGCTTGAAGCCATAATAACAAGCATGCATAGAACAAAAAAAGCGGCGCCAATTGACTTTGACTCATCGGCTAAGACTTTAAGCAAAACAGACATTGACGATGAATAGCGTGTTAATTTGAAAACCCTCAATAACCTAAGGGCGCGCATAAAGCGTAAGTCGATAGTAAAGAAAAAGCCTATATAAAGGGGCAGTATCACAATAAGGTCGATTAGTGCCATGGGCGTTAGCATGTATCGAAGCCTACCCCACAATGGGTGTTTGTATTTTTTATCAGTTTTTTCGGTAGAGCACCAAACGCGAATTAGGTACTCAATGCTAAAAATAATGACGGAAACCAATTCAAAATTTTCAAAAGCGGTGTGATATTTATTTTGTAACGAGGGGAGGGTTTCAAGAATAACGGATAGAACATTAAGTGATATTAGTGCTATTAATGCGATATCAACACTTTTGCTGAATAGATCATTTTTAGTCCTCGTATCCAGTATTTCAATGGCCCTTTTTCTTATAGTTTGCATAAGTTTGTTAGATGATCACTTAATTATCTTCGTCAATTCGTTGCTTTTATAGAGTATTCCATACTTTAGAGTTAAGTCGTAGTGTGTCGTCATACTATTTATGCTTTGGCTTGCTCTTGTAATTTTTGAAGGGGTGTAACAGAATGCCGATCAGATTAAATAACATGATGGCTTTTAACAGCTAATAAATAATGATGTCTAAACTTTGTAAGATCATGAACCCTATTGAGGTCTATTAGTGCAAGAGAAGCGTAAGCAGCTTGAGTATGAGCGTTTGGTGTTGGTATATAGCGATCAGCTTTTCCGTTACGCACTATGGCTTTGTCATGATAAAAGCATGGCTGAAGACTTGGTGCAAGAGACTTGCATGCGGGCGTGGAAGTCCTTAGATAAATTAAAGGATACGAGTTCGAGTAAAGCTTGGTTGATGACAATTTTACGTAATGAACATGCTCGACAATATGCTCGTTATAGACCTGATATGGTTGATTTAAACTTGGATATGCTCAGTTTAAGAGATACCAATAATGATACAAGCGCTGATGCCTTTGCATTAAGGCAGGCATTGAATGAATTGGCTGATGAATATAAAGAGCCGCTCTTATTGCAAGTTATTGTGGGTTTAAGCTGTGAAGAAATAGCATCGGTTTGTAATCTTACCAAAGGTGCAACGATGACACGTTTGTTTAGAGCTAAGCAAAAATTACGTGAGGTATTAAGACCTAATGAGGAGCAGATGGAGTCATGATGAAATGTAAAGACTTTGAGTATGAATTTATTGTCGCCCCTAATGAAATGACGGGTGATGCTAGTGAGCACCTGAAAATTTGCACTGGTTGCCAAGCCTTTGCAGCAAAGCATCAGGCTTTTGAATATCAGCTGGCAGGCGTTATTAACAGTGATGTGCCATCTAACTTACGTGACTCCTTACGTAAAAAACGGGGTGGTCAAGCAACTGGGCGCTGGCGTTTTCCAGTGATGTCTATGGCGCTGGCAGCGTCGATAATAATGGGAGTTGGGCTCGTTAGCTTGAAGGTCTTTACTAACGAACATAGCAACCTGCCTATTGATCGTTTAATTGTTGAGCACTTTAACTATGATGGTGAGCGTTCCCATATGGCGACCGTAGAAGCAAACCCGATGACATTGGTCAAATTAGGTGAGAATTTTGGTGTGAGGGTGAAGTTAGCTGATACGGTGAGTTTTGTAGAAAAATGCTCTATTGGCGATAGCTACGGCTTGCACTTAGTCTACCAGCACAATAACCAGCCGATTACCCTGATATATATGCCAGAGATTCCTTTGGACGAAGCGGTTTCTTTTTATTATGCAGGGCTCAAAGGTTGGGTTAAGCCAATGAAAAAAGGTTCCTTAGCGGTGTTAGCAGGTTCAACGGCGGAGTTACCTAAGCAAGAGCGGGCTAAAGACATTATTGAATGGCTTTAGTTGGCTTGAATTAGTCGTATATTTGGTTGGCTACTTAGAATAATCACTGTAACCAATAGTTCCACCGGATTGTCAAAAGCGTCACTTCTTTTACGAAAACCGGAAAACTGCCAATTTCGTCAGCAAGGTGATATGTTTTTTCATAAGTTTACGAAAATTAATGAAAGAAAAAGCAAGTGCGGTAGGCCTATAAAACGTATGGTTAATTTGATAGTCCAATGTATTCACTCTTTTATTATCCGAGGAAAAAATGAAATATCTTAATAAATACCTTTTTTCTACCCTAATCTTGCTAAATACCAATTTTGCGTTTGCAGATACAAACGAAGCTACACCGAATAAGGTTATTAATGCCTTTGAGAAAAATTTTGGTATTACACAAGGCGAACGACGAAACCACATAAAAGGAACTTGTGCGGTGGGTGAATTTATCGGCTTAAAGGATGCTGCTATTTTTAGTCGTTCAGAATTGTTTTCTGGAAAAGTACTTCCTATTATTGCTCGGTTCTCTCTAGCTGGTGGCAACGCTAATGCACCGGACACAGCTAAAAGCCCGCGAGGCTTAGCTTTAGAGTTTGATCTTCCTGATGGTAGCGTTCAGCACATGGCAATGTTGAACACCCCTGTTTTTGGAGCTGCAAATCCACAAACATTTTATGACATGCTTATAGCAAAAACACCTGATCCTTTGACTGGAAAACCTGACCCAAAAAAAATAAAGGCTTTTAAAGCTAGCCATCCAGATACTGAGGCGCAAGGGCGCTTTATGGCAAATAATAATCCACCGAGCAATTATTATAATAGTGCTTATTATGGGATTCATACATTTAAGTTTGTTAACAAAAACAATAAAGTAACGTTAGTCCGTTGGCGCTTTGTCCCTCAAGATGGTGAAAAACAGCTTAGTAAAGCTGAGCTTCAATCGTTACCAGCAAATTTTCTTGAGAAAGCTTTAATCAAGCGCACGGAAAAAAGCTCAGTAAATTGGGATATGTTGGTCACCATTGGCAAACCAGGGGATATTCAGGACAACCCTACAATTGCATGGCCAAAAGATCGTGAGGAAATAAAAGTGGGTACATTGACTATTAATAAAGCGATGATTCAAAAAGGCGCTAAATGTAAAAACATTAATTTTGACCCGCTCGTTTTAAGTGATGGTATCGAAGCAAGCAATGACCCAGTATTACTTTTCCGTTCGCCATCATATGCTATTTCTTTTTCAAAGCGTCTAAGTAATAAGTAAGGCAATCTAAAAATATAATAAGCGACTCAAGCATCGTTCCGGTGTAAAAAGACGCGCCTATGCTGGGTAGCTAAACGGCGGTTTTTTTGTGCATGTGCTTGGCTCATTGTTGCATAGAAAAACATCAAACTGCCTGCCGCTTAGCAAGGCGTCATTCTGCTGAGTGATCTCGTGCTAACAATAAATAAAAGGCAGGGACAACAAATAAGGTAAATAAGGTGCCAAACCCTAAGCCGGATGCAATGACTAATCCAATATCGAAGCGACTTATAGCGCCGGGGCCTGAGGCAAATAATAAAGGAATCATTGCCACAATCATTGATACGGATGTCATTAAAATAGGTCTTAAACGAACGCAGGCTGCTTTTTCAACCGCATCACGTATGGATAGTTTTTCTGTTAGCTGCAATTGGTTGGCAAACTCTACAATTAAAATACCATTTTTAGCGATGAGTCCAATGAGTGTGATGAGCCCAACCTGGGTATAAATATTTATACTGGCAGCGCCGAGCATTAAAAATGCCATAGCGCTAGCGAGTGATAGCGGAACGGATACTAAAATAATGAGTGGGTCACGCCAACTTTCAAATTGAGCTGCAAGCACTAAATAAATAACGATTAGTGACATGAAAAAGGTAATGATAAGTGCGCTGCCTTGTTGTTTAAACTGGCGCGAGCTACCCGTGTAATCCCAGCGATAACCTTTAGGGAAGGTGATTTTAGCTTGTTCTTCTAAATAGCTTAAGCCTTCAGCAAAGGAGACGCCAGGGTCTAGAATGCCCTCGATAGTGATGCTGTTAAGTTGCTGGAACTGTTTTCTCTTACCTGGCTCAACAGTCTGAGATATTGAGATTAATGAACTAAGAGGTATTTGATCTCCGGCAGCACTTCTAAGGTAAATATTTTTTAGCTGCTCGATATCAAAGCGATCTTTTTCACTGACTTGTGGAATAACTTTATAGCTACGGCCTTGCATGCTAAAGCGGTTAACGTAGCCTTCACCAAAATAACCGGACAAATTTTGACCAATATTCTGCATGCTAATACCTAGGTCAGCAGCACGATCTTTGTTAATTAAAAGGTTTGTTTTTGGTCGGTCAAAGTTGATGTCTTTTTGTAAGAAAATGAAATTACCACTTTCCATTGCCTGACCAATTAACTGGTCTGCATTACTACTAATTTGTTCGTAATTTGCGTCGGATAACACAACAAACTGAACAGGTAAGCCACCACCAGCGCCGGGTAAACTGGGTTGTTCAATCACGGCAGTTCTAAAGCCAGTGACTGCTGCCAGCTTTTGTTGAAGCTCTGGTTTTATTTGCTTTTGTGAGCGTTCTCGTTCTGACTGATGTGCCATTTTGAAGCCACCAAGTACGATGTTTGCATCACCACCGTAACCTAATAAAATAAAACTTTTGTCGTACTCAGGAATGCTTTTAAGAATATCAAATACTTTGCTTGATTGAACTTTTAAATAATCCAAGGTTGATGTTTGAGGCGCTTTGCTAAAAGAGATCAGTAAGCCTCTGTCTTCATTGGGAGCCAGTTCTTTTTTTGAAAGTAAGTACATGGGGTACAGGCTGATTAGTACCACTAGTGAGAAGGCGATGGGGATTGATGGGGTTGATAGTAATGGATGTAACGTTTTTTTATAGCGATTAGTTAATCGTTCGAAAAAGAACTCTACCTTTTTTTCAAAGTTGCCAATTTCCCCGCTAGGTTTCAATATGCGAGCACTCAGCATGGGTACAAGCGTTAAGGCAACTACGCCAGAAATAAAGACGGCGGCTGCTAGTGAAAAGGCAAACTCGGTAAATAAAGTACCTACCAGTCCATCCATAAAGCCGATTGGGAAGTAAACCGCGATAAGCGTGGTAGTCATCGCAATAATGGGTAAACCGAGTTCCTTTGCACCATCAATAGCGGCTTGAACACGAGGTTTCCCCATTTGAATATGCCGGTGAATGTTTTCAACCATAACTATGGCATCGTCAACCACTAGGCCAATAGCTAGAATCATTGCGAGCAGGGTTAGCAGGTTCAACGAATAACCGAGCAGTAACATAATAAAGGCTGCACCAACGAGTGATAAGGGTACGCTGATAGCGGGAATAACGGCAGCGTTGAAAGAGCCTAGTGATAAAAAGATAATGATAATAACGATGCTGAGTGCTTCGAGTAGGGTGATACCTACTTCATTAATGGAGCTGCTGATGAACTTACTTGCATCGTAGGGGAGATCAACCTGAATGCCTTCTGGAAGACTTGTTCTAATATCGTCGATGGCAATTTGTACTTTTTGAGCAACGGTTAGTGGGTTTGAACCGGGTGACTGCTCAATAGCAATAAAGATAGCGGGTTTGCCGTCAAAGAGGTTTTGGCTATCGTAACCCTCAGCGCCAAGCTCGGTATTAGCTACGTCGGATAAACGAATTAACGTGTTATTGCGTTTAGCGATAACAAGTTTATAAAAATCATCTTTTTTTGAAATATCAGTGGTAGCTCCTAAGTCGATGCCAACAAAGCCTCCCTTGGTGCTTCCAATGCTTGATAAATAGTTGTTGTTACGAAGAGCCGTCGATACCTCGCGGGCAGAAATATCTAGGGCGGTCATTCTTTTTGGATCAAGCCAAATACGCATGGCGTAAATGCTTTCACCTAAAATTTTGGCCTGGCCAACACCATTAATTGATTGTAGGCGAGGTTGAACAATACGTAATAGATAGTCGGCAATTTGAGTGGGTTGCCGAGTGTCACTAAAGAAAGCAACATACATTAAGGCCGTGGCAGACCCCGTGGAAGATGAAATGACAGGGTCTTCTGCTTCGGCAGGTAGAACACTGCGTTGGCTGGCTACTTTAGCTTGAATGTCTGCAATAGCATCATTTTCATCGTAATTTAAGTGCATATGCGCTTCAATACTAGAGCTGCCTTGGCGACTAGATGATGAAATATAATCGATGCCTTCGGCCTGTGCGATAGCTTGTTGTAGAGGGGTGGTTATAAAGCCTTTAACCAATTCGCTACTAGCGCCGGGGTATGCGGTGCGAACGGTAATAACAGTGTTTTTTGTTTCTGGGAACTCGCGAATTTCTAAGGAGTTAAGTGCGCGGAGGCCTAAAATAAGAATCAGCAGGCTGATAACACTGGCCAGCACTGGGCGAACGATAAAAATATCAGTAAATTTCACCGGATATCCTTATGGTTTTGTAGTCGTTGAGGGTTGTGTAATGGTAATGGCCATACCGTTGCGCAATTTAACCTGGCCTTCATTAACGACACTATCGTCGAGCGTTAATCCATCAATAATTTCAACGTATCCTTGGCGATGCTCGCCGCTCTTAATGCTACGTTGTATAACCGTTGCTTTGTTATCGTTATGGACGACGATAAAGACACTTTCACCGTAAGTGTTATAAGTTACCGCAGTTTCTGGCAAGGTTAATATAGGGCTAGGTGCTGAAATGGTGAGCGTAACATCAGCAAACATGCTGGGCTTCAGTTGACCCTCAGGGTTATCGATAATGGCTCTTATGGCAATGGTTCTAGTTAGTTGGTCTAAGCTGGGGTTGATAGCCTGTACTTTACCGCTAAACACTTGGTTTGGGTAAGCTTGTACGCGGACACTAACCTTTTGATCAATGCGTACCTGTGAGACATAGCGTTCCGCCAAGGAAAAATCTGCATAGGTTGATGATAAAGAGACGAGAGGAGCAATGTTATGCCCTTTGCCTAAGTATTGGCCAAGGCTGATTTGACAAATGCCCATTACTCCACCAAAAGGCGCATGAATCCTTTTTTTGCTCATGATGCTTTCCTGAGCAAGGACGGCTGTTTTTGCTACATCTAATACAGCACGTGCTTCGTCATGGCTTGATAGTGAGGTCACCTTCTTTATAAGTAGCTTGGCTTGGCGCTTAAATTTAATTTGAGCTAAACGTTCAGAGGCGAGAAGGCCATTAAGTAGGGCTTGGTCAGTATCTGTATTAAGCTCGACTAATACATCGCCTTTCTTTACACGTTGCCCAGACTTAAAGTGAATAGCCGAGACAACGCCAGCAACTTCGTTGCTTAAAATAATGCCTAGTAGAGGAGTGATGTTACCTACAGCGCTTAAATTATTAGCCCATTGCTGCTTAGCCACTTTAACGATACTAACTTGTGGAGGAGGAGGGGCTTTACGTGATGTAGTTTCTTGCTCAATCTGAAGGAATTTACTACCGAACAGTCCACCAAAAATTAATATAATAAAGAGTACGAGGTAGACTATTTTTTTAGTCAAAACTTTCTCCATAGGCCGTGTGGTTTTCCCTAAATCACCGCTTATAGACAATCAGAGGAATTGCTTATTAGTATGCAAAGTATATCAAATATTGCTAGTACGGCTTGAATCAATTTGCCGATGCGTAATAGACTCTACCGTATTCGTTATTAAGGTCTTGCTATGAAACAAATAAAATTACTTTTTCTGTTGGGTTTTCTTGCTTTAACGGCTTGCGCGCACATTGGTGAGCAAAAACAAATGGAACACTTAGACGCTAAGCAGAAGCTATTTATGAAAGCTTTGCGCTGGAAATCGTATGACGTGGCTGCTAGCGTGATTCGTTTTAAAAACCCAGCGAGGACGCTAGCTAAGCTGGATGATTTAAATAAGATTACCGTGACGTCCTATGACCTTATTACTTCGCAGTCAAACCTTAAAGAAGGGACTGCGCTTGCCTATGTCGTATTTTCTTATGTTCAAGATGAAACAGGGCGAGTTTATGAACTTAAGCATGTGCAAAACTGGTGGTTTGATGATGAGTCAAAACAGTGGTTTTTAGGCAGTGATATGCCGATGTTTAAATTGGACTGATTTATAAATGTTTACTCTTTGATAAATTATCACGTAGGTGAGCTTTTTTTTCTTGAAATGCCTCATGCTCACCAAAATCTAGGAACCTATGATAGTGACGGTGTGTCCCCAGTTTTTTTCTTGCGTGCTTGATTGGGCACCAATACAGCTCAGTGCGAGCAATGATTTCAGCGGTATAGGCAATAACCGCATTGCCGTATGTGCAATAAGCACAGTTGAGCTTTTCAATAATATTTAAATAAGGTAGTTGGTGACGATCAGCAATGAAGTAGTCACTACGCTTTACCCTAGGGATGTTATATAGACGGAAACAAATGGCTTGATAAATCTCAATACTAACGTGTACTAGGCATAGTGGAATAACCATGGCGTAGATGAAAGGGATGGAGAGCACTGAACGGATGTTGCTTGACCTTAGCCAAGGTAAAATCCCTACTTTTAGAGCGCGTTGCTGTCTCATGACAGAGGCTTCAAACCTGACTTTAGTTCCTTCGAATTTATACAGTAGGTCGCTTTGCTGTTCGTCAATAAGCTGTTCTAGTTCTTCCTCGAGCTCCTTGATTCGCTGAAGCAGTTGGTTAATGTGGTTCTTCATGATTCCTCCATTTTAAAAGGTAACAATGTTTGTAAGTGAGTCATGTGTGTTGCTAACTGATTTTTCTCTTCTTCAATAAAGGAGGAGATTGCTCGGGAAAAATCAGGGTTCAAAATAACATGATTGGAAAACGTTTTTATAGGCTCAAACCCTCGAGGGATTTTATGTTCACCTTGTGCCCCTGGATCAAAGCGCTGCAATTGATTGGCAATGCAGAAATCAATGCCTTGATAATAGCAGGTTTCAAAGTGTAAGAACTCGTACTCATGCTCGCAACCCCAGTAACGCCCGTATAAATTTTGAGAGTCTTTGAAACATAGAGCTGCGGCAATTAGCTGCCCATCCTTTAACGCACAAAACATCACTAAGTTATCTTGCATGCTTGTGAGTATGGATTGAAAAAATTCCAGATTTAGATAACCTGCTTGGCCGCTGCGTTTTAGGTAGGTTTTCTGATAAAAGCGGTAAAATGAGCTCATTAATTCATCATTAATCTCATGGCCAACAAGGGTATCCATCTGAATGCCTTGCTTGCTGACAGCTAAGCGCTCTTTGTTGATGTTTTTACGTTTCCTAGATTTTAGCTCGCTAAGGAAGTTATCAAAATTATTATACTGCCGATTAAACCAGTGATATTGAACGCCTATGCGTTGCTGCCAGCCGGATTTTTCTAATAAAGTGGATAGCTCATTTTGAGGAAACAATACATGCCAGCTAGATAGCTTCAGTGAGCTGAATTTATCTCGTATAGTTTGGTCAATAAGCCTAATAATGCTTAGTTTTTGTTGTTTATTTTGGACGCTTGTAGAAAACCCTAACCGAGATCCTGTAGCGGGTGTGAAGGGAATGGCTGCCACTAACTTGGGGTAATAATGATGGCCGTGTTTATGGTAAGCGTCAGCCCACGCCCAATCAAAAACATACTCACCATAGGAGTGACTTTTGATAAAACAAGGCATTGCTGCAATATTTTCTCCATCTAAGCTAACAATAATATGTTGGGGTTGCCAGCCAGTTGATGCTTGGGTGCAATCACTGTTTTCAAGGGCTGCTAGAAAGGCATGACGGGTGAAAGGGTAGTCGTTGGCAAAAAGAGCATCCCAGTGGGCTACGGAAATATCGTTAATACTGTGCAGAAAGTTTATTTTCATGCTTTGAGATTAGCCATAAGCGATTAAGTGACATTGTATTCTAGCGTGGCTATTGGAATGTATTTGAAAAACCAGTCAATAGTTAGGCTTGGTTTCTCATGGTTTTACTTTAAAGGCTGAAGTGAGAGCTGAAAAATCGGGTGGCGAAGTAAAATAGAAATAGCAGGTATTAGATATTGTCGAAAAGTGTGTAATGGCATAAGGTGTGCTAAATAAAAAAATAATATTTAGAGGTTGTATGTCTAATAGTACGGTTACACCGTTGCAAAAGCGAAGCCAGACGAATAGTTTAATTGCTGAGTTATTGGAAGAGCGTAAACAAGTTTGGTCTGTGTATTGTATGGTGGCAGGGATAGAGCCGCAGAAAACAGATGAAAGCATGGAAGAATTGGTTAGAAAGTTTTGCCAACTATCAGTTGACTATATTTCTTTGGGGCATTTTGGTGTGTATCAAAGAATTATTGACGGAAAGGAGAGACGACAATCAATTTTGCAGGTTGCTGAGCGAACATACCCGTTAATTTCCAAAGCAACGGTGGCTGTGTTGGATTTTAATGATAAGTACGAAAAATTGACGCCTGCGATGATTTTGCATGATTTGGCGGATGACTTATCAACGGTGGGTGAGCACTTGGCCAATAGGATTGAGTGGGAAGATGAGCTGTTAGGCGAGATGCTTGCCTAGAGTAATTATGAAGTTTTGCCCGCAGTGTGGGGCTGAAACTGAGCTGAGTATACCCGACGGGGACAACCGTGAACGGGACGTGTGTTATTCCTGTGATAGCATTCATTATCAGAACCCAAGGATCATTGCTGGCTGCATTCCTGTTTGGGAAGACAAGGTTTTGTTGTGCAAACGCGCGATAAATCCACGTAAGGGCTATTGGACACTACCTGCTGGCTTTATGGAATTAGCCGAGACGACGGAACAGGCTGCTATTCGAGAAACACTTGAAGAAGCCGGGGCTGTAGTAGAAACCGAGTCGTTATATGCGTTGTTTAACTTGCCGCATATTGGCCAGGTTTATATGATTTATCGCTCAGCATTATTGAAGCCTGAGTTTTCGAGTGGAATAGAAAGTTTGGACACTCGTTTGTTTTCAGAAGACGAAATTCCTTGGGATGAATTAGCCTTCCCTACAATGCGTTTATCACTTGAGTATTACTTCAAAGATAGAGCCGGTGGAAGCTTTACGTTCAGGTCGACCGATATTATTAAACCATTACGCTAACGCTCATTACCTCACAGGTGTTATGAAACGCGAACACATTACCCGTTGTTTAGAGCCCGTTTCAGAGCTTCCTCGTTGGTCCCACCAGCAGCGTGACGATGGCTTGCGTAATGCAGCGGTACTCATTCCCCTAATAGAGCGTAAACAGTGGCAAGTATTGCTCACAAAAAGAACAGATCATTTGAATGACCATGCTGGACAGGTGAGTTTTCCTGGTGGGCGTGCTGATGAGGGGGACCCTTCGCCATTAGAAACAGCCTTGCGTGAAACTGAAGAAGAGGTCGGTATTCAACGCGACCTGATTGAAACAGTTGGCCTACTGCAAGCGCATAAAACGGTAACTGGCTTTAACGTGATTCCCGTTGTTGGCTTGGTGAAACCTGAGTTCACCCTTGAAATAGATTCTTTTGAAGTGGCAGAAGTATTTGAAGTTCCACTATCCATTTTGATGGACACGTCGCTCTATCAGCGGAAGGAAATTGAGTATAAGGGAGAACGGCGACTTTATTGGGAGCTGTTGTACCAAGAGTTCCGTATTTGGGGGGCTACCGCTGAGATGCTGTATAACTTGGCTAATCGCTTAAAAGGCTCTAAACGAATTATCTAGAGCCTGTTGTTTGTTTACTCAGCGCTTGATTCAGGACGAAATTTCATTTGCATACCCTGTAAGAAGTTACGTAAAACTTGGTCTTTACAATGACGGAAATGTTTGTGATCTGGGCGGCGGAAAAACGCACTCAGTTCATGCTTGCTGATGACCAAGCCAGCTTGGGCTAGAATTTCAAGCACATCTTCATTTTTTAAGTTAAGTGCAATTTTCAATTTACGCAACACGATATTGTTATTGATGACTTTTTCAGCTTCTGGAAGCGGACCATCTTGCTTGCCTCGTTTTTCAATAATTAAGCCATTTAGAAAGCTAGCAAACTGTACATCGCCACAGCCTGCGTAATCTTCATGGTTATCTTGCTTTAGCCAGTTACTAACTTGCTCGCGATCCGTTTCGTATTCAGCGTGTTTGAAAATAGCGATCATTGTTGAATCGTTAAAAGCAAAGGTGTAGCGGATGCGGCGTAAAATATCGTTATTAGTCACAGTATTTCCTAGAGTAAGCGTTGAATATCGCGCAAGGGTAGCATTTTGTGCGGCAAACTGCTCAGTCTTTTAGTGAAAAAACAAAATCATAGCGAACTTGTTATGTGTTGTCAGTTTGGTTTTTAGTGCTTGCTTCTAAGTTCAGCAAGTGCTGCTTAGCCTCAAGTCCGCCTGCATAACCCCTTAAGTTTCCATCACTACCGATGACCCGGTGGCAAGGGATAATAATGCTTATGGCGTTTGCGTTATTAGCATTTGCAACGGCTCGAGCAGCTGAGGGTTTATTAATTTTTTTAGCTAGTTGCAAATATGAAATCGTTGAGCCATATGGAATATTGGCTAAACATTGCCAGACTGTTTGTTGGAAAGGAGTGCCAAGCATTAATAAGGGAAGGTTAAATGTGTGAAATTGCTGGGTAAAATAAGCCTCTAGCTGAGTAATAGCCATATCTGTTGTTTCGCTGGCTTGCTCGATATAAGCGGCGTTTAAAATGCCTTGGATACGCTGATCAATACGTGTTCGGGTACGTCTTTCAACCCAGTCACATAGGCAAATTTTATTATCATAAGCACCGAGAATCAGCGTGCCATAAGGGCTTTTGTATAACTGGGTTAGTATCGGATCAATAGCTGACTTCTTCGCTGGCATCACCTTTTTTTCATGGTACATACTTCAGCATCGGTACGTTGGTAGTGCATTTCAAAGGTTGGGGTGCTGCGCCAAGCCTTACTGAGCGTTGGTAACGCTGGCATGCATAAGCCAAAACGCTGGGTGAAACTCCAAGCGTTTGGCTTCTGAGATAAAAGAGATGCGTGGAACAATACCGTGAAGGCTGATTAGGCATCTAAGCTTCGTGTCACAATTTCCAATACATCTTTAGATAAAGGTGCATGGGACTGTATACGTTGCAATTGCTGTTTAATTAATTGCTGGCGTGTGGGGTCAAACTTTTTCCAGCGGCTTAATGAGTTAGCTAAGCGAGCGGCAACCTGTGGGTTAATCGCATCTAGCTCTATGATGTTGTCGGCAATAAAGAGATAACCGGATCCATCGGCAGCATGAAAATGCAGTGGGTTTGCCGAGGCAAAGGCAGATATAACGCTGCGCACTCGGTTAGGTGTTTTCATATCAAAATCTGCGTGTTGAAGCAGTTCTTTAACACGATCTAGCGCACCGGGGCTTTCAGTACAAGCTTGAAGGGTAAACCATTTATCAATAACGAGGTCTTCATTTTTCCATTGCTGATAGAAGCTGTCGAAATGAGAGGCGCTTTGTTGGCTTTCTAGGTGGCTTAGCTGTTCAAGTGCGGCTATTTGATCAGTCATGTTTTGCGCAGTATTGAACTGCTGAATAGACAAGTCACTATGCTCCGCAGGTAAGGCCATTAAGTAATTTAAGCAAAGATTTTTGAAGCTTCGGCGTGCAATATCTTGCGCGCTAATACCGGCATCAGGTTGATGGTTTACTTGATAGTTACTTAACCAAAGTTCTTTGAGTTCACTGGCTATTGCTTGTTTAACCGCTTGGTGTGCTTGATATAAAGCCTCAATATCAACTTCTGCCATTTGTTCAGCAAGGTAAGCTTTTGCTGGCATGCCAAGCAGTAAGGATTGGTAGGCTAGGTCATCGAGTGGTTGTTGTAATATGGAACGAAAAGCGTGCAGCAAGGGCTTGGGCAGTTGGTTGATAGGCTGCTTGCTTTGTATTGCCTTTACTGCATTGAAAATAAGTTCACTTAATACATTTTGCCCCGCTTCCCAGCGATTAAAAGAATCACTATCGTGTTGGAAAAGGGTGATTTGTTGTTGCAAGTTTAAGCGTTGCTTGAGTTTTATCGGTGCTGAAAAACCGCGTAGGATCGAAGGTATGGGTTCTTCGTCGATGTTTTCAAAGCTAAAGCTCTGTTTATACTCGGTTAACTCTAAGGTTGTAGACGGTGCTTGTTCGCTTCCATCGTTATTGATAAGCCCAACGACGATAGGGATATGATAGGGCTGGCTTGCCGTTTTATTGCCAGCACTTTGCTCAAAATTTAGTTGGTAGGTTTTGTTGTTAGCATCGTATTGAGTGCTAACGCTGACGATTGGCGTGCCAGCTTGGTGATACCAGTGAGCAAATTGATCAAAGTTAACGTTGTTGGCATCTTCGAGAGCTTTAATGAAGTCTTCGGTGGTGACGGCTTGCCCATCGTGGCGGTCAAAATACAAGTCACAGCCTTTTCTAAAGCCGGTTTCCCCTAATAGGGTGTGTAACATGCGTACAACTTCAGCGCCTTTTTCATAAATGGTTAGGGTATAGAAGTTGTTTATTTCTACATAGGCATCGGGGCGAATAGGGTGCGATAAGGGGCTGGCATCTTCCGCAAACTGGTGGGTGCGAAGCATGTTAACGTCTTTGATGCGTTTTACAGCAGCGGAAGTTTGGTGCGCGGTGAATTGTTGATCGCGGAAGACGGTAAAACCTTCTTTTAAACTAAGCTGGAACCAGTCGCGACAGGTAACACGATTGCCAGACCAGTTATGGAAATATTCGTGCCCAATGACAGCTTCAATATTTTCAAAATCAGTATCGGTGGCGGTTTTCTCGCTGGCTAAGACATACTTGGTATTAAAGACATTGAGTCCTTTGTTTTCCATTGCCCCCATATTGAAGTGGCTAACGGCAACAATCATATAGAGCTCTAAGTCATACTCACGACCAAAGGCTTCCTCATCCCAACGCATAGAGTTTTTAAGTGATTGCATCGCGTGTTGGGTTTTAGCTAAATCACTTTGTTCAACATATATTTCTAGTGCAATATCGCGGCCAGAGCAGCTGGTGAAGTTATCGTTCAAGCAAGCTAAATCACCGGCGACGATGGCGAATAGGTAGCAGGGCTTAGGGAAGGGGTCGTGCCAATTGGCGGTGTGTTTATTGTCGTTTGCATTGCTTGTTTGTAAGCGGTTGCCGTTGGATAGCAAAACGGGATACTTGTCTTTATCGGCGGTCATGCTAACACTAAAAATAGACATGACATCGGGGCGATCTAAAAACCAAGTAATGCGCCTAAAACCTTCGGCTTCACACTGAGTGCAAAGCATTCCCTTCGATTCATACAAGCCACTTAGAGCCGTATTGCTGGACGGGTTGATACGGTTATTTATTTCAAGTTTAAAGTCATTAGGCGCGTTTTTAATGGTTAGCGTTGCCTCATCTAATAGGTAGGCGCTGTCATTTAATAATTCACCATTTAAACGAATATCAATAAGTTCTAATTCCTCACCCATTAATACTAAGTCAGCCTGTTGGTTTTTGCTGTTTGAGTTGCGTTGAATACTTAAGCATGAACTGACGCAGGTATCATCTGCGGACAGCTCAAAATGCAGTTGGGTGTGGCTGATTAAGAAATCAGGAACGCTGTAATCTTTTAAGTAAATAGTCTTTTGTGAGGTGTTAGGCATAGATAAGGTGTTAATTAGATTTAGTTGAAGCAATCGCTAGTAATGCCCAAGCGATTAGCAGGCAAACGCCACCAATCGGCGTAATAATGCCGAGCATTTTGTTAGCGCTTAGACTGAGTGCGTATAAACTACCTGAAAACAAGCAAATGCCTGCGAACATAAAATAAGCAGACTTATTGAGTAGCGAGCTAGGCTTGTGTTGTTGTTGCAAGCCGACTATCAGTAAGCCGATGGCGTGCCACATGTGGTAATCCACCGCAGTGTGATAAATCACCAGCATATCGGTGGATAATGTTCCTTTTAAACCATGCGCACCGAATGCTCCAAACGCGACCGCTAGAAACGCGAGAGAACTACCCGCAGTAATCGATAAAGTTGATCGCACGGCTTACTTTTCTAATAAGCGAGGCATCATTTCAGCCAAATTACAGGGTCTTGTTCTGTAGTCAAGCTGAGCATTAATTAATTTGTCCCAAGCTGTTCTGCAAGCGCCTGATGAGCCGGGTACGCAGAAAATATAGTGTCCATTTGCAACGCCAGCAATGGCTCGAGATTGCATTGTGGAGGTGCCAATTTCTTCATATGAAATGCTGCGGAAAACCTCTCCAAAACCAGATAGTTCTTTATCAAGTAGCGGCTGTATGGCTTCAGGCGTACCATCGCGGCCGGTGACTCCAGTGCCCCCAGTGGTGATGATGACGTTAATATCGGTATCGGCAATCCACGCGGACATTTTGGCTCTAATTTGATAAATATCATCAATAATAATGGCCTTTTCAGCGCAGTGGTGTCCAGCTTCAATAAGTCTTTCAACCAGAGTTTTTCCCGAGGTGTCAGTTTCTTCGGTGCGTGAGTCGGATACCACCATAATAGCGATATTAAGAGGGACAAATTGACGTTCGTTATTAGACATATTGGGTTACCTGATGATTAAGAAGAAGGCGCTATTATCGCGGTGAACATTAAGTAAGAGCGAGGTCCGCCCCTTCGCAAGCTTAATGAGCTCTACAGTATTATGTACGGGAGCTTTATTGGCTCGTGAAATGATGTCGCCTTTGCGTAAGCCGTTGTTCCATGCTGGGGAACGGGGACGAATATCAGCGACTTTCACGCCCTGTTTGAAGTGCTGTCGCGTACTGTTATCTGATAGGTTTGAGAAGATTGCGCCTTCTAGTTGGCGATGAATTTGAGCGCCGCGAATACTAGCTACTTTTCGCTCACCTATTTGAATAGTAATTTGCAGTTGCCGCTCTTGGCGAAGGACTTGCAATTGTGCTTTATCTCCAACACTGAGTAAGCCGAGACTGTTTCGCAATTTGGCGCTGCTGGTGATTTTTTTACCGTTGACGGCAAGAATAATATCCCCAGGGTATAGCGGCGCTCTAGAGGCTGGGGAGTTTCTCGCTACTTGAGTGATAATCGCGCCATGTTGTAAGTCTAAATTAAAGGCTTCTGCTAACTCGTGTGTTAAATCTTGTACGTTAATACCTAGTTGACCACGGTTGATTTTGCCAAATTTAACTAGTTGGTTTTTTAAGCTAACAGCCATGTTACTGGGTATGGCAAAACCAATACCGACATTGCCACCACCGGGTGCAATAATAGCGGTATTAATGCCAATTAACTCGCCCCTTAAATTAATTAATGCACCACCTGAGTTACCTGGGTTGATTGAGGCATCTGTTTGAATGAAGTCCTCGTACCCTTCAATGCCAAGTCCAGAGCGACCCAAAGCGCTAACAATACCGGAAGTGACCGTTTGCCCTAAACCGAAAGGGTTGCCGATAGCAATAACAAAGTCGCCTACGCGAAGCTTGTCCGAATCAGCAATGTCTAAACCAATGAGGTTTTTACCGTTAATTTTAATAACAGCAACGTCCGACTCAGGATCGCTGCCTACTATTTTTGCGTTAAATGAACGTCCATCACGCAAGGTGACGGTGATTTTATTGGCCTTATCAATAACATGATGGTTGGTGATAATAAGACCTTTCGACGCATCGACGATAACCCCTGAGCCTAAGCTCTGAGATGAACGAGGTCTTGGGGCATTAGGAACTTGGAAGAAGCGACGAAAGAAAGGGTCATTAAGCAGAGGGTTTTCACCTCGTTGAGCCATGTTTGTAGTCGCTATGTTAACAACGGCAGGGGTTACTTGCTCAAGAATGGGGGCTAAACTTGGCAAGGCTTGCTTGCCAATAAAGCTTGGAATGGCTGCTTGTGCCTGGCTGCATACTAGGCCAAGCAATAAACAGCGGATTAGGAATTTACTAAGAGCCATCATTACTTTATAGCGCTTAATCGTCTATGTCGTCAGCATCAAGCTGGCCACTCATTCGACGGCGAACATGCGACCACGACATTCCGGTGGCAAGAAGTAGACATAGAATACTCTGTAGTATGTAAATCATAGCTTGGATGTTGTCGGTAGAAACAATGCCCCAGTCGACGATAGCCCAAAATATACAGGCAAAAAAGGCGACAGCTAAACCAATGCCTATCGGGCCTAAAGAGCGCAATGTAGCGCGAATGAAAATGACCCAGCCAATAAGTAATGCGAAACCAGCTAGAGCCATGATCGGAGTAATATCCGTTAAGTTTAAAATGACCCAGTGGTAATAAGATAAGCCAGCAGGGTTGTAACTGCTAAAAACGAGAACCAAGGCAATACACAAGCGAATGAAGAAGTTTGACCATGAGAATTGGTTTGCTTTCAATTGAGATTCCTTTCGTCGTGTTTTTGGGTAGTGTTCATTCTAACTGAAAAAAGGTATGTTTGATGAAGGTTAGTAAAATAGCTTGCAGGGCAATTAATTTAATAAGAATTGCATGGACAAACTTAAATAATCTTATCGCATTGGACTACACTATAAACTATGAGTAGCCGCCATTTATTTAAACGAGTTATATGAACGCATTAATCAGTAAAAGAGAGCAAGATATCCTTAGGACGTTTATTCCTTGGAATACCTTGCCAACTGCTCGTTTTGAAGAGATTTGCGCTGAGACTACAATAGAAGAACACCCTAAGGGCACGGTTTTATTTGAACAAGGGGATGATGAGAAAGAGTTTGTTTACCTTATCAGTGGAATGATTTCCTTGTTTGCAGGTGAAATGGAGATGGAAACGATTGTGACGGGCTCAGAAGCAGCGCGTTTTGCCATTGCTCATTATATCCCTCGTAAAGTGAAAGCCGTTGCTAAGTCAAAGGTTCGGGTTGTGCGTTTAGCGACTTATAAGTTGGATATTGATAGCCCGAAAGATAAAGGGCAGAGATCTACTGTTAGCGTGGAAGAAGAGCAGGGCGGTGACTGGATGATGACGATGTTGCAATCGCCCGTTTTTCAACGTTTGCCAGCATCGAATTTACAAAAAGTAATGATGCAAATGGAAGAGATTTCATTTGAGGCGGGTGAGGTCGTTGTTAAGCAAGGCGATGAGGCCGATTATTACTACATTATTAAAGCGGGTGATTGCGAGTTAATACGCCAAGCATCCGCCGGTGCCCGACCGATAAAACTCGCCGAGTTACATAGTTGTGAAGCCTTTGGTGAAGATGCCCTATTATCGGGTAATCCACGAAATGTAACGGTAAAAATGAAAGGCAAGGGGCAGATGCTTCGCTTGTCTAAGCAGAACTTTATTTCTTTAGTTAAAGAACCTGTTTTGCAGTATGTATCATTTGATGAAGGGCTACAGCAAGTTAATTCCGGCGCAAGTTGGTTAGATGTCCGAGGTCCTGATATTTATGAGAGCGACCATATTGATAACAGTGTCAATATTCCGTTCTTTTCGTTGCGCATGAAAGTTGCCGAGTTACGCCATGATCAGCTGCAAGTATTGGTTTGTGATAATGGGCGAACCAGTGAGGCAGCTGCCTTTTTATTATTGAAGTTTGGTTTTAATGCCCTTATTTTGAAGGGGGGTATGCAAGGCCTTAAGAAAAGAAGTACTGCACCAGCAGTTAAAGCGCCAATTACTCCTGAAAAGAAAGCTATTGTTGAAAACTCACCCAAAGAGGCTGTAGCGGCTAACAGTGCCGTGAAAATGGCGCAAGGTGATTTTGCTGAGCTTGAAAAACGCTGCGCTGAATCTACTGAAAAGTTAAGTTCTTCTGAAGATGAATGCGTAGCCTTGCAAGAGAGGCTTGCTCAGCAAGATATTGTTGTGTCTGAGCTTCAGCTTAATGCTGCAAGCTTGAGTGAACAATTGCAGGCGAATGAAAGTCAGTTTGACGATGCCCTGACGGCGGAGAAAGAGCAGTCCGCTTTACGGTTTGAAGAGTTAGAACAGCAACAAATTAAGCTAGGTGAAACTAAGCGAGAGGC
>Ga0209081_1000680_pt1 | contig 20469 bp, 17 predicted proteins | sample GOMGulsemesocosm_4_FD_184636 | JGI IMG/M metagenome (GOLD analysis project Ga0209081, IMG submission 184636) | Methane-oxidizing microbial communities from mesocosms in the Gulf of Mexico - GOM15B Gulf of Mexico (SPAdes) (version 2) | ecosystem: Environmental > Aquatic > Marine > Cold seeps... | reverse complement strand
TTTGTGGATGAGGGTGGGCAGTGCGATCACCAGCGTAACAAGAGCGACAACAGTAATGCTCGCGATTTTAATGAGTTTGGATTTCATGTGTGCCTCTACTGACAATAATCGATTTACTTCACGAAAAAAACAAAGCTAGAAATACCAAAAAAACAGCCCTCATAGGGGCTGTTTTTTGACGTGTGCAAGCTTGCCTTAGAAGTTGTATTTAGCCGTAGCGCCGATGGTGCGATTCGGAGCCAGTATATAAGCTGAAGTGCCAGCAAATGACAAATTCTCGGTAGTAAACGAAGCATAGGCATGGTCGGTCAGGTTTTTGCCCCAAAGCGACACATTCCAGTTCTCGTTACGCCAGCCAATTTTGAGGTTAAGCAATTCACGATTTTGTACGAAGTCAGAGCCGGTGGTGTGATCGCCCATAAAGCTATAGTCGGCACGGGTGTATAGCGTGCCGTCCGCCATCGGGATGACCAGAGTGGCGGCCACGTTACCCTGCATTTCAGGGACTAAGAACAGGGCGTCGCCCTTGTTCGCGCCTGCAGTGATTTCAGCTTTCTTCATATACATCAGGCCGGCTTCTAGGGTGAGGTTTTCTAGTGGTCTGGCTTGAAGGTTTAAATCAATGCCTGAAACGACAACCTCACCCTCGTTACGAACAGAAGTGCCGGCGCCACCTGGCAACTGAAAACTCTGCTGGTAGTCAGAAATTTCAGTGCGGAACGCGGTAATGTTGGTGCGCAGGCGTGAGTCTAGGGTGGTGGATTTTAAGCCCAGCTCGAAGCTCAAAGTATCTTCGTCGTCGAACTCACGATCTGCACGGGTAAGGCCGCTAACGCCGTTAAACCCACCGGATTTTGTCCCGGTACTGGCGCTGGCAAATAACATGGCGTCATCGCTCAGGTTGTAGCTGGTTTTCAGCATCCAGTCGACATTTTGGCTGCTGCGCTTCCAGTCAGCGTCGATGGGTGTGACGATGCCGTAGGCGAGAGTCATGGCTTTACGCTGTTCGGGTGTTGGAACAAAAAAACCACCCATGCCATTGGGCAGTGCAGGCACGGCCATGGGGTTGGTGATTAGTGCGGTAGAGATCGCGTCACTTTGCAGCCGTGCTTGCTTTTCCTCATCGGTCCAGCGCAGGCCCGCGGTAAAGTCCAGCTGGTCATTGGCGTGCCAAGTGGTCTGACCAAAGGTGGCGATAGTGCGGGTGTTCCATTCGTGATTCATCTTCGCGTTGTCACCCGCGGCCGCGATCAATGCAAACGCAGTGCTGCCGGTATTGGCAAAGCCAGAGGCGACCATGTGCTCGCCGATTTCCCCGAGCGCAAAGTTTTCATCGCCGCGGGTAACAGTGCCGTCGTAATAAAACAGACCGGCTTGATACTCTAGGGCTTGGTCGCTGTTAGACGTGAACCGAATCTCTTGGGAGAAATTCTCTCCGCTTCTCTTCTCGTAAAAGGTGATGATGTCCAATTGAGTGCGGTCGGCGTCGATGGTTTCGCTGTTCTCAAATTCATCGTAAGCGGTGATAGATTTGAGGCTGCCGCTGTCGAAATCATAATCCACGACCATGGAAAGCGCATCAGACTCAACCTTAATTCCGGTGTTAGCACTGGTGCCCGTTAGATAATCAAAAGGGTTGTTTTTATCGGCGGCATAGCCATTGGCCATTAATAGACCGTTAGTGGCGTCAGACACCGTGGCGTCTGCGCCGCCTAAGCTGCCTTCGCGCTCAACGTGAGCGGCGCTGAGGGTTACATGCAGAGACTCGCTCGGGCTATAAGCCAACTTGCCGCTGAGGTTCCAGTCGTCGTTACTGCCCAGATCTTCACCGCCACTGTTTTTAATGTAGCCGTCTTGTTGGTTGCTGCTGCCAGAGACACGATAGGCTAGTGTGTCAGAAAGGGGGCCAGAGACAGCGGCCGTCATCTTGCGAAGGTTGCGCTCGCCACCTTGAATTTCAACATAGCCTTCAGTGGACTCGATGTTGGGCTGCTTGGTGATAATGCTGATGGCGCCCGCATTGGTATTTTTACCGTACAGAGTGCCCTGGGGGCCTTGCAGAACTTCGATACGTTCAATATCTGTTAAGTCGGATAAACCCAAACCGGCGGCGCTTTGGTAGATGCCGTCCACAAAGATACCCACCGAAGGTTCATTGGCGGGGTCTGTACCGCTGGTGCCGATACCGCGAATATTGACACGGGTACTGAATGGCCCTAGTGGTGTCGCTATGGTTAGGCTGGGAGTAATGGTGGCGACATCAACGGCGTTATTTAAGCCTGCGTCTTCAATTGTCTCGGCGCTAAAGGCATTAACGGTAAGTGCTACATTCTGTAGGCTGACGGCTCGTTTGGTGGCTGTTACGACGATTTCCTCTAGGGCGAATTCTTGAGCCAGGGTGTTGCTGGCCATTAGGCCTAAGGATACGGCGAAGGCTAAGGGTGCTGATTTAAATTTCATAATAGCAATTCCATCTCTGTTTATAGTTATAGGTTTTTTTATACGCTTGGCTTCTACTGCTACAGGTGAGCCTTACTCTTTCTTATGACACTCATAGTGCCAATATAAAAGTGATAGAGCAGAAAATCAACTATTTACATTGCTTATGCCAAAATATTTCTTGTGTATGATGCCTTATCACTATTTAGCTAATAGCAGCAGGGTTCATATTTTGGCACTTCTATGTCACTATGTTTTTTATAACCTTGTAGGCGGAGTGAATGATGACGATCGAAAAATCAATTGAGTCTAAAGTTGATGGCAGAAAGCAGCGCAGTGAGCGCAGCCGAGAGCTCATTATTGGGGCGACGATAGATTTGATTAATGAGGGCAATTTAATGCCTACTGCCCAAGAGGTTTCTATTCGGGCTGATGTGGGTATTCGATCGGTATTCAGGCATTTTGCCGATATGGATTCGCTCTATGCCACGATGAATGTTGTGGCCGTCGATATTTTCAATAAGCTCTATGAGGGGACTCAGCCCTCAGGCACGCTCAATGAACGTATTCAGCAAACCGTAACCTTGTACCACAAGGGCTTCGAAGAGAACAAATACATGCTCTTGACCACCATGGTGCGAAGAACCGAATCGAACCTTCTTGTTAAGCAATACCGAGAAGCCATGTCGGACCTGGAAAAAGATTTTCAACGCCGAGTTCCAGAGGTGCTTGACATGCCTGAGGCGGTTCGCAATGGCGTCGCTGCCGCGCGGTCTTTTACCACCTATGATCGTTTGCGTCACCTTCAGGGTTTGAGCCAGAAAAAGACCATCGCGGCTGTGACCACAATGATCACCTCGCTGATGAATCATCACGCCTCATAAGTGGTTCAGCTCATGCTGAATTTCCCCTAGCTTAGTCTTTCTCACTATCTTCTCTTCGATATCTTGATATGTTGCCGTTGTTATGACACTCTTCATGTCATTACTATTGGGTGTTCAGGTAGGTGTTCAGGTGGGTGTGCAGATGTTAAAAAAAATTGCCTTAAGTTTATTGGTCGTGGTGGTGTTGGCAGGGACGGCAGCGTGGTTTAAGCGCATCGACCTAATGCTTGCGCTGGTAAAATATAAGTCTGATCGAGAGTTTGTGGTGGCACCTCATCGTGAAACACCGTGGCAACAAGGCCCATCTATCGACACAGGCGACAGTGCAGAGCGTCCACCCAATGTCATCATGATCGTAGCCGATGATTTAGGCTTTAATGATATTTCGACGTTTGGGGGTGGTGTGGCGGGTGGTCGAGTCAAAACGCCGAGTATCGATCGCCTTGCCGCCGAAGGCGCGGTTTTTAAACAGGCCTATGCCGGTAACGCAACTTGTGCACCGTCCCGCGCGATGATGATGACGGGGCGCTACCCAACCCGCACGGGTTTTGAGTTCACGCCAACACCTTCGGGCATGGGGTCTACGGTTGCCATGGTCAGTAACAGTTTAGATAACGGCTTACCACCGGTGCTAGCCAGTGAAAAATCCAGTGAAAGCACCCTTAGCTATGAAGAAAAAGGCTTACCCAGTTCTGAGGTAACAGTAGCGGAGATGTTAAAAGGGCGGGGTTATTACACTGCGCATATTGGCAAATGGCATCTTGGACGCAGCCCTGGCTCAACGCCTAATGATCAAGGTTTTGATGACAGCTTACTGATGGCCAGCGGTCTTTACTTACCCGAGCAAGACCCGCAGGTGGTCAACGCCAAACTCGATTTTGACCCCATCGATAAATTTCTCTGGGCCCGCTTAAACTACGCCGCCTCGTTCAACAACGGCGGCGATCAGCGTTTTGAGCCAGGTGGCTACCTCACTGATTACTGGACCGATGAATCCATTGCCGTTATTAAAGCCAACAAACACCGTCCCTTTTTTTTGTATCTAGCCCATTGGGGAGTGCACACGCCACTGCAGGCAACCCGTGAAGACTTTGAAGCCGTGGGTGATATCAAACCCCATCGTCTGCGTGTGTATGCGGCGATGATTCGCGCGCTCGATAGAAGCGTGGGTCGCATTGTCTCATCGCTTGAGCAGGAAGGCTTGACCGACAATACCATCATCATGTTCACCAGCGATAACGGCGGTCCTGGTTATCTGGGTATCGATGACGTCAATGCGCCTTTCCGTGGTTGGAAAATCACCAACTTCGAAGGAGGCTTGCGGGTGCCTATGTTTGTTAAGTGGCCGACTAAAATTGCCGCCGGTACTGAGTTAGATAAACCGGTGGCCCACATTGACATGCTGCCAACAATTGCGGCGGCGACTGATACGCCTTTGCCGAAAGATGTGATCATCGACGGTGTTGATTTTATGCCCTTGGTCGCTGGGCAGGCGACCGAGCAAGACGCGATTAGCTCCCGCGAGACTTTGTTTTGGCAGAGTGGTTATTACCGAGTAGTAAGGCACGGCGATTGGAAATTACAAATCAATGGCTTTCAGTCTAAGCAGTGGTTGTATAACTTGGCGCTTGACCCCACAGAGAAAAACAATCTGGCCGCTGAGCGCCCCGATAAACTGGCTCAGTTGGAGGCCTTACTAGATGAGCATCAGGCTTCAGCTCGCGCACCTTTGTATCTTAACGAGGCGCACCTGCCTGTGATGATTGATAAGCCACTAGGCCAGCCAATGGTCAAAGGCGATGAGTATATTTATTGGCCTAATTGATCTGGTTCCGCAGAGACACCGCTAGGTAATTCTATGACCCTTACGAACAGTATCCCCGCGAATATTTCGCAGGAACAAAAGCTTCACGCCGAGAGCAAAGTCTTAAAGCCGAGCGAAGAGGACCACTACCGAATTTGGCAGGCGCAGGCTTCCCCTTACTCTTATAAAGTCATGACCTTTATGAATTACAAAGGCATTGCCTATAAAAAAGTGCGTGCCAGCATGCAGGAGCTGGATTGGGTCAAGACCGTGGCCGGACAATCCATCGTTCCGGTTATGCTGTCGCCCGATGGTCAGGTGATGCAGGACTCCACCCCGATCATGATACACCTCGAAGAAAAATTCCCGGCAATTAAAACTATACCTAATGATGCCAGACTCGCGTTTATCATGTGGTTGATCGAAGAGTTCGGGGACGAATACATGACCCGCATTCAAATGCACACCCGCTGGGGTAACGAGCAAAATCAGAATGCATTGAGTCACCGTATTGCACGCGGGCTCACCTTCGGTAGTGTCGACGTAGACACGCAATCGTTAGCGCCCGTTCTTTTCGATAGGCAACGTGGTTTTAATCAACACCTTGGTTTAGTGGGGGAGGGGGTTCGAGCGAGTATGGATCAACAGATTGAAGATTTGTTGGCGATTCTTGAAGAGCACTTCTTAGAGTATCAGTTTATCTTAGGTTTTAAGCCGTCAATGGCTGACTTTGCACTCTATGGTCCACTCAAGGTGCATCTGTATGAAGATCCCCAGTCTAATGAGATTATGGAGAGCAAAGCGCCGCGCACCTGTAATTGGATTCAGACCATCAGTGACCTGGGTGACCCCCGAGGCTGTGCGGGGCAAATGGAATTTGGTGAGTGGATTGATTTTGATGACGGCTTGCCAGCAAGCTTGCAGGCCTTGCTCGCCTTTATCGGTAAAACCTACATCCCTTTTGCCGCGATAGGGGCTGAAGCCTGCGTGAAACGAGAGAAACAGTTCGAGGCCGAAATATATGGTGTGAAAGCTACCTTCAGTGCTCATCAATACAGAGCCTGGTCCTTTGAGCAGCTTCAGCTACGCTATGAGTCATTACCTGAAAGTGATAGGCGCGAACTGGATAAAATGTTGGTTAGTGCATCGATCATGCCGGCAATGATGAGCGGCGGTATTTTGCATAACGGTTTGTTTGATGGGTTTACTCCCCCTTTTATTAAGGACGGTATTCCCGATGCACGCGTTAAGCGAATGAAGGAAAAACAAAATAACGAGTAATTGTGAACCAGAATTAAGCGGTTGGAGTCGTTTCGAGTAAAATTTCTTCAGAGAAAATTACCAAGCCGCCCGCTTTTAGAAACCTCTTGATTTTTACAGGCTCAATTTCATTTAGTTGATGGTAGGGCGGCAATAATTTCAGCCACGATGGGTTCTGGATTCCAACTATCTTCGTCGAAGGTCATACCCAGTCTCACGATCACTAACTTCTTTGATGGAATAATCAGAGTCATCTGGCCGTTGTGACCTCGAGCAGCATAGGCGTCAGCGGGCACACTTGGCATCCACTGAGTAGCCCCTTTAGCATTGAGCCAGAACTGGGCACCATAAGGACGTTTTTTAAGAGACGCTGGTGACGCTGTGTTGGTGTAGTCGGCCCAATCGAGTGGCAAGATTTGTTCACCGTTGAACTTGCCATCGTTGAGGTAAAGCTGGCCAAAGCGTATCCAGTCTCGAGCGCTGGCGTACATAAAGGCGCCGCCGGCAAAGGTGCCTGCGGCGTCGGCTTGTAAGTAACTGTGGTACATGCCGAGCTTGTCAAACAATTGCTCGCGGGCGAAGCGGTAGTACTCTTCGTCGTTGTCGATGGTGTCGCGGATGATTTTGGCCAGTAATACGGGGTTGAGTGTTTGGTAGGCCCAATCTTCACCGGGCGCACCGCTGAGCTGAAATTGACTGGCAGCTGCAGCCATGTCTGGGCTTACAAACAACACTCTATTAACGTCCGATAAGGGTTTGTCTTCATAACCTTCGCTATAGTCAAACACGCTCACCATGCGCAGCATGTCATCGACGGTCACATTGCTGCGTGGATCTCCCGGGTTCTGCCAAGCCCTAATGTTGGCGGGTTGTTGTATATCTATCTTTCCTTGTTGCACCAAAATTCCCACCTGCGCACTGGTGACACTTTTGGTCATAGACATGCCGCGAAGAGGTGTGTTTTTACCGAAACCGTCGCCATAACGTTCAGCGATTAGCTGACCGTCGTAATGCACCAGCAATGCGCGGGTATTTATTCGTTTCTCATAATCGGTTTCGGTTTCGTCAAATGCTAAATCAACGGCTGCCCTTAAACGAACTTGATCAAGGCCGACAATCTTCGGTGTATTTTCAGGCCAAGCAAGGGCGGGGTTTGCCTTGGTAGGTAGTGCGGCGCTAGCCTGTTTAGCGATAGAAATTTGCTCCTCAGTGGCAAAGGCTAATAGCGAGCAACCCATGCCTGGGCGATAGAGGGCTGTATTAGTAAACTCGATGGGGCCAATGTCGAGGGTTGAGGTGACAAAGTCCTCGTGCACCGTCGTTTTGGTAAGGCGCTGCTGTTTTTTATTGATGTCTTGCGTTAGGGCTTGAGCAGGTTGTCGATCAGCGATAAAGGTGGTGGTGCAAATGGTGTGGGCCGCGTAGCCCGTGACCAATGGAGCTATCTCAGTTAAGAAGTTCTTCATTTTTAAGGCGTAGACGCCTCCAACTCCTATACCAATTGCAGCGAGTATAGGGATTAAAATTTTTGTGCGTATTTTCTTTGTGGTCATGAATAAACCTAAATGCATGCACTCATTAATTTTAACTTTATTCTTCCATATTGACACTCTCTATGTCAATATAATTTGGGTGCAATATGCCGATGCTGCCTTGCTTGCAATTGCGTCTGTCGGCATCTTATTTCGATCACAAATATTTAAGTTGGGTTCTTATGAGAAAGTGGGTAATCAGAATGCTAGGGGGCTTAGCTTTGGCACTTATGGGGGCTTTTTGGCTGGCGTTTTTGTCAGATCGACCAGCGCTAATGACTGACCCGGCTATTTTTGCAGGAGATGGCAGCAGCATTAACTATTGTCAGCTACCTGAACTCGATGGGTCGGGAAAAATGGCAATGGATATACCTAAGGGCAATACCCCCGGCTGTGGTTATGAGCATTTCCCTTTGCCAATTCTGGCGGGCTGTACCGAACCATTACCCGAGGGGGCGGATGACATACGCGGCTTATGGATCGGTGTGAAAGGCGGTCATGTCGGCCATGTAGAGCGGCTAGAGCAGTGTGGTTCGCGGGTAGTGATTACCGCGGCAGGCATCATTCATGACGGCGGCCCTAATGCGAATGCTGACAGCGTGGGCTTAAATTCCAATGACACCGAGGGTTCAGTGTTGTTTATGGTGGCCGGCAAAGAGTATTGCGCCAGAACATCGGCCAGCATGACCTGGCGTAACAAAGTGTTAGATTTTAATGTGTTTGGATTTGGCCCAGTTGTGGTTAGACGCTACCTAGAGAAAGGGCCAGAAGGTGAACAGTTGGTTTGGGAATACGCCGATGGTAGCACTACCCATATGGATAGAATTTGCCACTTGCCTGATGCGCAGAAAGTGCCGCTCAAGCGAGGCAAGCGCTTTCAGCTATATTAGCTCGCAAAACTACGTCAGTTCAATGCTTACACCAGTGCAATGTGCAGCAGTGAAGCAATGAGCATTATTGCCATTGGCGCAAGGATTTTCATTCCCCCCACAACAGACCAGGGCGCGGCAGGAAAGGCGAAGGTTCTATCGAGTGATTCGAGTTTCAGGTGATGCAGGGGGCTGCCGATAGTCTCCAACAAAATTTCCGCCATATCGCTGCGACTTCGGTAACGTACTAAAAAAGCAGATTCCCACTGGTCACTTTCGCCGGTGTTGAGGGTTTCAAGGTTTCTTGTGGCTGCTCTTGCCAGCGCCACAGGGTGCCCTGCACGTTTGAGAACGCCGCTCAAAAACGGTTTGCTGTATTGCTCTAGTTTAATCAGAGATTCTTTTCGTGGCTGCTTTATCACCAACAGATTTACCATTACCAGATCTTTTCCGTCGTCGTTTGCCAGAAGTTCGCGCATGTGTTCGCAGCGCTCTTCGTCGAGACCGTTCTGCTTCATTGTGGCCAGAGTTCTCTGAATAAATTCGGGGCTGGCTTTGCGGCCAAGACCGTAATACCACAAGCGAAATATAAGGTAGAGGGCGATGGCTGAACCGATAATGATGTAAGACGTCATGGCTTCAAATGCTCTTTAGGTGGCGTATTAATCTAGTGAATGAATTATAGTAATTTTGGGGCTGGTAATCATCATTTGATTGCCATAGTATGTATTGACACTGACAATGACAATAGATTCATTGAAAAATTATCACTTGGAGAGCCCATGAGTAATACGATGAGCCAAGTACGCTTTAGCAAGGCCGCAGAGGGTATTCCCGCGGCCGATACCTGGGCGTTTAGCCACGACCCTTTGCCGGCGCTGAAAGAAGGTGAAATTGCGGTAAAGATGCATTACCTCTCCGTTGATCCAGCGATGAAGGGTTGGATAAGCGCTAAACGCAGCTACATAGAGCCTGTGAACCTGGGTGAGGTGATGCGTGGTTTTGGTGTCGGTGAAGTCATTGAGTCGCGCTCTGCTTATTATCAGCTTGGTGATTATTGTACGGGTTTTACGGGTATTTGTACTCATGGCGTTTACAACAGTCGGGCCTTACGAAAGGTTGACGCTTCCCTGGCGCCAGTCAGTCATTTAATGGGCGGTCTGGGTATGCCTGGCTTTACCGCCTATTTCGGCCTGCTTGATATCGGCAAGCCCCAAGAAGGCGAAACCGTGGTGGTTTCTTCCGCCGCCGGTGCAGTGGGGCATGTTGTGTGTCAAATAGCGAAGCTAAAAGGCTGCCGCGTGGTAGCCATTGCCGGTGGTCCTGAAAAATGTCGTTATCTCAAAGAAGACTTGGGGCTTGATGCCGTGATTGATTATCGCAGTGAAGATATTGACGCGGCTCTAAAAATTGCAGCTCCCGATGGTATTGACGTATTTTTTGATGGGGTGGGCGGTGAAATTTTGGATGCCGTATTGATGCAAGTAAATCGTTATGCACGCTTGATCATCTGTGGCGCTATTTCGCAGTACAGTGATATGAACAAACAAGTGGGGCCCGCTAATTACATGCAGCTAATTGCCCAGAGTGCCACTATGCAGGGTTTTACGATGCGTGATTATATGCATCGTGTCAAAGAAGCCTTTTTGGATCTGTTAACCTGGAATATAAACGGGGAAGTTAAATTCAATGAGCACATTCTGGAGGGCATTGAACTGTTCCCAGAGGCGGTGCAGATGGTCTTTAAAGGCGAGAATCACGGCAAGTTAATGATTAAAGTGATCAGTGATGAGGCCTAACTGATGACCGCAGCGATTACTTTTTTTGCCGCGCCCATGTCTTTGTGGTCGGGCAAGGCACGGGCCTATCTGCGTAAGCAGGGTATTGCATTTAATGAGGTGATGCCGGGCTCGAAGCAGTACGCCGAGGATATTTTTCCGCACACCAAGCGAGGTATTGTGCCTGTCGTGCAATTACCGGACGGTACTGTTGTGCAAGACACCATGGTAATCATAGATCATTTTGAACGAGCCCAAACAGGTAAATTCTCAGTTTATCCAACAAAACCTAAGCAGCGCTTAGCCGCCTTGGTGCTCGATATGTTTGGCAGTGAAGGCCTGCTCAAAGTGGCAATGCACTATCGATGGAACTTCCTCGATTACAACGAAAGTTTTATTCGCGCTGAGTTTGGTGATCACATAGCGCCTGGATCCAAGCCCGCAGTGATTCAGAAGATGGCCGATAAGGTCATGGCACCGATGCAAGCTTATTTACCCCTGCTCGGTATCAATGAAACAAGCATTCCCGCCATTGAAAGCCAGTATCTAGAGTTAATGAGCTTACTCAATCAGCATTTCGAACAACATCCGTATTTATTTGGTGGCCTACCCAGTGTGGGCGATTACGGCTTGTTTGCGCCACTTTATGCGCATTTGTCACGCGACCCTTATCCTGGGCTGTTAATGAAACAGAAAGCCCAGCGTTTGTTTCGTTGGACCGAGCGTATGAACGCAGAAAACTCAGACTGTCCTGAATTTGGTAGTTACCCTGCACGTTATTTTGACAACGATGACATTCCGGAAACTTTAGCGGCATTGTTGGCTCTGGTGGCTCGAGATTTTGTACCAGAGGTAAAGCAGGCCGTGGTGCATGTTAATGCTTGGCTGGCGCAGAACCCAGATGTGGAAGGTGATTGCGTAACGCCCAAACCCCGCTTAAAAATGCTCGGCCAAATGGATTATCCATTTCGAGGCGTGACCGTAACAGGCATGGTGATTCCGTACCAGCTGTTGATGTTGCAACGCATTAGCGATTTCTATGAGACTTTAAGTATTGCAGAACAGCAAGAAGTGACGGAGCTGTTCGTATCTTTGGGGCTTGATGAACTGCTGACGCTGAAAGCAGTACGGCGAGTTGAACGAGCTAACAATATCGAAGTGTGGGGCGCAGCTACCGGCCAGCGACCCAGTAAACCACTTTAGCCTATTAAGCGATTGAGAAGAAAATATAATGTTAACAGTACTGCGTACACCGGATGAGCGTTTCGAAGATTTACCTGGTTACAATTATGAACCACATTACACAACCGTCACCGACTACGACGGCGGTGAGATTCGAATTCATATGATCGATGAGGGGCCGCGCGATGCAGAGCCTATTGTACTGATGCACGGCAACCCGACTTGGAGCTATATTTATCGGAAAATGATTCCGGGCTTGCTAGCAACAGGACGCCGAGTGATTGCGGTGGATTTGGTGGGCTGTGGTCGCAGCGACAAACCCGCCAATAAGTCTGATTATAATCTGGTCAGGCATGTGGATTGGATGACCAAGTGGTTAGTGGCCAACGACCTGCGAAACATTACGCTGTTTTGCCAGGACTGGGGCGGTACTATTGGCTTGCATCTGGTGGCCAATCACCCAGAGCGATTTGATCGTGTGGTGGCCGCCAACACGGGTATGCCAACGGGGACGGGTGGTAATAAGTGGTTGACCATTTGGTTGATAGCAATGCGTTATATGAGCAGATTTCCGTGGACAATGGCCTTCAAGCCTCATTTAAAAGCGCCTGGTTTTTCGGCGGCGGAGCTGGAGGCTTACACAACAGCGCCTTTTCCATCGAAGGCATATCAAGCGGGCATTACACAATTCCCGCAACTCATTGCTATTCATGCGGACAATCCTGGTACGCCATTCAATCGTGTTGCTTGGGAAAAACTAAAAAGCTTCAACAAGCCTTTTTTGACTCTGTTTGGTGATCAAGACCCGGTAACCAAAGGCAAACACAAAGTACTTCAAAGACACATGCCGGGTGCTGAGGGGCAAAATCATCAGGTCATCGCCGGCGGCGGCCACTTTATTCAGGAAGACAAGCCTGAAGAGTTGCTGAAGTACATCATTCCTTTTTTAGACGTGAAGTAGGTGTTTACAGGAAGAGCGGCTACAGAAAGCTTGCCAATCAGAATAAATTGACCGGAATAATAAGGAACACCGTGATGACGCAGTGCCAAGAAGTATGGGTAGACCGCAAGAATTTTCGCAATACGAAGGTGCTCACTACACAAATGCCTACGCTGGCTCAGGGCAGTGTTCGGCTTGGGATTGAGAAGTTTGCTTTAACGGCCAATAACGTTGGTTATGCCATAGGCGGTGACTTTCTCAAGTTCTGGCACTACTTCCCCTGCGAAGACAACTGGGGGCATATTGCCGTTTGGGGGCTTGCCAAAGTATTGGAGTCTAACTGCAGTGACATCGTTGTGGGTGAGCGTCTCTATGGTTTTTTCCCCATGAGTAGTCACTTAGATCTAGAACCAGGTAATATCCAAGAGGATCAGTTCACGGATATGGCCGAGCACCGGCAAGTACTGACGCCAATGTACAACCACTATCGTCGCACCAAAGCCGAACCAGCCTTTTTGACCGAGATGGAGGTGGAACGCTGTTTATTGTTCCCTCTGTTCACCACCTCCTACGTGCTTTATGACTACCTGACTGAGAACGCAGTGTTTGGCGCAGAGCAAATTATTATCGGCTCTGCATCCTCGAAAACGGGCTTTGCCCTAGCGAAGATGCTACATGATGACCCTGCCGTGACTCAGAGTATTGTTGGCATGACCTCGGCCAACAATGTCGAGTTTGTGAAAAAGTTGGGCTGTTGTGATCAAGTGTTGGTGTACGGTGAAGAAGATCAGGTGGAGGCCTCAAAGCCTGCGGCCTATGTGGATATGTCAGGTGATGTGAACTTGACCAAAGCCCTACATAATCATTTGGGTGATAACGTACTAGAGAGTTGTATGGTTGGCGCGACCCATTGGGAGGGGGGCGGTGACCGCGGTGAGTTGCCTGGTGCTAAACCGCAGTTTTTCTTTGCGCCCGCCCATATTGCCAAGCGCGATGCCCAGTGGGGCGCCGGTGAAATGTGGCGACGCGGCGGTGAAGCCGGTGCCAAATTAGCGGCTATAGTGGCCGATGATATGACCATTGAGTGGACGCGATCAGCCGTCGGGCTGCAGCAGTTATGGTTGGATATGCTCGACAATAAGATTCCCGGTAAAGCGGGGCAGATGGTGTCTTTACTTGAGTCTTAACGCTGGCGACATACAAACTTTCTCCCGCGGCCCAGCCTGTTTTTGATGATCATTGGGCCGCTGCGTTTACCACTTTCGAGAGTTCCACCCTATGTCAGAGATCTATCAAGTTTACGGTATGCCAGCCTCGCTCTATATGGCCAAGGTACGCAGCTATATGCGCAAGCAGCGGATTCCTTTTGTAGAACGGGCCGTGAGTGATCCTCATTATGGCGAAAAAATTGTCCCTCAACTCGGCCGTATAATTATGCCCGTGCTGGAGTGTGCCGATGGCTCGCTGGTACAAGATGGCGCCGATATTATTGATTATTTTGAGCGGCAAGCCGCACAACAAGATAGCAGCACGCGATTGCCTGCTTATCCAAGCACCGGCCTGCAGCGGGTTGTATCTGAGTTGTTTAGTCTCTTCGGTGGCGAAGGTCTTATGCGCCCAGCAATGCACTACCGCTGGAATTTCGACGACTACAATCTTGATTTTTTGAAAGCAGATTTTGGTATTGCCCTAGCACCGGCTGGCGCCGATAGGGCGACCCGTGATGCGATGTTCGATATGGCCAGTGCTCGTATGCGTTCGGCGGCCTTGAGCTTCGGAGTCAATGAGGAATCTATGGCCTTGGTCGAAGCCAGTTATGCAGAATTTCTTCAGTTATTTTCTGATCACCTAAAAATATCACCTTATCTATTGGGTGGTCGTCCAACCATCGGTGATTACGGTCTTATTGCACCGCTCTATGCGCACTTGGCGCGCGACCCATATCCCGCTCAACAGATGCGCCAAACTGCTCCTGAAGTTTCTCGCTGGGTGGAGCGTATGAACGCCCCTGAGCAAATCGTTTCTGGCTATGGCGATGACTCTCAAGCGTTGTTCCCTAGTGACAGCGTGCCAGAAACACTGAAGGCACTGTTGCGTTATATTGCTGCTGAATATCTGCCTGAAATTGAAGCCCACGTTGACTTTGCCAACCAATGGTTAGTGGCTCAGCCCGACTTAAGAACCGGCACCAATGGCCTTAAAGATCCCGGGCGTCGCTTTATTGGTATGGCGGAGTTTGACTGGCGTGGCATTCGCTTGAAGACGGCGGTCATGCCTTATCGCTTTTATTTATTGCAGCGCGTACAGGATTGTATTGAGGCCGCGACTAATGATGAGCAGCGGGCGATCGAATCACTGTTTGCAGAGACTGGGCTATCTGCCATCCTGGCTCTTAAAACCAGCCGTCGGGTAGAGCGTGAGAATCACCTGGAAGTCTGGGGCCCTGAGCTTTCCCCCAGATTAACACCATGGAATCAATGAGATCCTCGCAGTAGCTGGAAGTCTCATCAAGTCCTTGGGCCGAATTCTGGGGATAGGTCAGAGCCCATACGCCTTAACGTTCATGCAACGATCTCTCGGTACTTATCGGAGCTAGCGTAAAAGGACCGGTAATAGCAGGGTTTTGCGACTCGTGATAACGCTTCTTCGCGTTCCATACTTTGATATAGCGATAAAACGGAACCGTAGGGTAGAGATGATGCACCAGATGATAATTCTGATAAACGAATATCGGAGTTAACAAGCACTCCAGTCCAACTCGATTTGAGGTGCTGCGAAAAGGGTCATCGGTCGCGTGTGTTTGGTGCGGATAGTGGGGTAAAAAATCAAACACCCATATAATGAAGAACTTGGCTATTCGCGTTGGGATGAAGAAAAGCAATAGATAATATTCCAGCCAGCCCGCTAGGGTGAACGCAGAAATAACCAGAATCCCAAAAAGAATCGCCAAATAGAATTCTATACGCTCACTCTTACGCCTTTTCGTAAATACCTCAGGCTTCAAATAATACTTGAAATAGATTAGGTCAAATATCATCCATTTAAACGGAAGCAACCACGCTGGACCGATACTAAGGTTTACATCAGGGTCTTTTCTTGGGTCATTGGTGAACCTGTGATGCTGCATATGTACATATCGAAACACCGGCAGCAACGGCGCTGGTTCAAGCAGTAAAATGCTTGCTCTACCGAGCCAGTCGTTTAATTGAGGGTAGGTGCTAACGGCGCGGTGTGCGGCATCATGAACCACAGCAAAAGACATGTAAGACGCTATGGCATTAAGCAAAAGTGTCCAAAACAAGGGCAATGTACCCTCCAGGTATGCGAATGTTGCGATGCCAAACAGAGTATAAGCTGCCAACAGAAGAACGATTGTAGGCCAGGCAATGTTTGGTCGTTGTCTGAGCGCTTTAAAATGCTCTGGATCATCACCTTGGTCGGAATTTTTAGGCTTAACATTCATATTTTGCTCCTATTGGCTATCGCGTTTGTCACAGCCCCCTATTATTCAAATAATTGCATTCCTAATACAGAACAGAGAGTGACAACAGGGGGACAAATAGTGTCAAAAAGCCTAAGGCGGGCTTATACTTAGCTCCTTAGTTTTTCCTTCGACACCTCTCTAATTGCAATACATTTTCCGAGTTGAGCACGCATGCAAAGTCACAAACATCCATCCTCCAGCTATGCTCGTATTTTGTTTCGACACTTACGGCTCAACGAAGAAAACAGTGCAGCCTATTTTGAAGACACGAATGTGTCGTATGAAACATTAATGACCTTGGATGGTGCAATTCCCCCCAATGAGATGGCGCAAATTTATCGAAATGCACAGGCTATCTCCGACCTTGAAGATTTGGGCTTATTAGTCGGATCCCAGTTACATATTTCAACTCACGGCCCACTAGGCGTGGCAGCCTTTAGTGCCCCCGACCTGCGAGTCGCATTGACCTTATTCGCCACATACAGTCAGACCAGAGCAGAATTTTTTAAGGTGGACATCAAAGAAAATCCAGAGGGAATAAGGGTAATTTTTTCTGAAACCTTCGATCTGGATGATCTGCGCGTATTTATTCTGGAAACTGCATTGATTGGCCTCCTCTCTTCTATTACTTCTTTCGTTGGGGCAGGTCAGTTTAAAGGGCGAGTCAAATTTTCTTATTCAAAACCAAGCTATTGGCAGAAGTACCACCACTACTTTGGAGACAATATAAAATTCAATCAAGCGACGACAGAAATTATGGTTTCAAATTCTATTTTGTCGACGCCATCTCCAGTTGCCGATCCAGTCATGCACCGAGAGGCAGTGGCTATTTGCGAACGGCAACTCAAAAAAATTAAAGCCGGTGAAGCAGGAAGTCATGTTTTATCGACTGAAGAGGCAGTGTCAGCACTAATGTTTGAAAACCCAGGTAAGATATGGTCTTTAAACGAGGTGGCGACAAAGCTGTATGTAAGCCGGCGCACGCTCATTCGAAAGTTAGAATCGGAGGGCACGAAATTCCAGACAGTTCGCGACGAACTGGCCAAAAAACAAGTCGCCACCTACCTAAGCGATGCGAATTTGTCTGTCGAAAGTATCGGACATTTGATGGGTTTTAGTGACGTATCCAGTTTTAGACGTAGTTTCAAACGTTGGTTTGGGGAAACACCCTCAGAGTACATCGTCAGAGTCAGAGGGGTCTCAAGCTAGATGCCAGTTCTAGATTTTTGGGCACTGCCTTAACTGCTTAGTGATTATTGTCTCAGCAATGTCAAAACCTTGATGCACTTTGATTGTTAACTTATTTATTTTCAGTCGCTCCAGTCTGTTTAGACTCACCATGCGATCAATTTCACATCGAAATTATTTACCCAATATTATTGATTTTTATTGGGCGCACACAGCGCCACTAACTTACCTTTCGAGGGAATGCCAAGTTTTAGGTAGGCCCGTTTTCTATAGGTTGCGGCACTGGTCTCTGATATTTCGAGCTCGTTGGCGATAAGTTTTAACGTGTACCCTCTGAGAATTAATTCACAGACTTGGCGTTCCCGTGCAGAAAGTTTTTCCAGAATGGAGTTGTTTGTGTTCAAGGCTTCCTGTATTTCGTGGTTTTTATGTGAAAAGTTTTTAAGTACCAAGGAGGATAAGATCGGAGCGATAAAATTTAGTGTTGCTAGTTCCTCAGTCCTAAACTTACCTATCGTTTTTCCCCGGTATAGGTTGATGTAATAACAGGTGTGATCACCTACGGAAGTTAAAGAAACTTTGTCGACCAGATCAGGGTTTCTAAAAAAATGATCAAGGTAATCGCTGGGCATGCTCTGGTCGTCTGAAGGCAATGTGCTCACGGCAGCATCATCGTTTTCTAGCGCCTCCTGTATTAAGGTGAAATTCGGGTCCTTTCTGAAGGGGCCGCTGACGTAATCGTTTGCTAGATTCCGAGCGGTGTCTGTGCAATGACTATTCTCAGCCATTACGTAATTCATTTTATCATCAGTGTGATAGGTGAAAATTATACATTGTTCAATTGAGACGGCCTGAGTGATCATGTCAAAAAACTTTAGCGAAAATTCAGTGGTTCCGGTACTCTCGATGCACTGAGATATACCCGAGATCCAGCTAGGATCGACGAGAATCGGGCTTATCAAGTTTGTGCTCAATGTTTTCATGTTGAACCAGAATTTTTGAAGTCGGGAAATTATACCCTTAGCGAGGGAGTGGCTGCTATTGATAAATAATCGGTCGTTTCTCTATCTTTCGCTTATAACTATCACCTTGGCAATTTCAATCTCCGATATCTGGCGGGTGCAATCATGCCTGTCCTTCTATTAGGGGGACATACAGAAACCCGCTATCTTGATAAATTGTCTGCTCAAGGCAAGCAACATTTGAGAGGATTTGATTTAGATGAAACCCAACGGTAAGAGCGAGCTAGACTCGCTATATTTCGAATACCCAAATTATCCCTTCCTGACACCGCCGGAGATGCGAGGAGAGCAGAGCCAACATCCTGTTGTGATTGTGGGCGCAGGCCCTGTAGGACTTGTTGCCGCGCTTGAATTGGCCAGACATGATGTACCTGTTGTGCTCTTGGATGATAAGGCCAGCCTAAATGAGGGCAGCCGAGCTATATGTGTTTCCCGATACAACTATGAAACCTTGCAACAGCTGGGTGTTGTTGCCCCGTTCGAAGAGAAGGGGCTAGGCTGGACTCATGGTCGCTGCTATTACAAAGAGGAACAAATCTATCGCCTGAAAATGCCGCACTCTAATGAGGAGCGTTTCTTCCCGATGTACAACATCCAGCAGCAATATATCGAGAAATATTTGGCTGATGCGGCATTAGCCAACCCGAATATTAGCATCCGGTGGCAGAGTAAGGTCTCTAGTATTAATGCTCAGGCGAATTGTGTGACCTTGGATATTGAGACTCCGGAAGGCCCCTATCAAATTATTGCGGATCATGTGCTGGCGGCAGATGGTGCCCGTAGTGTCGTTAGAAAAGAACTGGGCCTGAGGTTAAAAGGAGATTCTTATGAAGGGCGTTATCTTATTGCCGATATACAGATGCAATCAGATTTTCCCACAGAGCGCCGTGCGTTCTTTAGCTGCCCCGTTCTCGGTGACTCTACTGTACTAATTCACAAGCAACCCGATAATATTTGGAGAATTGACTACCAGGTTGAGGGCAATACAGAGGAAGCCATCAAAGAAGAGAATGTTCGCTCCAGTATAGCGGCCGTGTTGGATTTCATTGGAGAAACCGCTCCGTGGGAGCTCGAGTGGTGGAGCATCTATAACGCGAGTACTTTGTGCCTTGACGATTATAAGCATGGCAGAGTGACGTTTATTGGGGACTCCGCTCACTTGGTTCCCATCTTTGGCGTGCGAGGTCTAAACAATGGTATCGCTGATGCTGTTAATGCGGCTTGGAAGTTGGCTTATGTCATAAAGGGTTGGGCGCATGAGCGAATTCTAGAGAGTTATACACCTGAGCGTCGAGGCGCAACTCTTGAGGTGTTCAAAAATGCGGGAAAAAGTACGCGTTTTATGACGCCGCCAACACGAGGGTATCGGCTGCTTAGAGATGCGATCTTGTCGTTAACACCCAATAATACATTTGCGCAGCCGTTTACAGATCCACGCCAAGTCAGTCCATGCACTTATAGGGATAGCCCTTTAACTTACGAGAATGTAAATAGTACAGAATTTTCTGGAGGCATCGCCGCTGGGGCGCCAATTGTTAATAAGAAAATGGGCAAAGAAAATTATCTATTGGATTACCTTGGTTTGGGCTTTTCGGGTATCTATTTTTCCGACCAAGACCCAGTTCCTGACACGCTCATCTCACTGTTGCCAAAATTGGCTGTAGGTAGTGAACCATTTAGACTGCTTGTCATTGCTAGAAATAAATTTAATCAAGAGGGGCTCACTGTGATTGAAGATACTGCAGGGTCCACTTTTGATGCCTACGGTGCAGAGGATGGGAGTTTTTATTTAGTTAGGCCGGACCGGCATGTATGCGGTAGATGGCAAAAATTCAATCGGAACGAAGTGTCTCGGTCTTTCCAAATGGCCCTGGGAGGGATAGTAGAATGAATGTCGCAATGGAATTTGAAGACTTGGAAAAAGTCTACGACCTTCTAGCTGAAGCAATAGATAGAGTCGGACCGGATAATGAAGCGATATTTTTGAGTAAAGTGTGTCTGGTCTTATCTCACAAAATTGGAGACCTATGCTTAGTTGAGGAGTCAATAAAAGCCGGAGAACAGAATATTGTGTAGACACCTTAGAC
>Ga0209081_1000678_pt1 | contig 20494 bp, 14 predicted proteins | sample GOMGulsemesocosm_4_FD_184636 | JGI IMG/M metagenome (GOLD analysis project Ga0209081, IMG submission 184636) | Methane-oxidizing microbial communities from mesocosms in the Gulf of Mexico - GOM15B Gulf of Mexico (SPAdes) (version 2) | ecosystem: Environmental > Aquatic > Marine > Cold seeps... | reverse complement strand
CTGTAATGTCAGAGCTTCAAATTTTCTTATCATCACTCTATTTATTTTTAATATAAACACATAATAAAGCCAACAAAATTGCTGGCTTTATTAATTACGATAAGTTATATCAATTTCACTAAATATGTGATCATTTATATTTGTTAAAATAAATCACCTAATTAATAAAAAAAGTTTAACGAGCTGTGCCATTAAATTTTTAATTTAGATTTATTATCTATCAATAACTTCTCACCAATACCTTTAACTTTTACCAAGTCTTCTATTGATTTAAAGTCCCCCATTTTCTCTCTATAAAGTATAATTGCCTGAGCTTTTTTCTTGCCAATTCCTTTTAGGGTCATAAGCTGCTCTGCGGTTGATTTATTTAAGTGAATAACTTGTTGCTCAGCACTTGCCTCATAAGATATTTTAGCCTCAGCAAAGGTAAAGTGACTAGTAAAAGCAAAACAGGTAACAATAAATAAGTGGATTAGTGTTTTGTTTGAAAATAATTTCATAATAATTCCTTGTAAATATTCCATTAGATTTAAGTTGAACTGTGTAGACTATTTTTATTTTCAAATGAAAATAAATAAAACAGTCACTATTAGGTTTAGAACTAAAATATATTTTTGTCAAATTCATTTCAAATTATTTAAAAATAGTTACAAAATAGTTACACTACGCAATCATAAATTTAACTAAATGAATTATTTCACTCCATGAGCAAAACAAGCTGTTTATTAACCCCTACTATTGCCAAAAATAAAATAAAAACAACTGATAAAAAATCTTGGCACAATCTATATGGCAGCAGCTCAAGCATCGCTTTATATCAAGGCGCTTTAAGTAGTGATGCACCATTATTAATAATAACCCATGATACGCCTTCAGCGTTACGCTTAGAGCAAGAGCTACTTAGCTTAGTACAGCAACCATCTTTATTAACAATTTGCTTGTTTCCTGATTGGGAAACACTACCTTATGATATTTTTTCACCTCATCAAGATATTATTTCTCAACGCTTAGCTACGTTATATCAATTATCGCGTATGCAAAAAGGCATAGTAATTGTGCCTGTAACAACGCTAGCACAACGGTTAGCACCAAAACAGTACTTAGAGGCTAACAGCTTAATCATTAATAAAGGTGATAAAAAAGATTTACATCAACTACGCCAAGAGCTAGAAGCTGGTGGCTATCGCTGTGTTGAACAAGTAATGGCACATGGTGAGTTTTCTGCTCGTGGTGCTATTGTAGATTTATTTCCGATGGGGAGTAAAACGCCCTTTCGTCTCGACTTTTTTGATGATGAAATTGACGAAATTCGTTTATTCGATCCTGATAACCAACGCTCTAGTGATAAAATCGACGCTATTAATTTACTACCCGCACATGAATTTCCAATAGACAAAGAAGCAATCAATTTGTTTCGAGGTCAATATCGTCAGCAGTTTACAAGCTCTATCGATAAAGAATCTATTTATCATCAAGTTAGCAATGGTATTTTACCACCAGGTATTGAGTACTATCTACCGCTATTTTTTGATCAAACTAATACTGACAACATAGGTAAAAATCATCTTAATACCAATACCTTGTGTGATTATTTAGCATCTAATACCTTAGTGGCTATTTATGGTGACTTAGATAAATCACTACAACAATACTGGCAAGATATAGAATATAGATATGAAAATAGACGTTATGATCCCACTAGGCCATTACTACCACCTGAACAATTATTCTTAACGCGTGAACTTTTATACACCGCTCTCAAACCCTTTGCTCGTATTACTATTGTACCAACGGAGACATCCGCTAAACCTGAAATAACTCAAAACAATGAATCAATAGAAAGTATTTCAAAACAAACAAAAAGTAGTGATATTTATTTTGATGTTAACTCACTGCCCGACTTAACAATTGATCATAAATTAAAAGAACCATTTCAATTAGTTAACCAATTTATTCAAGATAAAGAAACACCCAATAAAATTGTTTTTATTGCTGAAACTCAAGGCCGAAGAGAAAGCGTACTAGAGCTTTTAGCCCGTAATAATACCAAACCAACAATTTTTAACTCGCTTGATGACTTTATTAATTCCACCGAATTACTTGGTATTTGTGTAAATGCTTTAAATCAAGGGTTTTGCTTCCAAGCTAGAGGAAGTGCCAAGAAAAATGCCATTGCGGTGATCACCGAAGCAGAATTACTTGGCTCTCATGTTCGTCAAAGTAGAAGACAAAACAAATCTCAGGATATTGAAACAGATGCTATTTTCAAAAACTTAGCCGAATTATCAATAGGTCAGGCTGTCGTTCATATAGAACATGGTATTGGCCGTTATCTTGGTTTACAAACACTTGAAACTAGTGGTATCACCACTGAGTTTTTAATGCTCAGTTATGCTAATGAAGCTAAGCTTTATGTTCCTGTAGCTTCACTGCATTTAATTAGTCGATATTCCGGCTCTAATGCTGAGCATGCGCCACTACATAAACTAGGTAACGACACTTGGAGTAAAGCAAAACAAAAAGCAGCTGAAAAAGTACGTGATGTTGCTGCTGAGCTACTAGATATTTACGCTAAACGAGCCAGTAACACAGGCTATCGCTTTAAACGCAATAAAGAAGACTATCTTGCCTTTAGCGACAGTTTCGGCTTTGAAGAAACCTTTGATCAACACCAAGCTATTAATGCAGTAGTCAGCGATATGCTCAGCGAAAAATCAATGGACAGACTTGTTTGTGGTGATGTTGGCTTTGGTAAAACCGAAGTTGCCATGCGTGCTGCTTTTGTTGCAGTAAATGATGGTAAACAAGTCGCCATTTTAGTACCTACCACTTTACTTGCTCAGCAGCATTATGAAAACTTTCGTGATAGATTTGCCAACTGGCCTGTTAATATTGAAGTACTTTCGCGCTTTAAAACAACTAAAGAGCAAAATGTAGTTATTAAGCAAGTAGAGTCTGGACACGTTGATATTCTCATTGGAACCCATAAATTATTACAAAACAGTATAAAATATAAAGATTTAGGCTTACTTGTTGTCGATGAAGAGCATCGATTTGGCGTTAAGCAAAAAGAGAAAATTAAACAATTACGCAGTAATGTCGATATTCTCACTCTCACCGCCACACCTATTCCACGTACCCTAAATATGGCGATGGGTGGCATGCGTGATTTATCTATTATCGCTACACCACCAGCTAAAAGGTTAGCGGTAAAAACCTTTGTTCGTCAGCGCGATGAAGCACTTATTCGTGAGGCAATTTTACGAGAAACCTTACGTGGTGGTCAGGTATACTTTTTACATAATCATGTAGACACGATAGAGAAAACCGCTGCCGACATACAAATATTAGTGCCTGAAGCACGCGTAGTTACTGCTCATGGGCAAATGCGAGAACGCGATTTAGAGCGTATTATGAGCGACTTTTATCATCAACGCTTCAATGTTATTGTTTGTACTACCATCATAGAAACAGGGATTGATGTACCAAGTGCCAATACCATTATTATGGATAGAGCTGATCACTTAGGTTTAGCACAGCTACACCAATTACGAGGTCGTGTTGGCCGTTCACATCATCAAGCTTATGCTTACTTGTTAACTCCCGATGAAAAACGTATAACCAAAGATGCCAAAAAACGACTTGAAGCTATTGCTTCATTAGAAGATTTAGGCGCAGGTTTTACCCTTGCTACACATGATTTAGAAATACGTGGCGCAGGTGAATTACTAGGTGAAGATCAATCAGGCTCTATGAGCCAAGTAGGTTATAGCTTATATATGGAAATGCTTGATCACGCAGTTGAAGCTTTAAAAGAAGGCAAGCACCTATCGCTAAATCAAGTAACAGCTAAGCAAACTGAAGTTGACTTGCGTATTCCAGCATTGATTCCCGACGATTATATTTTTGATGTAAGCATGCGTCTAAGTTTATATAAACGTATCGCTAGCTGTAAAAATAAAAATCAATTAGATGATGTACAAATAGAGTTAATTGATCGTTTTGGTCTATTACCACAAGCAACTAAAAACTTAATTCAAATAGCTAAATTACGTTTAAAAGCACAAAAAATAGGTATAGATAGAGTTGAAGCAAATAATGCAGGTGGTTCTATTGAGTTTAGTAATGACACCAGCGTTGATCATATGTTAATAATATCTTTGGTGCAAAAACAGCCAACACTCTATAAAATGGTGCCTCCAAACAAACTTAAATTTACTCGAGCAAATGAAGGCGAACAAGCTAGGTTTAGCTTAATTACCACATTACTAAACGACCTAACGCTTAGTAAATCATAAGACTTAGCCCTAAAAACAAGCAGTAAATGGACCCTTAATGAAACTTAAAACTCAACTTAACAATTCACTTCCTAGTTTACAATTAAGCAAACTTATCATTAATGCCTGCTTAATAATGATAAGTTTCATCATCAGTACGCTTAGCCTATCTCTTTCGGCTCAAGCAGCAAAAATTGAACGTTGGTTTGAAGTCGAAGTTATTTTATTTAAACAACTAGAAGATAAAAGTAAATTAAAAGAACAGTTTTCAAATGAGGCTGATGCAACAAACTTGCCCAAATATAAAAAAACTTTTGACCTTCTTAGTCCATATCTTCAATCTGACTTAACAACCATAAAACAGGCTTTTTCCCGATGTAACAATACTGACGATAAAACTAATTTTTTATTGTCACAACAGCAAGTAAACACAAAGAAATTATTTTACAAAGGCGTTACTGAGAAAGCAGAGTACCTTGATCTTAATAACCCACGGCTTTCAAAGGACAAACTTTGTCTTTCTAGCCAAGCTGATTTTGAGCGAATTTCAAATAAACAGCAACTTGCTCATTCTTCACTTGATGGTTTTATAGTAAAAACATTAGCTAAAAGGCTTAATACTTCAGGCTCACACATTAAATCCCAGCCTTACCTCATTGCAGATAAAGATTTATTGTTAAAAGATATCAACACACGCTTACGGTGGAGTAAACAGTTCAAGCCATTGTTACATTTTGGTTGGCGACAAGCAGGTGTTACTCGCACTAAAGCTATCCCTATGAAATTTTTTGCTGGACAGCATATTGAAAATGATTACCAACAAGCCCTTAATAACTATCAAATTGAGCTAGATAATCACGCAAAGCTACAAAAACAGTTACATTTCAAGCAAGAACAAGCAAATAATTCAAATGTAACAAATAGCACTAAGCACACTAATACTGAGCACAATAATATTAAGCAAAAAGCTATTGCACAACTCCTAGCAGACATTGATACATTTAACGGTAGCAACACAGACAACATCATAATAAAAGAAACGGTTAACCAACTCACGGAGCAACAACTTAATGATTTATTGGTTAGCAAGGTAGTCAGTGGAGGAATAATAACCCAACCACTTGAGCAATCATTAGAGATGATCCTCCCCCCTGTCAAACCTTTACAACCTTGGTTTTTAGATGGTTTTTTTAAGATACACTTAGATCATTATCTATACATCACCGCAGACTTTAATGTACTTAACAGCTTACCAATATATAGCTCTACATATAACTCAAAACAAAAACCAATAACACCTTCTAAAGAAAAGAAAACAAAATTGATCAACTTCAGCCAAAATAGACGCGTCATCACTGGTGAAATTCACTACTTTGATCACCCTTACATTGGCATGATAGTACAAATTAGACGTTTTGATCCGACAAAACCTGCTGACGAAGCAGTTACACAAGCAATAAAATAGAGAGAAAAATCACTATGGATAAAGAAGTAGAAATTCAAGCAGCCGTTTTCCGTCGCTTATTAGCACACTTAGATAGCCGTAAAGATGTACAAAATATTGAACTAATGAACCTTGCTGGTTTTTGCCGTAATTGTTTTAGCAAATGGACAGTCACTGAGGCAGAAAAATTAGATGTAGCTGTAGATTTATCGACTGCTCAACAACAAGTTTATGGAATGTCTTATCAAGAATGGAAAAAGAATCATCAATTACCAGCCACCGCTGAACAGCTAGCAAGGTTTAATGAATTAACAAATAAAGTTTAAAAGAGTATATAAATTTTATAGCATTTTTATTAATGGATTTTAAAGCCAAACAAGGCATAGCAAGTTTGGCTTGATATAAGGCAATAAATTACGATTCTTCAGATAATTGATAAAAATTAGTTTCAATTTTTACCATTAGCTGTTTAATTTCGCGCTGCCATGCATTCTCAAACTCATCAGTCCAGCTACTACCAAGCGCATCTTTGACGGCTTTATATGCAGATTCAAAAAGCTGAAGATACATTAGTATTGTAATGCCATTTGCTTTGTGAGTTTTCACTTCAAACTGAATTGCTTCTACTTTTGCATCATCCTCTGGCATCAACATAAGCGAGATCAATGCATTTAGCATTTTACCACGAAGGAGGTGATCCATATGAATCATCAGTTTACTAGATTCAGGACTTACTTTAAAAAAATACTCATAGGTTGGGTCTGTAATATCAACACCCGCTTCACCTGTGAGTTCTAATGTAGTTAAAATCACGTCAATATCTGACATATAGGTATTCCTTCTTATTGTTTTAATGAACTTAAAATTGATTCTATAAAAATGAAATGCAATCGCTGTCTAAATCATAGGTCAACTGTATTTAAAATAAGTACTAGCCATGATAGCCAACGCCATTAGAAAATAATCAGTAGAAAATCATGACAGAATTTCTACTGTAAATAAGACATTTATAAAAGCCTTCATCGTTAGCAAGTCTATTATATGTATAATATCGTTATTATTTTCAGGTTTAATTACATTTGGAATTCAGGCAAAGTAACTTCCATGCCATCTAAATCGGCAGTTAACTTAACTTGACAAGCAAGTCTTGAGCCTTCAGCTTTATCAGGTGTCATATTGATAAGATCGTCTTCATCCGCAATTGTAGCAGGTAATTTGCTAATGAATTCAGGTGTAATAAACACATGACAAGTACCACAAGCGCAATCGCCGCCACAGTCACCATCGATACCTGGAACCATGTTGTTCATGGCTGCATCCATTAGTGTTTCACCGTCATTAGCTTCTACTTCATGTACAGCACCCGAATGCTCTTTAAATATAATTTTCATTTTGTGTTCCTCTCTCTATTTTGTTTTTTGTTATATTTTTTTGTTATGTTATTTACTAAAATAACAGGATAATAAAACTAGCGGTATTTTTCAAGCTAGTTCCATAATATATTTATGTTTTCTTGAATACAAATTAACTAATCATTTGATGTGTGTTCATATAAATATAAAAGTGATTTAAATCACTTTCAATCAGTTTTATTCAGTTTCGTATTACCTAAAATAGCCTTGTAATTCCATTTTTTTGCTAGATAATTTGATTGTTACAGCTCTTTTTTTGAGCTGTTTTAGGGTTGTTTAACTGAATAAAACATCAATTACAGCATTACTTTTACTTTATCGAAGCATCCTGTCAAAAACACCAATATCGAAGCTAACAACTTGATTTAACTAACATATTTCAATTGATTTGCAATTCGCAATCATAGACGAGTAAGCATTAAAGCTTATTTTCATGCTACATTAGTACTAGTATGATAGAGCTGTTTTTTAGTAAAGACTCATATTTTGTTTGCCAACTAGATAATATGTGGCATTATAAAAATGCAATTAACAATTGTGACTTTTGTCTGTTCTGGAAGGTTTTGCCTCTAGTTACAATTGCTTCAAATGTGATAAAAATATAATAAAAAGATAATAAAAATATAATCAAATAAGAGAATTAAATATGACTGAATATAAAAGAAAAGAATTTTTTGATGATCCAACAGGTATTCCTTTAGATGAGCTTGATTTTAGTAGTTCGCGTTTATTTGAAAGTGGAACAGCATGGCTTCCTTATTTTGAAAGACTTCGCAATGAAGACCCTATACATTACCAAAAAGATAGTCCCTTTGGTCCGTTTTGGTCAATTACTAAATTTAGAGACATTCAATTCGTAGATAAAAACAATAAGCTATTTTCAGCTGAGCCTAGTATCGTTATGGGTGACGTTATACTGGATGAAAAAATAGTAGAAATGTTTATCGCTATGGACAACCCTAGACATGACACCCAACGTGCAGCAGTACAGAATGTTGTACAACCAACAACATTAGCAGCGCTTGAACCATTAATTAGAGAGCGTATTGGAGGTATCCTTGATAGTTTACCTGAAGGCGAAGCCTTTGACTGGGTAGATAAAGTATCTATTGAACTTACAGGCCGAATGCTTGCTACTCTATTTGATTTTCCGCAAGAAGAACGTCGAACATTAACTTATTGGTCTGATTTAGGTCTTAGTTTACCTGAACTTACCGATGGTAATACCGATCCCGATGAGCGCATAGAAGGGTTAATGGAATGTCTTAGCCGCTTTACAGAAATTTGGCATCAAAAAGCTGAATTATCGCAAGAAGAGCTTGAAAAAAACATTGATCTCGTGAGTATGTTTATCAGAACTGAAAAAACGAAGGATATGGTTGAAAGACCTTTAGAATATCTTGGTAACTTATTGTTATTAATTATTGGTGGTAATGATACAACCAGAAATAGCCTTACAGGTGGTGTATTAGCTATGCATCAAAATCCAGAAGCTTTTGAGTTATTAAAAAGTGATTTAAGCTTAATTCCTAACATGGTTCCTGAAATTATTCGCTGGCAAACACCGTTAACTTATATGCGCCGTATCGCTCTACAAGATGTAGAGTTAGGTGGTAAATTAATTAAAAAAGGCGATAAAGTTGTCATGTGGTATGTTTCAGGTAACCGTGATGAAGAAGTTATCGAAACGCCAAATAAACTAGTGATAGATCGTAAAAATGCTCGTCAGCATTTATCTTTTGGTTTTGGTATTCACCGCTGCATGGGTAACAGACTTGCTGAAATGCAAATTCGTGTTACATGGGAAGAAATCATGAAGCGCTTTTCTAAGCTTGAAGTTGTTAAAGATCCAGTTTACGTACAATCAAACTTTGTAAAAGGTTATAGTGAGATGATGGTCAAACTGACTAGAAAGTAACTGATTATTTTAATCTGATAAAGACTTTTACACGACGTACTTACTATCCCCCTGAAAAGTATTACCTTGTGTGAAAGTCTTTTAAAATATATTCGAATACTTAAGTGCTAAACTGTTAAGTACCTAAACTGTTAAGTACCTAAATCTGTAGTATTTAAGTATTCACTTACTCATGTATCAGACGTCAACTACTTTCTGTGTTCACTATCATCAAGGGTAGCGAGTACAACCACTACTACCACATAAAACACAAAACACCCTTTTGATTAAATTTTGTTCTAATTGATTTTTTCACTCTCCAATACCTATCTCTATATTTACACTTGATTCTAAAGTTTTCCCGTTAAAAGCACAATTAAAACCCCGCCTACGTTAATATCCTGCATATTGAAATTATTTGGGTATATACCCTAATGTAAACGGGAATTGCGCGGCAAGGTGAAGTGGTCAAGTCATATTTTATGACAAATAAAAGAGTGATTTGACGTATTGCATCATATCAGACAATACAATTGTCATATAAATTTATAGGGAGTTAACCTTAATAAAATAAAAACAAAAAAAAGAGATACCAATTAATAATTAGTATCTCTTAAAATAAAGAAAAAAATATATTTTTCTAAGTATAATTTTTAATAATTAACCAAATTTAGGAGCAACACATTCTTTCAATAAAACCCCTTTTTGAGTGGTAGCTTTACCCGTAAGTGCAAAACCTGTTACTTCTCCTGCAGAGTTTGTATATCTTGCAATAAAGTCAGGGCTTTCACCTTCTACTTTCCATTCACCTTCCATAGACAATGACGGACATACAATAGTAGGACATGTAGGTATTTTAACCGCTACCGCCAAGTGAGGAACACGAAGTTCAGTAACTACTGATGTTAGCAGTGTTTTAGCCAATGCTTTTGCTGCTGCTGTTGCAGGAACAATGAAAGGTAAAGTCTGACCACAAATTTCAGCACAATCACCAATAGCATAAATATGTTTAGCACTTGTTCTGGCACAGTTATCAACAACAATACCACGATTAGTTTCAATATCAGCTTCTTTAGCTAAGTCAATATTAAGTCGAATACCTACTGCAGAAAGTACTACATCGGTCAATAGCTTTTCACCCGACGCGAAAGTAACTTCATAGCCTTGGCCTTTGCTATCAACAGCAACTACTGATTTACCAAAATGAAAGTTAACTTTATCTTTAGGGAAAGAATCTACAATAGCTTTACCAAGCTCTTCAGGCAGAGATCTTCTTAATGGCCATGCTTCCATGTCAACGACATCGATATGATGCCCAAAATAACCAACATCACTCGCAAATTCAATACCAACAAAACCCGCACCAATAACAAGTATACGTTCTTTATTTTCGATGGTATCGCGAAATTCACGATATTCATCTAAGGTATTAACAGAAACAACATCATCCTTTGCATTACCTTTTATCGGTAATTTAATCGGTGAAGCACCTGTTCCTAAAACTAAACTTTGATACGCGATTCTTTCAGTACCATTACCTGTATCAACTGTTATAAAACGCTCTTCAACATCAATAGAAAGAACTTTAGTTTCGGTTTTAATGGTAATATCTTGCTCTTTTTCTATGTGTTGAGCACTTTTCATCATTAAGTCATTTGCAGTTTTTCCTAATGCAATAGCTTTAGATAGATTTGGTTTATAATAAGCACAACCATCATCTTGTGTAACAAGAATAATAGGAACTTCTTTGTTAATCATTCTTAATTCGCGTGTTAAAGTAAGTCCTGCATGGCCTGAGCCTATAACTACTATCGGTTTCATTCTACTTCCTATTATTATTTGTTATTTATTTGTTATTTGTTATTTGTTATTCAACTAATTATTTGTTATTTATTATTCAACTAAAAAAAAATCTGATTTCGATGCTGAGCATTCTGGACAAGTCCAATCATCAGGAATATCCGCAAACAGTGTACCAGGCGCAATTCCTTCGTCAGGAAAGCCTAACTCTTCATCATAAATGAGGTCACAAGTGGCACAACAATACTTCTTATATTCAACAGCAGTCATAATAAATACCTTAATTAAACATCTACTTATAATTGATAGTAATCAATCTATAGTTACACTTCAACAAAGTCAAGTTTTTATCTAACAAAACAATCAGGGCGTGAATGTCTATTAGGTAATCATTGACACCTCTATTTTAAAATAATTATTACTCAATATAATGATGAGTTAACACCGAATGAGTCTGAGCGAAGATATTGGCAAACTTACAAACATGTGGCCAATATTACTTGACCACCTCACTACAACAATTAAAATGAGTAGCAGCTATCTAATAAATAACTTATAAACGAGTTTATGAATTATGCCACCAAAGGGAGGAAATAATAAATGAGCAAAACTAACTTTGCCTTTTTCTAAAATTGATTTGCCATGAGAGAAAGTTCTGAATCCTTCCTTACCGTGATACTGCCCCATACCTGATGCCCCTATTCCACCAAACGGCAAGTCATCATTAGCCACATGAAATGTTGCTTCATTTATACATACACCGCCAGCATGAGTATTTAATAAAATTTCTTGTTGAAAGTCTTTATTAAAACTATAAATATACAGTGCTAATGGCCTGTCATTTTTATTAATATATTGAATAGCGTCAGCGGTGTTTTTATACGTAAAGATCGGAATAATAGGACCGAAAATTTCTTGCTGCATCACTTTCATACTATCATTTACATTAGTTAATACTGTTAAAGGCATTTTTCTTTGCGTTTCATCAACTGACTCTATAATTAATGGCGTTATCTTAGCGCCATGACTTCGAGCATCATCTAATAAACCGTTTAAACGCTTAAATTGAACGTCATTGATGATGCTAGTGCAATCTTTATTACCCGTTACTTTAGGGAACATTTTAGAATAAACTGTTCGCAACTCTTCGACTAATTCTGCCTCCTTATCTTCTGGACAAAATATATAATCAGGTGCAACACATGTTTGCCCTGAATTAAGTACTTTACCTAAAATAAAGCGAGAAACAGCCAATTTAATATCAATTTCATCATCAATGATCGCTGGAGACTTACCGCCTAGCTCTAAAGTAACAGGAACAAGGTTATTAGCCGCGGCTTTCATTACAATTTTACCAACATTGGTAGATCCTGTAAAAAACAAATGATCAAATGCTAACGAAGTAAAGGCTGTCGCTATGTCAACTTCACCACCAACGATAGCAACTTGTTTTTTACTAAAATTTTGTTGGAGTATATCAGCTAATAACTTTGCCGTTTCTGGTGTTAATTCAGACATTTTTAGCATAACGCAGTTGCCTGCTGCTAAAGCTGTAGATAAAGGACCAAGAGATAAAAATATGGGATAATTCCATGGCACAACCACACCAACGACACCCAAAGGTTGAAATAATATAGATGCTTTAGCAGGCTGAAAGAGTAAATCCACTTTACGTTTTTCAGGTTTCATCCATTTTTTTAGGTTTTTAATTGTATAATTCAAACCTGATATTGTGGTGATAATATCACCTATTCGAGTGTCATCTGCACTTCTGCCACCAAAATCTTTATCTAATGCCTCAATAAAAGCTTTTTGATTATTAATCAATAGTTTTTTAAGCTTTTTCAAATCACTAATACGTTCATCATAACTGCGATAAGGCGCTGATAAAAAGTTATTTTTTTGTGACTCAAAGCATTCATTTACGTCATTTATGGTCTGGATTAAATTCATCTTATCAACTTATTGGTAATAATTTATTTAGTATTGAATATACATAACTATTTTCATAACTATTTTGCATTAGCAATTCACGCCATAATATTATCTAAAATAATAGTGCTTTTAAAGGCCGTTCATGATTCTGAATTAGCAAAGGCACTACTATCAATTTTAAGCAATTTTAAGCTCTTTACATGCTAACTCAAGGTCAATATCAGATAATTCCATTGCTCGCTAAATAGAAATCATCCAACCACTAATTAAAGAATCATCCTCGTCCATACCTTTAAAAACCTACCTTTGAGCATTATAAAATTTTAACACTTAACAAAAAATGACAAAAAACACGATATATTGTCGCAAAATGCGCTGTATCTAAAGGTGACTTTAATACATTTTAAATAGGCATTCAAAAAAGAATGCTAAAAAAAATATTATAAAAATTATATAAAAATTAATGTAATTATTCAGCTCATGAGCAGCATCATGCTATTCAAGCCTGTACCCGTCATCTTCGTGGTCTTTTAATCGAAGATCTAGTTTTTAAAAGAATAGATCCTCGATCAGACACTTCGAGGATGACGCAATAGAGGCTAGCTGAATAGTTACAAATTAATAATTACAATAACACCTATACCCATGATACATACGAGTGAATAACAATGAAAAATAAGTATATTATAAAGAATTCATTGAAGGCCGCCATAATTTTAGCGCTTAGTGCTCCCGCTACCCAAGCTGCTGAATTTTATTTTGGTGAAAACGATGACATACAACTTTCAATAAATTCTTCCCTATCCGTTGGCTCTAGCTTCCGCATGAAAGATAACGATCCGTCATCTTATTACAGCTTAAATAGTTTTGACGGTGTGGCTGGAACACAATTATCTGGCACCTCAGATGATGACAACCTTAACTTTAAAAAGCATCGTCCTTTTAGCACCATCATCAAAGGTTTTAATGATTTCAAGTTAGAACAAGGTGATTTTGGTGCTTTTGTTAGAGTTAAATATTGGTATGACCTTGAATTAAAAGATGGTAATCGTCCACATGGCAATAGTGTTAATGGCTATGCTTCAGGTAGACCATTAAGCGATGATGGCTTTAGTGATACCGCTAAATTTTCAGGTATTCAACTTTTAGATGCTTATGTATATGGTGCCTTTGAAGTAGCTGATACGCCTATAGATGTACGTTTAGGTCGCCAAGTCGTTAGTTGGGGTGAAAGTACCTTTATACAAGGTGGTATTAATGCAATTAACCCATTAGATGTCAGTGCATTACGTCGTCCTGGTGCAACACTTAAAGAAGGTTTATTACCTGTAGGTATGTTATATGCCAATGCTGGGCTAAGTGAAAACTTAAGTGTTGAAGCTTTTTATCAATACGAATGGGAAAAAACACAAATTGATGGTTGTGGTACGTTCTTTTCTACCATGGATTATGTCGCTGATGGTTGTGATTACATAACCGTTTTAGCCGATGATAAAACGGCGTATGACAATGGTATGTATGCTTTAAGAAGAGCAGACATAGAGCCTGATGACGGTGGTCAATATGGTATTGCTATTCGTTATTATTCAGAAGCATTAAACGACACTGAGTTTGGTTTTTATTTCATGAATATTCATTCTCGCTTACCGGCGTTGAATGTGTATCGTAGTTCAAATGATCCAGATGCTCCTTTCGACGGTGATACCCAACTTGGCCCGTTTAACCCTCAGCCAGGTCAAAATGACGCACATGACTTAACAAATGGTAGCTACGGCATCGTATTCTATGAAGACAAAGAGCTATATGGTTTAAGTTTTGCAACTAACGTTAGCGGCATCGCATTGTCAGGTGAAGTTTCATACAAACCCGATTCTATAATCTCCATTAATGGTAACCATGCAGTAAATGCTGTGTTACTAGAAAAAAATTCAGCTGCTTTGGCTGATGCAGATTCAGACCTAAACGGTGCTCCATTTCCTTTTTTTGAAGACAGAATAAGCACCGTTGACGCTGGCGATGCAATAGCCGTTTCAGATACCTTTGATGTGACGCAATTACAAATAACCGCAATACAGTTTTTTGACCAAACACTAGGCGCTCAAAGAATCACTTTTATTGGTGAAGTAGGCTTAACATTAACCGATAACATTGAAGATGAAGGATCAAACTATCAATACGGTAGAGATACCCTTTATGGTAAACCTACCTTTACAGCCGCAGATAAAGGTGATGGTTTTTATACCAACTCTGCATGGGGATATAGAACACGCGTAGAATTTGACTATCCTGATTTATTTGCAGGTATTGCATTAAAACCTGTTTTATCTTGGTACCACGATGTTGACGGTTACGGTGATCAGTTCAGTGAAGGCAACACAGTAGCAGCGGTTTCTGTAGAAGCTTTATATCAACAAAAATACTCTGTAACAGTTTCATATAGTAACTTTGGTGGTGGTGACTACAACCCTATAAAAGATAAAGATTTTCTTGCTGTAAGTTTTGCCTTGTCATATTAATTGGAGATAAATAAATGAATAAATTAAAAACAACCCTAAGTGTATTAGTTGTATCACTAGGTTTTATATCTAACACCACCGTAGCTAAAGTAACCGCTGAACAAGCAGCAACGCTTGGCGTGTCGCTAACCCCCGTTGGTGCGAACATAGAAGGTAATACAGCAGGTACTATTCCAAAATGGGACGGTGGTTTAACGAGCCAAAACACTGCAAAAAGTAAAGATGATGGTCGCCCTGCAAACCCTTTTCCTGATGCCAAACCTTTATTTGTGATTAGTAATGCCAACTTAAATGAGTACACGGATAAATTAAGTGCAGGCCAAATAGCAATGTTTAAAAAATACCCTGACTATTCAATGCCAGTGTATGAAACAAAACGAACAGTTGCCTACCCTGACAGCATATACAAAATAACAAAAGAAAATGCGACTAAAGCGATACTTTCTAATGGCGGTAACGGGGTAAAGGATATGAAAGTAGCCTTTCCATTCCCTATCCCCAATAGTGGTTACGAAGTTATCTGGAATCATTTAACCCGTTTTCGTTCTGGCTCTGCAAAGCGTTTCATTACAACAATACCTGTTCAAAAAGATGGTTCATATAGCGTAGTAAGAATGAACGATCAATTAGTTTGGCCTGAATTTTTAGTATCAGGTAGAGATGCAAAGAAAGATGAAAATATTTTATTTTATTATCTACAAACAATTACTGCACCTGCCCGTTTAACCGGTACTGCATTATTAGTTCATGAAACACTTGATCAAGTAAAAGATCCTCGCCGAGCTTGGGTATACAACTCAGGTCAGCGACGTGTAAGACGAGCGCCTAATGTAGCTTACGATAGTCCAGGTGAAGGTACTGATGGTTTAAGAACCATGGATAATACCGATATGTATAATGGCGCACCTGATCGTTATGATTGGAAGTTAGTAGGTAAAAAAGAGCTTTATATCCCATATAACGCTTATAAATTACTTGATACTACAGCCAAATATAAAGAAATTGTCAAAGAAGGTTATTTAAACCCTGAATTCTTACGTTATGAATTACATAGAGTATGGGAAGTAGAAGCAACTCTTAAAGAAGGCTCTCGTCATATTTATGCAAAAAGAACACTATTTATTGATGAAGATTCATGGGCAGCATCTGTTATAGATCAATATGATGGTAGAGGTAATCTTTGGAAGTTATCTGAAGGCCACGGCATTCAATTTTACGATGTTAATACTCCATGGCTTGCTGCAGAAACACTTTATGACTTGAACTCGGGTCGATACTTAGCGGCAGGTTTAAGTAACGAAGAGCCTAAATTTATGGTGTGGGGAAATAATGCTAAACGTAAAGATTTTAGTACCTCTGCATTACGCCGCAAGGGCCGTTAATGAATTAACCGCTAAGATGAAAAAAATAAAGCTAGCATAATATGCTAGCTTTAATTTTTTAAAATAATCAATCCCAACTCTTTAATAACGCTATTAACTTATAAGCAAATAGTGTTTTTCTATCGCATTCGATTTTTCACCTATCATCAGAGAACAACATGAAATTTCAACCCCTTAAATCTTTTCTATTTAGTAGTTTTTTCGTACTTTATGGAATTAATTGCCAAGCAAAAGTAGAGCTTTTGAATACAGCTTCAATACCCAGTAAATTAGCGACAACGAGTATAACAACGGCCTTAACCCAAAGTACCAATAAAGGTTTATTAGTGGTCGGGGAACGAGGACATATCATTAATTGGCAATCTAAACACCAGTACAATCAAGAAATATCTCCAGTGTCACTATTATTAACTGATATCACTGTTTTATCTAATGGCACAAAATTAGCCGTAGGTCATGATGGTGCTATTATTTCCTCGCCTAAAGATAGCGACACTTGGCACAAGTTATTTAACGGTTTTGAGCTTATTAAATTAAAGGCTGCCTTATTAAAAAAACAAATCCTAATAGTAAAGGAAAATATCAAAGCATTAGACGACGAAGATGAAATTGAAGAAGCGGCTTTTGCTTTAGAAGATTTAGAATTCGCTTTAGAAGACACTCAAAATTCTAAAGAAACAGGCCCTAACTTACCTTTACTTTCGGTTACTCAAACAAGTAGCGATACTATTATGGTTACAGGCGCTTATGGTACATTATTGGTAAGTAATGATTTAGGTCAAACATGGTTACTATCTGATGATCTTTTAAATAACCCTGAGAAATATCACCTTAATAGCATAGTCAGTGAAAATAACATGACTTATATTGCAGGAGAACAAGGAAGCGTTTTCAAAAGCCTAAACAATGGACGTTCTTGGCAATCAATTAACACCCCTTACAACGGTAGTATGTTCGGCATTCTTGCACAAAAAAATTCAACTAACTTAGTCACGTTTGGCTTAAAAGGAAACTATTTCGTTTCTAATGATCAAGGTGAGCATTGGAAATCTTATCTTTCTGAAAATAAAGCTACATTACTTGGCGGAAATATAGCCGAAAATGGTGATGTTGTTTTAGTCGGACATGGCGGCACAGTTCTCCAGTTCAACATTAATACACCAAGTAAAACTAATTTAGTAAAACACCCTTCTGGCTCCGCGCTTTCCGCCGTTAGCAAAATGAATGACCAATTAATATTAGTCGGGCAATTCGGTATAACCTCAATAGACAGTTCAACAGGTAATTTACCTGACAACAAGGGAGTTTCTCAATAATGTCGAGTTCAAATAAATTCGTTTCATTCGCTGAAAAAATAATTTTTGGTAACAGAATAATCATCTTATTTTCTCTTCTCTTTTTGTGTGTGGCATTAACATTCCAAGCAACCCAAGTTAAACCTGAAGCAAGCTTTGAGAAAATGCTTCCTACAAACCATGCATTTATTAAAAACTTTTTATCATACAAAAAAGAATTATCTAATTTAGGTAACGTGATCAGAGTTGTTGTAGAAAGTAAAAATGGTGACATTTTCAGTGCTGAATACCAAGAAGTATTGAAAAATGTAACGGATGATGTGTTTTTCATTTCAGGTGTTAATCGCGATGGTTTAAAGTCGCTATGGACACCCAATGTACGTTGGCAAGAGGTTACCGAAGAAGGCTTTGTTGGTGGCGCTATTATTCCTGATGATTATGATGGCTCAGAAAAAAGCATTGAAACTATTCGTTCTAATATATTTATGTCAGGCCAAATAGGTAGCCTAGTCAGTAATGATTTTAAATCAAGTATCATTTTAGCGCCTTTACAAGATATCAACCCTGAAACAGGCTTGCCTATTGATTATCATCATCTTTCTAAAATATTAGAAAATGATATTAGAAATAAATATTCATCTGAAAATATCAACATTAGAATTGTTGGTTTTGCCAAAGTTGTAGGTGATTTAATTGATGGTGCCATGCAAGTTATTTTATTTTTCATGTTAGCCGTATTGATTGTTGTATTTTTATTGTGGTTATATTCTCGTTGTTTACGTAGTACCTTTGTTGTTGTGTTCTGTTCTATTTCTGCTGTTTTTGCTCAGTTAGGGGTACTTAACCTCATGGGTAACGGTATTAATCCTTACTCAATGTTAGTACCTTTTTTAGTCTTTGCTATTGGTGTAAGTCATGGTGTTCAAATTGTTAACTCAATCATTCACCATGCTGAAACGGGTGCAAATAAATTAGACGCCTCTAGACTTGCTTTTAAATCACTTTATTTGGCTGGGATTACCGCCTTAGTCAGTGATGCTATTGGCTTTACAACATTAATGGTTATTGATATTGGCGTTATTCAAGAACTTGCTATTGCAGCAAGTATCGGAGTAGCCATTATAATTATAACCAACTTAGTTGCTTTGCCGCTTATATTAAGTTTTATTGGTATTTCACCTAAAGCCATCGAGCATTCAAGAAAAAACACTCATAAAATCAGTTTAGTAGAAAAGTTATTTGTATCATTTACCAAACCTAAAGTGGCTATAACAATGATTATTGTCTCTGCGCTTTTATTTTCTGGCGGATTATATTTTTCACAGTTCATGAAGATTGGCGATTTAGATGCTGGTGCTCCTGAGTTACGAGCTGATTCCCGTTATAATCTTGATAATGCCTTTATTGTCGAAAATTATACCGCTAGTACTGATGTTTTTGTCATTATAGTAAAATCTGCACCTGACCAATGTAGTAAGTACGACAATTTAGTTTTAATGGATAAGCTACAATGGCAACTTAAAAACACTGATGGCGTACAAAATGTGATGTCAATTACTGACATTTCAAAACTCGGTATGTTTGGCATGAATGAAGGTTCATTAAAGTGGTCAAACCTCAATCGAAACGCCTTTGTGACTAACGCAACATTAGGACAAGCACCCGCAGGATTTTTAAATACTGACTGTTCTATGGCTCCCATCATTGTATTCTTGAATGATCACAAAGCCGATACATTAGTAACAGTGGTATCTGCAGTCAATAATTTTAAAGATAATAATACTCAAGAAGGTATTGAGTTTTTACTCGCAGCGGGTAATGCAGGCGTTGAAGCAGCAACCAATATGGTTATTGAAGAAGCACAAACGGAGATGCTTCTTTGGGTATATTCAGTTGTGATTATTATTTGTTTAATAACCTTCAGATCAGTACCTGTGGTAATTTGTATTATCATTCCTTTAATTATCACCTCAGTGTTAAGTCAAGCTTTAATGGCCTTTTTAGGCATCGGCGTTAAAGTTGCTACCTTGCCTGTTATTGCGCTAGGTGTGGGTATTGGTGTTGATTATGGTATTTATATTTTCAGTAAAATCAATGAAGGATTAGCGATGAAAAAATCACTTTATCTATCTTACTTATATACGTTAAATCAAACTGGTAAAGCCGTTGGTTTTACTGGGGTCACTTTAGCGATATGTGTTGCTACTTGGGTACTTTCACCGATTAAGTTTCAGGCTGACATGGGGCTATTACTAACTTTTATGTTTGTTTTTAATATGATTGGTGCTTTGACATTAATACCAAGTTTAGCTTGGTTATTAGGGGTCGGAAAAAATAATACCAAATGCTAATCACAATAAATATATACCTATGTAAATAGCCAAGGTTGAAGTAGTCAAGTAATTCTAACCGTCATCTTCGAGATATTTTAATCGAAGAGCCAGTGTATTTTAACAGTTATATCTAAGTCACCTCATGTTCTCTGATGCAGAGGGGAATAAGTAAACAAGCATATTGAAGTGACTTAGGTATATAC
>Ga0209081_1000675_pt1 | contig 20503 bp, 19 predicted proteins | sample GOMGulsemesocosm_4_FD_184636 | JGI IMG/M metagenome (GOLD analysis project Ga0209081, IMG submission 184636) | Methane-oxidizing microbial communities from mesocosms in the Gulf of Mexico - GOM15B Gulf of Mexico (SPAdes) (version 2) | ecosystem: Environmental > Aquatic > Marine > Cold seeps... | reverse complement strand
TTCTCTAAACTTAGCGAAGTCAATTTCTCTTGCATATGCAGATGCACCACAAACAATAATTTTTGGTTGAACTATTTTAGCAATATCCATTACTCTTTCATAATTAATTCTACCATCTAACTCAACACCATAATAAAATGCAGAATAGTTTTTACCAGAAAATGAAGGTTTAGAACCATGAGTTAAATGTCCACCATGAGAAAGATCCATACCAAGAATTTTATCACCAGCTTTTAATAATGCTGCATAAACTGCACCATTTGCTTGAGAACCTGAATGAGGTTGAACATTTGCATAGTTACATCCAAAGATTTTACAAGCTCTATCAATTGCAAGTTGCTCTACTTGATCAGCGAATTCACATCCCCCGTAATATCTTTTATAAGGGTAACCTTCTGCATATTTATTAGTAAAAACTGAACCCATTGCTTGCATAACTGCAGGAGATGTGAAGTTTTCACTTGCAATCATCTCTAGGTGATCTGTTTGTCTTTCTAATTCGTTCTCACACATTGCGAATACTTCTGCATCTGCTTCTTGTAGGTTTGCGTTTGATATATAGTTCATGGGTTATGTCCTTTTTTTAATGATATTTCTAAATTATGTGAAGTATAACAAAAATAAAAAACTCACACAATCCAGATATTGCTAAAATTATTTAATTAAGTTATTTCGTGGATAAATAAGCAAGATAAACTATGAATGAATATACAAAATATCTTTTCTCCTTAGTATAAAAGAATAGAGTGTTCATTTGATTATGTGCTATAATCTTCTATTAAAGAAAGTTTTAATTAAGAAATAAGAAGGAACCAAATGATTGAAACAACACAATTTTTGCTTTTTATAGGGGCATCTTTTCTTTTATGTCTAGCTCCTGGTCCTGATAATATTTATGTATTAACTCAAGGAATGACAAAAAGTAAAAAAGCAGCAATAGTGACTACTTTAGGACTTTGTTCAGGTTTAATAATTCATACAAGTGCTGCAGCACTTGGAATTTCTGTAATCTTTCAGACATCGGAAATAGCTTTTAATATTGTAAAGTATGTAGGTGCTGTATATTTACTTTATATTGCATATCAGGCTTTAAAATATAGAAATGAACCTTTAGATTTAAGCGTCCAAAATTCAAGTTCAGAATTAAAGAAACTTTTCCTAAAAGGTTTTATTATGAATATTTTAAATCCTAAAGTTTCTATTTTCTTTTTAGCTTTTTTACCTCAGTTTGTAAATACTCAAGCTGGAAGTGTGCCAATGCAAATGATTATCTTAGGTTTAGTATTTATGATTATGACGGTTCTTGTTTTTTCTAGTATAGGAGTTGCTGCAAATATGTTAAGTTCAAAGCTATTAGAGAAGCCAAATATAGTAAAATATATGAATATATTAACATCATTTGTTTTAGTAAGTTTAGGTCTAAAACTAGCTTTATCTCAAAGGTAAAAAATGAAAAAATTATTTCTAATTTTATGTTTTACTTCATTGCTTTTTGGAATGGATATGAAAACTAAAAATGCACTTATTGAATGTTCAAAAAAAAGTGATGCCGTAAGTAGACTAATTTGTTTTGATAAGTTGGTTTTAAAAGCAAAACAAAAGAATGACTTAGAGATTAAAGCTCAAGTATTACTTAAAGATTGTAATCAATGTCATGGAGATAATTGGGATATTTCAACTAATGGAGATACTCTTTTAGAAGATATGACTAAATATGAGATTAAAACTTCTTTATTAGCATATAAAACAAAAAAGATTAAATCGCCTGTTATGAATTTTAAAATGGCTAAATATACAGATGAAGAAATAGAAATAATGGCTTCATTTATTAGGTATGAAGTGGAGAGTAAAAAAGAGTAAGAACTCTTTTTTAGTTTATTTCATCACTGTAAATAGCAACATTAAAATCTTTTACTAATCCATCTTCTTCTTCACAATGTGTTTGAAAAAAATCGCTTATATATTCTTTATCACAATGAAGTTCAAAAGCCTCTTTAGATTCCCAGATTTCATTGAAGACAATAGGAAATGATTTCCCCATAGCATTAGGATGAGATATATGTTTTGTCACTATATATTGTAAGCATCCATCTTCTCTTAGTGTTTTTGGCTCTAAAGCTTGAAGTACTTCTAGTAACTCTTGTTCTTTATTCTCTTTTGCTTCAAATGAAGCGATACAATATATTTTTTTTGACATTATCTTATCTGACCTTTTCCATAAATTTTATATTTAAATGTTGTTAAATCACTAATTCCCATAGGACCACGTGAATGAAGTTTATTTGTCGAAATACCAACTTCTGCACCTAATCCAAATGCTCCACCATCTGTAAATCTTGTACTTGCATTTGCATATACACAAGCAGCGTCTACATAATCTAAAAATTTATTTATAACAGTATAGTTTTCGCTTAAAATTGATTCTGAATGTCCTGATCCATATTTTGCAATATGATCAATTGCTTCATCAACATTTTTAACTACTTTTATATTTAAAATATTAGCTAAGTACTCTGTATTATAATCATTTTCAGTAGCAATTCTTACATCAATATATTTAGCTGTTTCTTCACAACCTTTTAATATAGTTTCTTCTTCCATAAATGCATCATACAAGCCTGGAAGAATATAAGCTGCAATATCTTCATGTATTAAAAGTGTCTCCATAGAGTTACAAACACCAGGTCTTTGACATTTTGCATTAATAGCAATATCAATGATTTTATTATGAGCGGCATCTTTGTCTACAAAAATATGACATAAACCTTTATCATGTTTAATAACAGGAACTGATGAGTTTTCACTAACATATTTAATTAATGCCTCTCCACCACGAGGTACTATTAAATCAACATATTTATCTTGTTTAATTAACTTAGCTACACCTTCTCTTGTTGAATCTGGTAATAATGAAATTGCCTGTTCAGGTAGTTTATTTTTTGCTAATACTTGCTTTAAAACATGTGCGATGGCTTTATTTGAGTATTCAGCTTCTTTTCCACCTTTTAGTACACAAACATTTCCACTTTTAAAACAAAGTGCTGCTGTATCACTTGTAACATTTGGACGGCTCTCATAAATAATACCAATAACACCAATAGGTACTGATATTTTTTGGATATTTAATCCATCTTCAGTAATCCAACCTTCAAGAGTTTTTCCTACTGGTTCTTTTTGATCTGCAATTTGTTTTATTGCTACAGCCATGGCTTCAACTCGGTCTTGTGTTAATAGTAATCTATCCAGTAGTGCATTACTTAGATTGTTTAATGTTCCTTCACTCATATCTTTATTATTATGTTCTAGTATATAATCACAGTGTGCAAGTAATGCATCTGCCATTTCTCTTAAAACTCTATTTTTTGTATGAGTATCTAGGTTTGCAATAGTTCGGCTAGTTTTTTTAGCTTCTTCTAAAAATTGTTGCATATTTTATTCCTATACTTTATTTAATTGGTGTAATTATAGCGAATTTATTTTAATAGATAATTTTAGTATTTATATTGCTGGAAGATTAATATAGAAGTATTGAATTTAAATTTTTTAAGATCTTAATATAAAGAGATAAACTCTTTATATTTTTACTACATATCGTCCCACTGCTTTTCCTGCAAGTAAAAGTTCATACGCATCTTTAATTTCATCTAATGAAATTTCATTAGTAATACTATCTAATGTGTCTATTTTCCATTTACTAGCTACTTTTTCCCAAGCAGCTTGTTTTTTTTCTAATTTACATTCAACTGAATCAATACCAATTAATCTAACTCCTCTTAAAATAAAAGGGAATACATTAGTATTTAATTCATGTGATGATGTAAGTCCACAACAAGTTGCAACTCCATCATATTTTATATATTTTAATGCATTTGCTAATATTACACCGCCAACTGTATCAATAACTCCAGCATATTTTTCAGCCATCATTGGTTTTTTTGAATCTTCATTAAATTTATCTCGAAGTATTACTTCTGTTGCACCAATTCTTTTAAGGTAATCTATTTTTTCTTCTTTTCCTGAAATCGCAACTACAGAAAATCCAATCTTACTTAATATTGAAACAGCAATTGAACCAACGCCTCCCGTTGCCCCTGTTACTAAAATTTCCCCATCTTCTGGACGTACACCATTTTCAACTAGTTCATTTACACTTAATGCTGCTGTTAATCCAGCAGTTCCAAATGTCATTATTTCTTTATCTGTAATTGCATCTGGAATTCTAGCTACCCATGATGAAGGAACTTTTACATACTGTGCATGTCCCCCATGAGAGTTCATTCCCATATCATAACCAGTTACAAGTACTTTTTCTCCTAGTTTAAATATATTAGAATTTGATTGAGCTACTTCTCCTGCAACATCAATTCCTGTAATATGGGGAAACTTTCTAGTAACACCAGGATTTCCTACTGAACTTAATGCATCTTTATAATTTAATGAAGAATAAGTTACTTTTATTAGTACTTCGTCTTCACCACATTTAGGTTTTGATACTTCTTGGATACTTGATGAGAATTCTCTATCAGCTACTTTTTCTACAACGAATGCTTTCATATTAATTCCTTATTTATTTACTTATCCTAAAACTTTAGCTAAAATTATAAAAAAGAGCAAGAACTTACTTTTTAGATAGGTACTTACTAAAAAGATACCATGGAGTATTATTATGACAAAAAAAAATATTGAAATTGAAAAATGTCCTGTTGAAACGGCAATTGATGGACTAACTGGTAAATGGAAGATATTAATTTTATGGTATTTAAAAGATGAAAAGAAAAGATTTAACGAACTTCAAAAGCTACTCCCACGAAGTACACAAAAAATGCTTATTCAAAAATTACGAGAGTTAGAAGTAGATGGTATTGTGCATAGAGAAGTATATCCTATTGTTCCTCCAAAGGTTGAATATTCATTAACTACTTATGGACAGAGTTTAAAGCCTATATTGAAACAACTATATATTTGGGGTGATATCCATAAGAAAAAGATGAATAAATAATCTAAATTATTTCTAATCTATTTATTTTTTGGCTTGCAATCACATCTACTTTGATAAAAGAACCAATCATTTATAATAAGTAAACTTGAGATAAACCATAAAATATCTAAAATCCAATTATTCTGCATATCTAGATAAAAATAAGAAATTGGTAATCCAATTACCAATGGATACTTTATAAAATAAAAAAAGAAGATAAAACTCCCGTATACTTTATTCATAATTTTTCCTTTTTAATGTGAAATAAATAATTAGACTAATTCCTGAACTAGAAAGAATAATTGCCATTATCATAATCTGATATCTTACTGCTATTAAAGGATCTACTCCTGAGAGTATTTGTCCTGTCATCATCCCTGGTAATGATACAAGTCCTACTGCAAATAATGAGTTGATTTGAGGAATCATACTTGCTTTAAAAGAAATTGCTCTTGCTTCAAAAAAATTATTTGTCTTAATGTATTCCATTTCAAAGCGTTCAACAGCTAAAGAAAGGCTATTCATAATATTTGCGAAAAGCATACCTGCAATTGGTATTACATACTGTGGTGTGTAAATATTTTCTAATTGTAATACAAGTATTATGATAATAAATAAATGTAACAATCCTGATATACTAAGTGATATTACTAGTAAAAAGTATTCGTGTTTTGATTTGTTTTTTATATTTCTACGTGCAATCCATGTAGAGATTATCATCATGAATAATAGTATAAAGATTCCAATCATATAGTTTTGATTATCAAAGATATAAATTAGTATATATCCAATTAATAATAATTGGATAATCATTCTTAATGTGGCATTTATTATCTCAAAGCTATCTTTAACCCATAATTTATAAAAATACCAGACAATGATTAATGGAAGAAGTAAATATAAAAGGTTATAAAGTTCTATGGTTTTCATGATTTTTTTAATACCTTAGTTACAAACTAAGATATTATATCTTATATTAAGAGTTTAATAAGTCTTTTAAACTGTCTTGAGGACTTTTGCCATCAAGAATTAATTTAACTTCATTTGCAATTGGTGTGTATATGTTGTATTCTTTAGAAAGATTATATATAGCTTCTGATGTTTTAACACCTTCTGCAACTTCACCTAATTCTTCAAGGATTTCATCAAGTTTTTTATTTTTTGCAAGTCCAAGCCCTACTCTATAGTTTCTACTCATTGGTGAACTAGCAGTTAAAAATAAATCCCCTGCACCACTTAAACCTACAAATGAAGATTTTTTAGCTCCAAAGTTTTTACCAAATCTTTGCATTTCTACTAAACCTCTTGAGATTAAAGAGGCTTGAGCATTCTTTCCTAAATGTAAACCCTCACAAATACCACTAGCAATTGCTAATACATTTTTATAAGCTCCTGCTACTTCAGCACCAATTACATCAGGACTATAGTAAGTTTTTATAAAAGAGGGAAAGAAGGGTTTAAACTCATGGTATAGCTTCTTAGAAGTTGAATTTAGAACAAGTGCACATGGTAATCCTTGAATTACTTCTGCTGCAAATGATGGCCCAGAGATAAAACCAATATTTCTGTCAGGTACATATTCTGCATAGATTTCATTTAAAAATTCACCACTTGATGCTTCAATACCTTTTGATGCAACTAATATTTTTTGATTATTAAAAATAAAATTTTCTTTTAACCAAGATTTTAATTGTTGGGCAGGTATTGTGATTATTAAGTAATCACAATTAAGTGCAGTTTCTAAATCAATAAAATTTTTTATATCTCTTGGAGTTCTTGATGCTATAAAAGTTTCTTGTTTTTGTGATAGTGCGAAATGAAGTGCTTGTCCCCATTTACCAGCTCCAATTACGGCGATTGTAGGTTTCTTACTCATTTTCAATCCTTTGATTCTAGAATAGTTTGTAAATAAAACCCATGTTATATGGGTCTTATTTTTCTTTTATGAAAGTCTTTGTTTTAATAATTCATTTACTTTAGCAGGATTTGCTGTACCTTTAGATGCTTTCATAGTTTGACCTACAAAGAATCCAAATAGTTTATCTTTCCCACCTTTATACTGTTCTACTTTATCTTCATTTGATGCGATTATATTATCAATTATTTCTAAGATAGCACCATCATCTGATACTTGTTTTAATCCAAGTTTATCAATTGCAGATTCAACTTCAACATTATTTTCCATTAAGTAGTCTAAAACTTCTTTAGCTGCTTTTCCAGAGATTGTTCCATCTTCAATATTTTTAACAACAGTTGCTAATTTTTTAGCTTGAACTGGAGATGTTTCTAAGGTAACACCCTCTTTAAATCTTGAAGGTAATTCAACTGTTAGCCATGTAGTAGCATTTTTACCAGTAATTCCCTCTTTCATCATTTCATCAAAGAAGTTTGCAGTTTCAAGAGATGCTGTAATTACAGAAGCATCATATTCTTTGATTCCAAAATCTTTTACAAATCTTGCTTTTTTTTCATCTGGAAGTTCTGGAATTTGTGAGTATTTTTCAAACATCTCATCTGTTACAATTACAGGTAAAAGGTCTGGATCTGGGAAGTATCTGTAATCAGCAGCATCTTCTTTCCCTCTCATAGATCTAGTCTCACCTGTATCTGCATCAAAAAGTCTTGTTTCTTGAACAATTTCAGTATCATGAATACCATCTTCCCAAGCTTCAATATGTCTATTTACTTCATAGTGAATTGCTTTTTCGATGAATTTAAATGAATTCATATTTTTGATTTCACATCTTGTATTAAGGTTTGTATCACCTTTTGGACGAATAGAAACATTAACATCGCATCTAAATGAACCTTCTTGCATATTTGCATCAGAGATTCCTAAATAACGTACAATTGAATGAAGTTTTTTAAGGTATAAAATAGCTTCTTCAGCAGTTCTCATATCTGGTTCAGATACGATTTCTAAAAGAGGTGTTCCTGTTCTATTTAAATCTACTAAGGACTCATTTGTTGCATGTTTACTTTTACCTGCATCATTCTCTAAGTGAGCACGTGTTACACCAATAGTTTTTTGACTTCCATCTGGAAAATCAATCACTAACTCACCAAGTCCTACAATTGGGACTTCGAATTGAGAGATTTGGTATCCATTTGGTAAATCTGGATAGAAGTAGTTCTTTCTATTAAAGATAGATTTTCTATTAACTTCTGATTTAAGAGCAGTTCCTAACATAATTGATTTATGAACTGCTTCTTTATTTAATACTGGAAGTGCTCCTGGTAATCCTAAACAAGTTGGACATATATTTGTATTTGGCTTTTCTCCGAAACTTGTCGGACAAGAACAAAATAGTTTAGAATTTGTATTTAATTGTACATGAACTTCTAAACCTATAATTACTTCAAACATCTATTTCCTTTTTTAATTATCTTATTATTTTTATATCAGCAGTTAATTTTTGTTTTTCAAAAAAATCTTTTAAATATTTTTTTTCTCTTTGGGCCATTAATTCATTAAATACTTTATTTTTAACTACTTCAAAATCTAATGTAGCAACACCCTCTTTTTTAAGGATAAAAAGTGCATGATACATCTTATTTGAAGTAAATACAGGAGTAAAACTATTTTGTTTTGTATTATTTAAAAGATATTGCATTTTTGGATCTAATTCTTTTACATTTAATACTAATGGACTTCTTTGCACATCTTCTGGTACTAATAAAGGGCTTTTAATCACAGCTAATAATGATGATTTTTTATTTGTTGTATATTGTACAACTTCTACTGTTTTTGTAGTACTGTAGTTCTTTTGATTGTTCTCATAATATAATTTCATATCTTCTTGAGAAGCTATTTTTAATTGACCTTGAACTAATTTTTTAATTAGTTTTTGCCTTGTAACTACATTTTTACTTTCTGCTTCGAATACCGAATAATCAGGATATCTTTGTCTAACAATTGATTTAAAAGCAAAAACATCCATATTATTTGATTTTGCAAGTTTTTCAACATATGCATTAACATCAAAAATATCAGCTGTTATATTATGTGTTTGAAGTAGTTGATCATATAAAATTTTATCAACAAGTAAACTCACTGCTTTATTTTTGTCAATATTTTTTGTAACCATTGTTTGGTCAATATCATAAAGTGTAATAGGGTCATCATTTACAGTAAGTGCAACACCATTAATCACGCCAGCTAGTGACAAACTTGAACATAGTAGAAATGCTAAAAAAAACTTATACATTATAATTCCTTCATTTATTAAAACAAATATTTTACCTTAATAATGGTAAATATCTGTTTTGACTTACAAAGAATTAAATATTTTTAGCTTTTGTACATTTATTTATCAGATAGAAGATTGAATTATAATCTAATCCTGAATGCTCAGATAGTCCAATTTCACATGTTTTTGAAGTTGAAAATGCATATTTTGCATTTTTTATACTTTTTGGTAATTCTCTTAATGCAGATTTATTTAATTCAGGGAAATTAAAACCTCTATCTCCTGCAAATCCACAACATTTAACATCTGATGGAACAATCACTTCCTTTGAACACATGTGAGCTAAAGTTTTGAACTTGTTATCAAGTCCCATTTTCCTTGAACTACAAGTTGTATGAATTGTAATTGCCTCATTAATTTGTGTGAACTCTAAATCTTTTGAAAGATAATCTAATGCAAACTCTATTGGTTCATAAAGTTTTAATTTACCTTTAAAACTTTCAATCATTTTCTTTGTACATGGACTTGTATCACATAATACTGGATATTCCCCATTTTTTGTAGCTTTATTTAATGCCATCTCAAGTTGCGTTGATTTAATATTTGAAGCTTCTTTATATCCTTTTGAAGAAAATGGCATACCACAACATAAATTAGGTAAATCTTCGGGGAAGATTATTTGATATCTAGCTTTTTGTAATAATTCTACAGTTACATCAAATAGTTGTTTTTCTTCAACACTTACATCACTTAATCCCATAGATCTATTTATACATGAAGGGAAATAAACAACTTTTTTATTTGAAACTTTTTGTTCAAATTTTGTATTAATTGATGTAGGTTTTGGTAAGTTTACATTCCATTTTGCAATTGTACCTTTAGAAAATTCTCTCATAGTAGCAGTTACGGTTCCCATACTTGCAGTTCCTAAAAACTGATGAACAATATTTGCACTTCCTAAACCAAATCTCATTCCTTTAAGTGTTAAAGAGAAGTTATTTGCCACAAAGTTAGCTACTTTTTTAGCACCTGGACTTATTTGTTCTGCTCTTAAATGTTTAGTTAAATTCCCTGTATCAATATTTACCGGACATGATGATGAACATAAAGAACATGTAGCACAAGTTTCAATTCCGTCATATTGATATAAATCTCTATACTCTTTAGCTTCTGCTTCGCGCCCTAGTCTTTCAAGTCTTGATATTTCTCTATTAATAACAATTCTTTGTCTTGGAGTTAAAGAAAGGTCATTTGATGGACATGAAGGTTCGCAGAATCCACACTCAATACATTTATCAACTATCTCATTGGTTGCAGGCATTTCTTTTAAATTTTTAAGGTGTGCTTCTGCATCATCATTTATAATAACTCCAGGATTTAATAAACCTTTTGGATCAAATAATGTTTTGATTTTTTTCATCATTACATAAGCATCGTTACCCCATTCAACTTCTATGAATGCAGCCATATTTCGTCCCGTTCCATGCTCTGCTTTTAAAGAACCTTGATATTTAACTGCAACAGAATGAACAACATCATTCATAAAGTCATCATATCTTTTAACTTCTTTTGGATCTGAAAAATCTTGAGTAAATACAAAGTGGAAGTTTCCTTCTAATGCATGTCCAAAGATTAATGCTTCACTATAATGATGTTTTTTAAATAAGTCTTGTAATTCTAGTGTAGCTTCTGCTAAACATTCAATTGGATAAGCAACATCTTCAATAATTACAGTTGTCCCTGTTTCTCTTACAGCACCAACAGCAGGAAATAAACCTTTTCTTATTTTCCAATATAAAGTATATTCGGCAACATCTTTAGTAAAATATAGGTCTCTTAAAAGTGTAAACTCTTCTAAAAGTTTTTCAATTTGTGAAGTTTGTATATCAAGTTCTTCATTTGATTTAGCTCTAGTTTCTATTAATAAAGCAGTAACATTATCATCAAAACCTTTAATAAATTCTGGCATCGCAGGATCATTTTCAATACTTCTTAACCCTGCTCTATCCATTAACTCAACCGCATCAACTATAATTGTTTTATCATCTCGTGCTAGTTTTAGTTTTGTAACAGCAGAACATGCTTCTTTGATGTTTCTAAAGTAAATTAAAGTACTTGCTTTATCTTTTAAATCTTCAACTGTATAGTATGTGATTTCTTCAATAAAAGCTAAAGTTCCTTCAGAACCTATAATTAAATGTTCTAATATCTCAAACTCATCTTCAAAATCAATTAATGCATTTAGTGAATATCCACATGTATTTTTAATTTTGAATTTTCGTTCAATCTTTACTCGTAAATCTTCATTTTTTACTGTACTTTGTGCAAATTCTTTTAAATTCTTTAAGAATTCTGTATGAGTTAATTTAAATGCATTCTTACTTTCTTTACATGAAGTATCTAGTTTTGTTCCATCTGTAAAAATTAACTTCATTGATTTTAAAGTTTTATAAGAGTTTTGTGAAATACCACAACACATACCAGAGGCATTATTTGCAGCAATTCCACCAATCATAGCCGCATTTATACTAGCTGGATCTGGACCAATTTTCTTTGAGTATGGAGATAATAAGTTATTTACTTGTTGTCCTGTAAGTGCTGGTTGTAATGAGATATAACTTTTATCTTCTGATATTTTAAAGTCTGTGAATTTTCTTGAAGTTACTATTAAAATAGAATCACTTATAGCTTGTCCTGAAAGTGAAGTTCCAGCAGCTCTAAATGTAATACTTAATTCAAGTTCATTTGATAATTCTATAATATCTTGAACTTCTTTTGCATTATCAGTTTTGATTACAATTTTTGGAATTAATCTATAAAATGATGCATCAGTTCCATAGGCTAAAGTATGTAGTTTATCTGTAAAAATATTCCCAACTGGTACTTTTTTTGAAATTTGATTATAAAAATCTAGGTATTTACTATCTAACATTTAGAATCCTTTATTCCCTTTAACTTTTAAATACTATTCAGAAAGATTTGGATTAATACCGAAGAATTCTGGATAGAATGCAATTAACAACAATACAACAATTTGTATTGCAATAAATGGTAATACACCTTTATAAATTTGTATTGTTCTAACTGTTGATGGAACAACTCCTTTTAAGTAGAAAAGGGAAAATCCAAATGGTGGTGTTAAGAATGACGTTTGTAAGTTCATAGCAATTAAAATAGCAAACCATACTGGATTGATATCTAAATTCAATGCAATTGGAACAAGAATTGGAACAATAATATATGAAATTTCAACAAAGTCGATAAAGAATCCTAAAATTAAAATAGCTATCATTGTAAAGATAATAAATCCCCATTTTTCATCACCAGGTAAACTCATCATAAATGACTCAACAATCTCATCTCCACCTGAATATGTAAATACCATAGAGAATGCAGTTGCACCAATTAAAATACCAAATACCATAGATGTTATTTTTACAGATTCTAAAGCTGCTTCCTGAATCATTCCAATTGAAAATGTTCTATATACAAGGGCTAATCCCACTGCACCTAAACATCCAACAGCTGATGATTCAGTTGGTGTTGCAACACCTGCAAAAATAGAACCAAGAACTAATAAAATTAGTGTTAATGAAGGAATAATATCAATTAACGCTCGAAGAACTTGTTTACCTTTTGAACCACGTGATGTATCAGATGGAATTGCTGGAGCCATATTTTTATTAAAGAATGATACTACAACTATATATAATATATATGCACCAACTAATGCAAGTCCTGGTCCAATTGCCGCTTTAAATAAATCTCCAACAGGAACTTGAAATACATCCCCTAAAATAATTAAAACAATTGAAGGAGGAATAATTTGTCCCAGAGTTCCTGAAGCACAAATAGTACCACATGCTAGTGGAACATCATATTTATACTTCATCATAACAGGAAGTGAAATAACACCCATTGCAACAACAGAAGCACCAACAACACCAGTTGAAGCGGCTAATAGCGCACCAACTAATACAGTTGATATAGCAACTCCACCTCTAATTTCTCCAAATAAGAATCCCATAGATTCTAATAGTCTTTCTGCAAGTCCTGTTTTTTGTAAAACAATACCCATAAAAATAAACATCGGAACAGCCATCAAAATTGTATTTTGCATAATGGACATAATTCTAAATGGCATAAAGTCAAACATTAATAGACCTTCTTCAAAACCATCTACTAAAGCAACTTCAATTCCATCTTCAAATCCAATTTCTACAATACCCGAGATAATACCAAAAAGAACAGAAACTGCTGCAAAAGTAAATGCTACTGGAAAACCAAATAGTAGCATTATTAGTGCAGCAAAAAACATAATTATACCAACCATTATTTTTCTTCCTTATTTAAGTTCTCTTCAGATTTGTGAACATCATTTACGATGATGTCAATTTCACCCTTTACCATATGAGGTGCAATTGGATGAAGACCTCTAAAAGCATTTAGGTTTCTTATAAAGAATCCAATTGAAGTAATAATGAGTAAGAAAAATGATATTGGAATTAATGATTTAACTATCCATCTATTTGTTAATCCACCTGGATCACCACTTTGCTCTGCTGATTGATATGCTTCAATTGCATAGTCAATTGAAGCAAATCCAATAAGTAATGAAATTGGTAAAATGAAGAAGATTACTCCTATCATATTAATTGTGGCTCTTTTCTTATCAGTTAATGTATCATAGATTAAATCTACTCTTACATGTCCATCTTCTTTTAAAGTATATGAAATACCTAAAAGAATAATTACAGAGAATAGATGCCATTCCATCTCTTGCATTGCAATACTTCCTGATCTAAAGAAATATCTCATAACAACGTCATAAAATACATTTAGTATCATTAGTACCATAGCAATTGCAGTAATATACCCTATGATATTTGCAAATTTGTCAAAAACTTTTTCTAGTTTTAACATTGTAAAATCCTTTTGAAATTGTTAATAAGTCAAATAAATATAAGTTTAGTTATATATTTAGTAGACTTATTATTTTATTTTAATAGTAGAATATTCTAACTCTTTAAGAGAGTTAGAATAATATTTTATAAGTTGTCTTTTAAGTATAAGTAATCAGACATTTTAGTCCACTCTCTAGCTTTCTTTTGGTAAGCAGCTTGTGAATCTAATACTTTTTTAAGTAAAGGTTGTCCTTTTGTTTTTTCTACTAATAAATCAGCATTCGCTTTTCTCATAGCATCCATAACTTCTTTAGGGAAAGTTTTGATTTTAATATTTGGATAATCTGTTTCAATTTTAGCCCATGCTTCAGAACTCATGTGATAATTTTGAATATACATATCATATGCAGATAATTTCATTGCTGTAGTTAAGATTACTTGTAAATCTTTTGGTAATTTATTATATTTTCTTTCGTTTACTAAGAATTGTAACTCAGTTGCTGGCTCATGCCATCCTGTATAATAATAAGGTGCAATTTTATTGAATCCCATTTTGATGTCCATTCCAGGGCCAACCCATTCAAGTGCATCAATAGTTCCTCGTTCAAGTGATGTATATAATTCACCAGAAGCAATATTTGTAACAGTTAATCCTAATTTTGCCATAACTTCACCAGCAAATCCAGGGATTCTCATTTTAAGACCTTTTAAATCTTCAACTGTTTTGATTTCTTTTCTGAACCATCCACCCATTTGATTTCCAGTATTTCCACCAGGGAATGATAATACTTTATGTCTTTTGTATGCTTCTTTCATTAAGTCCATACCACCACCGTGATAGAACCATGCATACTGTTCAGGAGTAGTCATTCCAAATGGCATTGTAGTAAATGGTAAAGTATTAATATCCTTACCTTTCCAGTAGTAAGATGCACTATGACCCATGTCATACTGACCACCTTTAACCATATCTAAAATACCTAAAGCTGCTTTATGTTTGTTTGAAGCATCTACTCTAATTAGTAATCTACCATTAGACATCTCTTCAACCATTTTTGACATATTTAGGGGTGCATCAATAAATGGACTTAAAGTAGAACCCCAAGTTGTAGCTAACTTCCATTTATAAACTTTATCTTTAGCCATAGCGCACGTACTTAATCCAGCAATTAAAGCAGAAGCCATAAGTAATTTAGTCGTTGTTTTTAACATCATCATTTTCTCCTTAGATTTGTTATCTATCAATTCTAACTAGTAAAAATGATAATAATATGATATTTTATCTGATATTACATAAAATTTAATTTGTTTTAAAAATATACCCAGTATCAACTATTGTTTGAATATAATCACCTAGAAGTACCTTTCTTATGCGTCTTATTAAACTTCTTATTGATTCTAAAGAAGCAAAACTCCCTTCCCATACATAATTTTCTATTGATTCATATGATAAAACTTGATTTTTTTTAGTTAAAAAGAGATTTAGTAGAAGTCTTTCTTTTTTAGTAAGTTGTTGCTCTTTTTTATCTATTATAAGAAGAGATGACTTAAAATCAAAGTAAGAATTTGTATCAAACTTTATTAAATCATCTTGTATTCCATATAATTTTTCTATTTTAATTTCTAATTCATCAATAAAAAATGGCTTTTTTAAATAATCATTACAACCAAAATTATATGATTGTTTAATATCATCAAGTTCAACACTTGCAGATATTATAATTACAGGAATTTCATCATAATATTCTCTGATCTTTTTTAACACTTTAATTCCATCTATATTAGGAACATTAATATCTAAGACAAAACAGCTAAATCCATTCTCAATTTTTTCAAGAGCTTGGGCACCATCAATACATGACTCAACTTTATAACCTTTTATTTTTAATCTTTTTGTAATAGTGGCATTTAATTTTTTATTATCTTCTAAAAGTAAAATATTCATTTTAAACCTTTTTGTGAGGTAACTTTATTGTAAAGATTACATTATTATCTTCATTTCTAACACTAATAGTTCCTCTCATTTTATCTTGAATAATCACTTTAGCCATATAAAGACCTAATCCTGTACCATCACTTTTAGTAGTAAAATATGGTTGAAAAATAGAATGTATAATTTGTTCATCTATTTTCCCTGCGTCATCAATTATTTCTATTGTATTAAAATTTTGACATCTTGTAATGTTAATATCAATAGTTCCTTTTTCATTATTGTCTAGTTGTTTTTCAATAATTTTATTTTTTGCATTATTAATTAAGTTCAATAGCACTTGTTTAAATTCGTTTTCATATCCATAAATAAGAAGTTCTTCATTTTCATTTTTATAATTAAAATTCATTATTATATTAGAGTAGAATACTTGCTTTCCTATAATTTCATTAATTTCATTTAATGATTTAGTAATAGAAAATAGTTTTTTCTTTGTTGAAGGTTTTAAGAAGTTTCTAAAATCATTTAATGTCCTAGACATATATTTAATTTGGACCATTGAGTCTTGTACAAAATCATTAACTTCCATATCTTGTAATTCATTTAGTAAGTAAGAAGTTTGAATGTCTTGTATAAGGGCTGATAACTCTACTAATGGCTCATTCCATTGATGTGCAATTGATGCAATCATATCTCCCATCTCTGCTAATTTACTTTGTTGTATTAAAAATTGTTTTTGTTGAACACGTTCTGAGATATCATCCATAATACAAACAATCCCACCTACAGTTCCATTAATATTTTTATAAACAGCTTTATTTAAAATAATATGTTTCATTTGATTTGATGGCGTATAGAAAGTAAATTCTGAAGTTGATGTTGAAAAAATTTTTAATAATTCTTTATCAATTAATGTATTCTTTGATGCAACTTCATTTGTAAAGAAATCAAATGCTGTTTTTCCTATGATTTGATTTCTCTCTTCATTTACTAAGTTTGCAAAAGCTAAGTTACAGCCTAAAAATTTACCCTCAATATTTTTGTAATATATAGGATTGGGAATAGTATCTAGTAAAACTTTATCAAATTCTAATCTATTTGATAGGGCTAATTCAACTTTTAATCTTCTTTGAATATTTGCTTTAAGTGTTAATACAATAATACTTAAAATCATAATAATTAATATTGCTAGAATAAAGAATCTTGTTATCTTTTTGTATTCAGAACTTGGTTCATTTATTAGAATATAATCATCTAAATATTTTGTGACATCTATACTAAATCTTTCTAGTTCATTATAATCGAACATATATTCATTAGGAGATTTTTCTAATATAGGTATTTCAGATATTTTTTTACCATTTAAAACCTCAATAGCCATTTTTGATACAGCTTCTCCTTGACCTATTGCCGAAGTTAATAAACCTCCAACAATTCCATAATTTAAATAAAAATCCCAAAGTCCATAAATAGGTATATTACTAGCTTTTCTTATTTGTTTGAAGCCCTGTTTATATGTAAAATACTTTCCTGTGGTATCTTTGAATAAAAGTACAAACAAAACTGCAGTATCGTTTGTTAAGTTAGATACTTTTTTTGTAATACCATCAATTTCTAAGTTATCAATATATTCTATTTCAAACTCATTTTTGTATTTTTTAATTATGGGTCTTAAATCTCTTTTAATCGCATAACCTGTTTTTGAAGTGTCATTTATAATTAGTAGTTTTTTCAAGTTTGGGTGTAAGTCTTTTATTAGTTCAAAGTTTTTTTCTAAGTCAACTTGTTCAACAACACCTGTCATATATTTTTTCATATAATTTTGTTCAAGAAAAGCTTTATCAAAATTATTTATTCCACAAAAAAGTACAGGTAAGTTTTCAAATAAATAGGTATGATAATTTATAGCAAAATCAAAAGCATTATTATCACTTGCTATGATTAAATCAAAGTTTCTTTTTTGAAACTGTTGTTTATAAAGTTTAGCTAATTGATCTAAATATATAGGATCTGCAACTCTTTTTGTATCCATGTAAACAGTTGTTAATTCAATGTTCTCTGCGTCTACTGATTCTTTAAATTCTTTTTCAATTGTTTTGGAGATGTCATCACTCCAAATATATCCTTTATGATATGAATGAAGTAATAATACTTCTTTTGGTTTTTGCGCTAAAAGGAAAGTAAGGAAAAGTAAGTTACATAGTATTATTTTTTTCATTTAAATCCTCTATTTAGCTATTGTATCAAGATTTTGTAAAAATAACGTAGCCAGATTTTGGGCCATGAGCTCCAATAACTAAGGATTGCTCAATATCTGCAGTTTTTGAAGGACCTGATATAAATACTCCATAACTCGTATTTTCAAAATTTATTTTTTCATATGCTTCATGCATATTTGAAACAATCGCTTTCTCATCAATTACAATTACAATATTCTGTGTAATAAAATATAAAGCTCTATGTCTATTCTCTTCATTTTTCATCCAAATAGCACCATTTTCAGCAACTGCAAAATTACCTTTTACAACAGCTAAATCTATATTTTTTAAGTTATGAGGATCTTCTTCTTTATTTGAATCTATATTTCCTAAAGTAAAACCTTCTACATTTGAAGCTATTATTTTTTCATCTTTATACAATTTTTGAATTGTTGTATTTAAATCTTTTTTATCAATTATTAAAGCTTTTCCTCCAACATTTTCAATCATTGCAGAAAATTTCTCAAATTTATCTTCAAAAGTAATTCCAAAGTTTTCATAGGAAGGCAGTTCTATATCTACAACAGCATTGTTTTTTTTGATGTTTTCTAATATTTTTTCTTTACTAGTCATTTAAATCTCCTTGCACAAACATTTCTTTAAAACTTTTCTCTGCTATTTTTGGTATATCTCTTTGTTTCCCCCATATATTTGCTTTATTGTAAACAAGTGAATCTGGAAGTTTTGGCACAATTTTTCTTGTCATTTTTCCTGCAAAATCAAATAACTTTGGTTTAGTCATCAACCATGCAGTTACTTTCATAGCCATTTTCTTTTTTGAATCAATTAAATTCATTTCACTTAAATCTTGTCTTCTTGAATAAAGTTGAGAATCTAAATCAATTTTTACAGGACATACATTTGTACATGAACCACATAGAGTACAAGCAAATGGTAAAGTATTATATTTTTCTGGTTCTTTTACTGAAGCTAAAATTGAACCAATTGGTCCAGGAATCACATACTTATAAGAATGTCCTCCCGATCTTCTATAAACAGGACAAGTATTCATACAAGCGCCACACCTAATACAATTTAGAGCTTTTTTGTACTTTTCAGATGATAAAAATTCACTTCTTTTATTATCTACAATAATAATGTGCATTTCTCCACCTTCAATTCCCCCATGGAAATGTGAAGTATATGAAGTAATAGCTTGTCCTGTTGCACTTCGTGCTAGTAATCTTGTAAATACAGATAAATCTTTTAATCTTGGAATTACTTTTTCAATTCCCATTGATGCAATATGCAGTTTCGGTAATGAAGCTCCTATATCAGCATTTCCTTCATTTGTACAAACAACAACTCCTCCAGTTTCGGCAATTGCAAAGTTAACTCCAGTCATTCCAGCTTCTGCTGTTAAGAAATCTTCTCTTAAGCTAGCACGTGCAGCACGTGTAAGATAAGTAGGATCATCATTTCCTTTTTCTGTGCCTAAATGCACATGAAAAGTATCAGAAACATCCATTTTTTTAAGATGAATTGCTGGAAGTACAATATGAGAAGGTGGCTCATTTCTTAATTGAACAATCCTTTCACCTAAATCTGTATCAATTACTTCTATTCCTCTTTCTTCTAGAAAAGGATTTAGATGACATTCTTCTGTTAACATAGATTTTGATTTAACTAGTTTTTTTACATTATTTTGTTTTAAAAGTTTATAGGCAATTTCATTATGTTCTTTTGCATCAGTAGCATAATGAACAGTAATACCTTTTGCATTTGCATTTTTTTCAAATTCTAAAAGATATGTATCTAGATGCGCCATAGTATGAGATTTAATTCTACTTGCAAATGCTCTTAATTGTTCCCATTCAGGAATAGATTTTGATGCAACATCTCTTTTTTCTCTTACAAACCATAAAGCTTGGTCATGCCAATGCATTCTTTCATCATTAGCAACAAATTCTTTTGCATTTTCTGGATGATTGGTACTCATATCTCTTCTCCTAATAGGATTTGGACAATATGTTTTACTTTTATAGGATGATTGTTTCTATTTATAATCCCATCCATATGCATTAAACAAGACATATCTGCACCAGTCATTACTTGGGCATTTGAATCTAAATGATCTTTGATTCTATCTTTTCCCATTGCAATTGAAAGATCTTCTTCTGCCACAGAGAATGTTCCACCAAAACCACAACATTCATCTTCTCTTTTTAAAGTTACAAGTTCAATTCCAGGTACTTTTGCTAATAAGTTTTTTAATTTAGAGTTATAAGGAATATTAAGTTCAC
>Ga0209081_1000674_pt1 | contig 20527 bp, 14 predicted proteins | sample GOMGulsemesocosm_4_FD_184636 | JGI IMG/M metagenome (GOLD analysis project Ga0209081, IMG submission 184636) | Methane-oxidizing microbial communities from mesocosms in the Gulf of Mexico - GOM15B Gulf of Mexico (SPAdes) (version 2) | ecosystem: Environmental > Aquatic > Marine > Cold seeps... | reverse complement strand
AACACTTTATTCAATACTAGCAATGGAACAAAAAACCCTTAAAGATTGGTTTATAGACAAAGCACAAAAGCATATTGACGAAAAAAAGAATGAGCTAATTAAAAGCTTTTCGAAGGTAAATGATGAAGTTTAAAGCAGATCAAACCGATCAAAAATTAAGAGGTGGTTATTACACACCACAAAATTTAGCTGATTATGTTACGAAGTGGGTTTTGAGTAATAATCCTAAAAACATTCTAGAACCTAGCTGTGGTGATGGAGTATTTATTAAGGCACTTGGTAATAATAATTGTGATAAAAATATTAACCTATCCTGTTTTGATACAGAAGCTATAAAAGCTAAACAGCTTTGCAGTGATATCAAACTTAAAAATGCCTCTGTTACCGAAGGTGATTTTTTAGTTTGGGCTAATAAAGCAATGGCAAAAAAGAAACCATGTTTTGATGGTGTTCTAGGCAATCCTCCTTTTATTAGATATCAATTTCTTGAAAAAGATTTTCAGAAGCAAACGGAATTAGTTTTTAAACAATTAGATTTAAAGTTTACTAAACATACAAATGCTTGGGTTCCTTTTCTATTATCTTCGTTAGCATTACTGAAAGATGGTGGAAGAATGGGAATGGTTATTCCATCAGAAATTGGTCATGTTATGCATGCTCAATCACTACGAAGCTATATCGGTGAAGTTTGTTCAAAAATAGTTATTATAGACCCTAAAGAAATTTGGTTCGAAGATACTCTGCAAGGGGCTGTAATAATATTAGCTGAAAAGAAGCAGAAAAAAGACCAAAAATCGGAAGGCGTAGGTGTCGTAAATGTTAGTGGATTTGACTTCCTGAAAGAAGATCCTAATGTCTTATTTAACAATACAGTTGGGATTAATGGTGAAACTGTCGCTGGTAAATGGACTAAAGCGATACTCGATGCTGATGAACTGTCGCTTATTAAAAAGATAATAAGTCATGATGATGTACATCAATTTAAAGATATAGCAAAAGTAGCCGTAGGGATTGTTACAGGGGCAAATAAGTTCTTTCTTGTAGACAACAAAACTGTCAATGAATATGAATTGCAAAGCTATGCTCACCCTATGTTTGGTAAGAGTCAGCATTGCCCCGGAATTTTGTATAATGATGAACAGCACAATACCAATCAGGAAAAGGAGTTACCAACAAACTTTCTATACATAGAAGACAAGTTTGAAGATTTGCCTGAACGTGTCAAAGCTTATATTGAGCTAGGGAAGTCAGAAGAATACCATGAACGATATAAGTGCCGTATTCGTGAGCCTTGGTATACTGTGCCATCGGTTTACAGTACCGAAATAGGAATGTTGAAACGTTGCCACACTGCACCACGGTTAATTCACAATCAAGTTGAGGCATACACAACTGATACAGCTTATCGTGTTACTTCGACCTTCACTAGTGCAGAGAATTTAGTGTGTAGCTTTCTAAACCCATTAACGGCAATAACAGCAGAGTTAGAAGGGCGATTTTATGGTGGTGGAGTTCTCGAATTAGTACCATCAGAAATTAACAAATTGTATATTCCAATCGTAGAAGGTCTTGATCATAAAACTCATGAAATTAATGAGTTAATCAAGGAAGGTAATATTGAAGAAGTAATGAGGCAACAAGGCAAAATTATTCTAACTAAGCTTGGCTTTACTGAAAAAGATAATGAAAACCTCCTTAACATATGGAAAAAATTAAGGGATAGAAGACAACGAAATAGTTAGTCTATTTAATGTTTAATTCATATTGCTACCATCATTTTTTTTGTTATCCTATAGGCCGCTAAATTTATGGGATAATAAAAGGAGTGTTGTAAAATGGCTTTAAGTGAAAAATGGATTAAAACTAACCTTCCAGAAGGAGATTTACAGCTACTTACTAACTGTAATGCTTCTGGCGTATTACGACTAACGCAATCTGGTTATGGTATCGATCAAACCGTTTACTTTAGAAATACAGTATTTAGACATCTAAATTGGTATTCAGTTGATCAAAAAGAAATGGCTAGTGCTATTTTTAATCTAGAAACAAACGGTCAAAACCGTGGAAACTTTACATTAGACTTGAGCCATAAGCCTTCGTGGGAATCCGAACAAAATAATTATACAACAGGTTTACATTGGGGAAATGCTACAAATCATATTCAAGACCCATCATTGATAGGAAAAACACTAACGTTGTATCAAGCGACTGGTGAAAGTTATGATTATGCGATCAAAATAGATTAATGTGAGCTAACTAAAATGGAGGGGATCCCCTCCATTATATATTATAAAGAACGGTATAAATCCATTACAGATGGAATATCATTATCAGCTTCCCCTAAATTGAAAAGCTCTTTAATTAAATCATCCATTTTCATTTTGTCTCCTTCAAATTGCCTTTCTAAAACAATTTTTTCACGAACATCTGCTTTTAGTATTTTCATATAAGTAGCGTTTAGCTTTTTCTGTAAATCACTAATTTTTTTGTGTTTAGAAGTTTCTTTTACATTATCAAAATCAATCGTTGGAATCGGCATTCTGGTTTGAACTTTTGTACCACGAGCGACAAACCCCCCTCTAAAAATTTCACCGTAAATTGAAGAAAACCATTCAAGGTATTTTGAAGATAGTAATGCTTGAATGTAGTAAATAGAGTAGTCACAATTACTAGGTATATTTATTATGCTATAACCTGCTGTACCACCTGATGCAACAAATGTACGGTGATTGTCGATTGAGTATTTATAACCGCTAGATAAAATACCTACAATTAACTTTTGGTCAACATCACAATTTTCTAATGCTTGATTACGACCGTACCGATGCCATTCATTTGGTCCTGTTGGTTCAGGTTCAATAGAACGTTTCTCAGCAGTTAACCCTTCTTTTACGATATGTATGAATTCAAATATTTTAGGATAATCGGCTTTAAGCTCTTCATATTCTATAAATAAAATCTGTCCATCAACTTTTTTATATGGGTAAATAACAAATGAATTTGGCTGAACATCTTTATATGTGTAGAAGTGATCTTCTGCTGAACGACTAGTCGCAAAATAAGGTCTAGTTAATGCTTTTTCTACAAAGTATTCCTTTCCTTTATACTCAAAGAACACGTAGTTACTATCACTTTTAGTTTCTTTATGAATGTAGTATTTATTCGCACTTGTTTGAATACCGTTTGCAATAGCACCTTTACCTAAGATTTCTTCCAGAGGTTTAGATATATTTAGCATTTTCTCTAAAATGTCATTGGTTTTCTTTTCTAAAATCCAAGTATCAGAGTTAAGGTTTTTTGTTTCATATACACTAGAAAGTGTTGATTTATCTTCACGAGTTAGCCACTTTTTAAAGTCTTTTACTTCGTAAAAAGAAAAGCTATTTTGTTGAGATTTTTTTAAAAACAACAGACACGTATAAGTGGTTTTATCTTTGAATACTTGATAAGAACCAAATGCTACTAATTTGGATAAATACTTATTATCTGTAAGTAATTTTCTTAAATTTTTACCTGAGCCAACTTTAGTAAATTTTGACGGAAGTATGTAACCTAACATACCTCCTTCGTTTAAAACTTGCATAGAACGTTCAACAAAAAGGAAGTATTTATCAAACTGTTTAAAAGCTGATTTATATTTCTTTTTGTAAGCAGCATATTCAGTTGGAATAAGTTGTTTCATATGTTCAGTCGCCATGTATGGCGGATTCCCAACAATCACATCAAACTTATAGTTTTGAATGTCGAAAGGATTTATTGATACAATCTCTTTCTTGTTTATTTTGTCATCATTATCAATCAAGCTATTGCCAAATAAGATATTTGTATCTAGATTCGGCAGGATTGGCGTTGCTTTCCCGATAGTGTCTTTTGATTCACCTTCAAGCAATTTCAATAACAAACCAAATGAACAAGCTTTTGTTGCGTTGTAATCTTTGTCTATTCCATAGATACATTTACATAGAATTTGTTTTTTAACTGATAATTTTAACTTGAATGTATGTTCTGCTAATTGTTGAAGCTTGCTCTTATCATGTACCAGATAATAATCTATTAGAATATCTTGAAGCGTTTGAAATACCTCAACAATGAATGCACCAGAGCCACAAGCTATATCGGCAAATTTTGAGTCGAAGATCTGTTGATCTGATTTACCCTTACAGAATTCGGTTACAGTATTTCTAATAATATCTTTAACTACGTGATTTGGAGTAGTTACAACATCTCGATCAATATGTTCTGCTTTTGGTTGAATTTCTACATCACCATTAACAGTTATACGGATTCTTTCGCTTAAAAATACCTCATAAATATTACCAAGTATATCGGAAGAGAAAACAGAAAAAGAATAGGTGCTTTGTGGGAAATAAAGTTGTTCGATTATCGTCCAGATAGACGAATCCACATTACTAATTAACTCTTCAATATACTCAAGAGAAAATAGTCCTGAATTATATTTTTTATCTGATTGCTTAAGTTTAGAGACTAAAGATTTGTAATCTTTAGCTTCGGCATAGTGATGAAGAGTTTCATATTCTTCTAAATCCCTATCTTCACATACACGTAAAAATACAATGCTATTAATATAATTTTGAGTTAAGTCATTTAGTTTCTCTTCACTAAGCTCGTTTTTAATAGAAAGAAATTCCTGAGCTAGTAACAAACGCCATTCATTAATTTGTTTAAGAAATAAATCATCAACACTGAATTTTAGTATCTTATTTTCAATGCTAGACCACTCTGAATCAAACTGACCAGAGTAAACACTTTCTCGACCTATCAGAGCTTTGATTTCATCTATGTTATGAATTAATTCAGTATAATGGTATAGCTTTATTCTTGAATTAGAAACTTGATCGCTTTCATTTACTTGATTTGAACAGTCGTATATGGCGGTATATTCAAAGTTAGACAGGACTGATATTTTAAGTTTAGCCGTAAAACCGTAACGCCTTACTTGTTTCGCTGGTTCATGATCAATAGATACATCAACACTTGGCTTTTTAGCCTCAACAAAAAACTTTCTGTCAGAATATAGTCTAAAAGTATAATCAGGTTTTTTTGTATTAGCTCCAGCTTTTGCTTTTAGCCCTTCTTCAACTAAAACTTCACGTTCATTTGTTGGTTTACCTTTAGCATTAGTGATGTCCCAACCTAAAATGGAAAAGAAATGGTCTAAAAAATCAGTTCGGAGCTGTGTTTCATTGTATTTTTTTGACTGGTAGTAATCGGAATCATTATCATATTTATCCACTAACAGTTGTAATTGTAATTTCTCGTCCATTAAATCATCTCACCTACAATAACGTTCAATTTAGGATTTTATAGCTGGATCTTAAGCTTATAAATCGGTCCTTTATTGGCCAAAGTATCGCATATTGGGCATAACTAACCAATACATTAGTGTTATCAATATCTTGAGGTAGTACAGATAAAACAAAAGTCATTGAAGTTATCTAGTCAGATGGTTGAGATTAAAGCTTATTTTTCTTCTTTGATGCTTTGGGCTGTGATTCACTTTTAGATTTAAAAGTATCTAAAACAACATTATGTTTAAAGTACAAATTCAAATATTTACTAAACAAAAACATGAATAATTGATGTAAGTGATCATCGTAATTACTAGAGTAATTATCAACTAACATATCTCTATTAATTTCTTTTTCATTGTAAAACTGATTAATAGCTTTTCTAATTAGCATTATGTTTTTATCGTGAACCATAGCTTTTTTACTACATTCATTCTGATAGTTATAAAATGCTAAACCTTCCATATTTTTAAGCACTTCATTAACAAATTTATCGCTCGAATAATTTAATTCATACTTTTCAAAAAAACGATTGTAAGCAACATCATCAAAAATAGGTTTAACATTAATCTGTGTCTGATCTTCATCATCTTCATCAGGTTCAGGGATTCGAATAGTCATTAAATTAATTAAGGCACTATCAATTTCAAATGATTGAACACTGTATGATTTCTTACAGAACTTATTCAGCAAAAACATTAAACAAACATTCATTTTATAATCGTCAAAATGATCAATTACACCATCGTTTGTTTTGACTGTTATATCTTTATTTTTAAACGTTTTAAAACCTGCTATATAATCAATGTGACAATGAGATTCAAGGACAAATAAGAATGATTCATCACATCGAAACTTAAAAGTGGATGGAAATTGTGTGTTCTTTGATATTTCAAAAAACATGTCTGGATTTTTTCGTTTTTTATTACTTAAAGTTTGTTTTGATTGTTGTAGTTTCTCTTGGTTTTCATCAAAAACAACACACATGTCACGCTCACAATCCAAATCTATAATTTTGGCGTACTGCGATTCTGAAACATCTTCCTGATAACTAACCGATGAGAATTTTTCACATAAATATTCAAATATCCCTCTCACAGATTTTAAATCTTTACCTCTTTTGGCTGGCACTGGCTGATTCATAATAACGTCAGGAAACCTTATTAATATCATGGTATTCGTTGCAGTAACTTTTTGCACTTGAATCCCCTTTAAATCAATTTCAACATCTACACCTAGTTGAACTTTTTTCTGATTATTTCTGTAATGTATTTTGAACTTATCTAAAGCTTGAATAACTCTAGGTTTATTATTTTCATTCATATTTTTATCCTTTTCTATATTATTTATTTATCATGATTTTCATATAGATCAAAATATTATAAAGGTAAGTGATTGCTTCATTTCTGGTTATTTATAATAAAACAGTGAGGTTAAAATTAGTGTTTAAGTCTAGATTAAAGGTTTTTTAATGAAACGATGGATATACAAGGAGATATACAAATGGATATACATTTGTATATCCTAAAGTGTAATTTTTAGAAGGTGATATTGTATAAATTTATTTGTATGTTTTATTGATATTAGGATTAACAATTAATAAAAGGAATCGTTATGAGTGATACAAAAGAAACAACATACAGAAATAAAATACATGACTTGAACAAATATGAGAGTCAATACAGATTAATTCAGAGACTTGAATTACTGGGATTAGAACCTGAAATCGTTCTACCACTCCTAATAAAAAATAGTGAGTTTGAAACACAGATTGCAAAGCTTGAGCTTTTGTTAAATCAAAACAAAAAGAAGAAAACACTAGCAGAGCTTAATGATACTTATATTAAAAGTAGTGAAAATTATAAAGAAATAGAATCTATGTATTTAGATTTGAAAATTGTAAAGCACATTTCTGAACTGAATGAACCAAGATTTGAATCAATAATTAATCGAATTGAGAAACATCAATCTGCAACAGTTATTTATAAAGACAACCTTGTATTAATTCTTAATTGTTTAAATAGACAAACACAGCTTAAAGATAAATTTAGTGCCGAATTAGAGAGAGTAGGTTTAACATTTAAGCTCTTTCAAATGCTTGTTTTATCATTATCTAAAAATGACAAAGAGCTTTATCAGAAAGTGCAGTATAGAGTCGATAATGACTTTAAAGTTATGAGTATAGATAAGGGGGAGAGTTTAGAAATAACAGCTATAAATTGCATCAGAGGCAGTAGAGCGATTACAGATACACACGAGTCATTTGATAAATCTCATTCAGTGATAAATCATCCTGAAATCTTTATCTTTCAATGTCTGCTCTCATCCGCATTAAAATAAAAAGAGAGCCAATAAAGGCTCTTTTTTATATATATGCCTTTAAGGTTTATTAGATATTCGATTGGTCTTCGTGTTTTTATTAGTATTCGCAGATTTAGGCTCAGGTTTTTCAACATGACATTCTGATTTTAAATCATTTAAAAGATCAGATTTTTCACTTTCTAAACTGCTAAGAACAGTCGGTTTTTCTGGTTTTGATTCTGGTTTTAAAGATGGCTTTTCAGGTGAATATTCATCAAAATCAATGTCGTTATCTAATTCTGGTTTATCTTCATCAAAATCTAAAACACTATCAGCTTCAAGCTGCTCTTCATCAAAATCTAAAGCTTCCTCTGTTACAACAGGATTTGTTGGATGTTTATTTTTCGAAACATCACTATCTAAATCTAGATCATCAAGATTTTCTTTATCAAATTGTTTTGTATTTTTTTCTATGTGTTTTTCTAATTCGGGATCTGATTCTAACGCTTCATCTAGAGTATAAGATCCGTAATCACCGAAGTTTGCAATGTCATCATCAGTTAATTCAGCCGAAGATTTTGTTTCATCTTCTTTTTTATCTTCGAGAGATTGAGTAGATTCTTGTTTATTATCACCAAATTTAACATCATCATTTGTAGCTGTTTGACCTTGTTTGTTATCCTGGCCCACACCTAATTCAACATTGTTTTTAGTCTTAATACGTTCAAGCATTTCTCTAACACTTTGATCAACATCTTTACCCAACGTTATTTCATCGAGACTAAACAAATCTTTCTCTTGAATTAACAAGAAAGCTTGTTCTAAATTATCTAAACTACCATCAACTATCGGAAATTTATCAATGTGTTTAACTTTTACATCAGACAAACATTTAGCAAAAACCAGAGGGCTTGAATAAGGGCTACAATTGGCATTTTTAACACCCTTTTTATTCGATTCAAGACGATAATTTTCAGTTTTTATTGAAGTTTTACCCTCTAAAAAGTAAATGTTACCTTTCTTTTCAAAGCTTTTAAACATTTCATCTTTTGTATCTTTTAAGTATTTTTCACGGTCTATAGATACTTTTAATTCTTCTTCGAGTTCTTCTTTTGATTTTGCCAATATTTTTTTAGCATTAGGTTTTTGTGGTTCAGATGGAAGAATTTCAGTTGAGATATTTTCAACTTCTTCTTTATCAGAGCCAAATTTAACGTCATCAACAACAGGTTCTTCATCTTGCTGTTTATCTAAGTTCTGATCTGTATTTGTTAGTTTTTCTGTATCTATTAAATCCTTTTGTTCCGCACTCATAATATTCTCCTTTTTTTATGACACATATAATATGAATATCATTTTTTAGAGATATTTGAAGAGTGAGTATACAAATAAATTTATAACCATTTTCGAAGTGATTATAAATCGTATTATTTAAAAGAAATTATAGAGTTGGGCTAGTAGTAATAATTTTATCTCTGAAAGTATAATTAATCATAAAACTCTGATTATTTATACTTTTCAACCACTGACTAGACTTAATCATATTCGTATTAAGTATATAATTCTTATAATTACGTTTAAAAGTAACCGATAAACTGGTGAGTTTACTTAACTGAAAATATTGAGAACGAATGTTAATTCCAATATTTTCAAAGAGCATTTTATTCTGAGTATCCGTTAATTGATTATCTTCAAAATGAGAAAGCACTTCATAAAATGAACTTGGTCTTAGCGAAGATAATGTAGTTGTAGTTAAGTCAGAAAGATAAGTTTTACCGTCAGCACCCACACCAATAACTATGTGTGAATATTTAGTTAAACTTGGATTAAATAACGTTCTTAAACCATTTCTATATTCAAGTGTAAGTCTATAGTTTTTCAGTTCACCATTTGCCGAAAATAGATTATTGTGAAGAGTGATAGTTTCTCTATCTGAACTAGAAAAAACACCTGTAAATTCACCTACTGACTTAAATTGATATAATACAGATTTAGTCAATTGAGGGATTAGTAATTTCAATTCTTTAATCGAAATCGTCCAATCTTTTACCAATCCTGATTTTATAACAGTGCATAATTGCTCTGAAAAAATAGGTCTAGCAAGCGGCTTTAATTTAGTTATTGTAAGTATGTAATTGTATAAATCTTGATTGTTTGTTTTTACTGTAATTGTATTATTCATAATTATCTCCCTTTTTAATTTAAATATCATTAAAAGGGGAAATGTAAAGTTTAGAAGTAATAATTAACGCTTTGCAATTGAAATCTAATAGGTTTTATCTTTTTTGAACGGTTTATTGTTCGTGAGTTTCATTCGATTTCAAGAGATTATCAAACAGAGTATCATTCACATATAAGAATGTTCCTACAGAACTTTTTAGAATGATAAAACTTGCTACAAGATAAGCGCAGTACATAAAGATATTTGAAAGTAGATCTTCGAATGAGTTTATGTTTTCAATGATTTCGTAGGTGTAATCAATATGCATAGCTAGCAATAAATCTACAGTCGTATCACAGTCTAAAGTTACATATCCCACAACTACAATTTTCAGGATTCTACCTACAAATTCTATGCCTATTTTTTGTAAACCAACCGAGCTGTGATTTCTAACAGCAACAAATAAAATCATTGGTAAAAATGCAATAAACACTAACAACAGATAAAGATCTTTAAGCACTCTTAACGTTAAATGAAACTTCATCCCAATTACTAGATAGTAACCCAAATAACCAACTGCTAGAAAAAGAGTAGCTACAGGGGCTAAAGCTAGTAATAAGCCTGATCCGTACTTAGTTATAATCAGTGTTGTAAGGACTACATTGCTAACTGTTGAATTTTGTGAGTAGTTTGTATCTTTGAATGAATTATTAACTGATAACGGTACTAAAAGCTTTGAAATATTTTTAGCCGTTTTAGACGTTAATTTTTTAGCTTGTCCAGCGACAAAACCATTAGAATTACTTGTTGAATTATTAAACGTATTAGCAATTTTTATAATCCAGCTCATTTTTATTAATTCACTACTTAAGTCTGTAAATTCTTTACTTTGACTGTTACATTTATAATTATTCTTAATCATTCTAGAGTATTTTAAACAAGTTTTAGCCCTGTAAATTGGATCTATTAAAGATTTCCCCAACTTTGATTTTACAATTTCTTTAGCATTCGGGATAGCCAACTTATTTAAATCAATTAGAAGATCAAAAGGTATGATTTTTCCGTTATGATCATCATCGTGATTCTTTATTTTCACGTTGAAAATGATATTACTACTATGATCTGAATTATCACTGAAATATGGAATAGATACATATTGTTGTTTAAAATTTCTAGAGTCGAAAAGTTGATTAGTGTAGTCAAAATAGCTTGAAAATACGTTGTTCATTGATTTTACGAAAGGGGATAACAAACCTAATCCTCTATAAATTTCTGAATTAGCTCGTGACGTTATTTGAACCGCTTCTGAACAAGCTAAATAACCTGAATTAGCACATAAAGACTTGGTGAAAGAGAGTAAATCATTATATAAAAGCTCAGTGTTTTGATTGCCGAACGGCATAACATTTCTGTTGTTTAAAGCATTATCTGAGAACACATCAGCAGCATCATAATAACTATTACTATATTGAGACTCTAAAAAGTTTTTAGAGGCACACATACTTGATATCTTTAAGTATATATTAAAATCAAGTAACCCCGTACCAGCCAAATTCACATCATAAATCTCTTCGCAATACTCATTTACTGGTTTTGGGAAAAGGTCTTTTTTGTTAAGAATATTCTCTGAATCAGTAAAGTCACTAGATTTGAGATTTTCGAAAACTTCTGTGTAATTAGATACGTTTTTATTAATTTTTTCAGCATGTAAAAACAAAGCTTTAATATAGTCTTCAACCATCTTTTTTTCTTTAACTAAAAGGTCTATACGGAGATTTTCAGCATAACTATTTAATATAGGGTTGCTCTGAATTGTTATTGTATTACTAGCACCACCGAGGAAGAATGTAACTAAATACTCTCCATCTTTGAAAGTAACATTTAAGTTATAATTTTCACCATCAGAAGGCTTGTTTTGATGAAGTAAATATACTTTCAACACTTTAAGAAAATCGTCTTCAAACTCGTAAGGATCAGCTAATTGTATTGATGAAATATCTACAAGGTGATTTTGATTTGATTCTAGTTCTTTTTCTAAATTCTCAAATGTTTCCCCAAAAACTTGAAATGCAAAATATTGATAAAATCCAAGCGAAACTTTATAGCCAGCGTCATTTTCTACTTCAAATCTAGATTCTTTAGCGAAGCTCAATAACAATAAAGTTAAAATAATAACTTTGTTTCTTGAATCTGTTTTTATCTTATTTGTGTGTAAAATTTGAGAAAGACATTCAGCGACTGAAAATAAAAGAATGAAATAAACTATATATTCTATTACTGAAAACACATTAGAAATTAGATTGAAATAGTGTGTTGAAACATCATTTGATAAGTATGAGTTCGGGCTTATACCAGTGTTATTTGAAGCTGGCATAATCACATGTAGCATTTCAGTTAATACTGAATTACTAGCTGAATCGGGTAGACCAGAAGTGTTTGCTACTGCAAAAGATACGTTGATAATGACAAACAAAAGCATACTAAAAAAATAAAGAATGCCTTTTTCTTTAAGTTTTAAAGACGAATAAATAATTTCTTTAGTTGAATCAATTTCGTGTAAAAATATCTTTTTTGTCAGCTTTTCATTTTTCATAATAAATCCTTTTATAATTACAGATTTATCATAATTTTCGTATAATTCAACAGAAGGGGATTTAGACATAAAAAAAAGACTGAAATTATCAGCCTTTTAAAAATTTACACTATTAAATAATTATTACTTTTTTGAATGTTTTTATGTAGCTTGTTGTTTTTGTTTTTTAACATCATCAAGTTTAGAAATTGCAGCCGCTCCTGTTGCAATTTTAGTAACTGATTTTACTGACTCTAAATCTTCTGATGTTTTTGTAAATGTTCCTTTAATTGTTCCAAACGTCATTGCTGTAAATCTATCTAAAATGTATCGTGCTATCCACATATAACCAGACAAAACACCAAAAACTAATATAAATAAACAGAGTCCGTATCCTAATATTTCAGCTAAAATATTGCCCGAAAATTTACCTAGTACACTCTTAAGCAACATTGGTAAAAAGTCTAAACCAACGTTTAAAATTACATGTAGTAAAAACAGAATAAACATACTAGAAACGTTGATAACTATGGGGAATGTGAACAAGAAAAAAAGAGCTAGATTTGTTGTTTTATACTCTTCTTCCATTTTAAAGAAGTTAGTGAAATAACCCTTTAGAATCGTAACAATCATTAAAATTCCAGTGACCGACAGAATCAATAATTGTTTAGACATTATAGATAACATAATCATCACACTAATTTCATGAATTAAATTAATAGTTCCAGCCATGACAATTGCGACACCGCCGATATAAATTTGAGTATTACTAACAACTTTAAGCATATTAATGAACTGTTTACTGATTCGAGAAGGTCTTGTTTTAGCAGAAAGTTTTCTTTTACCGAATTGTGCTTTAGGCTGTTTTGAAGACTTAGTAGCCATTTCTAAGCCCATTTGAGTTCCTTTTGCCGCTAATCCTTGAACAAGTAGACCTTTTCCTAGTGTATCGAGATTCGATGATAAATTATTAATTTCTATTACACCGTCCTGCTTACTCATTTGTTCAAGACAACTTTCTTCAGAGTTTTTACAACTTAGTCTTTTTATTCCAGCGAAAACTTTTTGACTGCTTTCAAATGTTGATAAAAGCACGTTCTTTACGTTCTTTGTTGTAAGTAAATTGTCTGTATCAATATTTAAATTAGAACTGTCTACGGAGTATTCAAGAGCGTTTGAAGCGATATTTGTTGTCTTAGCAGAATGTTCATAATCTATTTTATCTGTTATTGGGTGCATAAACGCATTTACAAAAGCAGTATTATAATAATGAACATCAGTTGCATTTAAACTTGCGTTTGAATAGTTTGGTAATGATTGTCTAAAATCAATGTCTACGACATCAACAATTTCTGAAAAAAGATGCTCGTATTTATCTCCTCTTTTATTTAAGTATCTGTAAAACTTACCTGCTGATGTATTTCCTTCGTTTATATACTCTGCAAGATCTAACTGATCATCATAAAAGCTATCAACCTTTGTTAAAAAATGAAGATTCATTTCTTCATACTTTTTAACAATATGGGGATAACTTGCTTCTACAAGGGGAATTGATTCTTCAAGCGCAAATTCAATTTCAGCATTGACGAATGGGATAGATTCATCACGACTCTGATCAGTTCTATAAATATGAATATCGTCTATAGCTAAATCAATTTTATTATCATGAAAATCTATACAATTAAACTCTGTTATTGCTGTGTGATCCCCTTCTATATAATCATCAAGTTCATTTTTTGTATCTCTTGCAAGCTCTTCATTTTTCAAACAAGCAACTTCATTTATCTTTCTGTAAATTTCATCAGAATTTTTTAAGAATGAGTCTAAATTTGCATAGTTTTTAGCTTTGATTTTAGGGCTTGTTTTTTGATAATCAGTGAACACAGAACCAAATAAAACACTTTTTTTAGATTCAATAGTATAGTGAATAAGTAACTGCACTAAACGACTTATTAAGTTATTAGAATATGCATAATTATCACGCATATTTTTTTCTATTTTTAACCAGCCATTTTCAAAATCATTATTTATAATTGAATCATGAAGAATCTCTTTAAAACGAATAGTTTTCATCACTTCTAAAAAATCATTGCTAATTATTTTGTTTGGAAAATTAGCAACTCCACAATCAGCAAATAACACTTTACTGACAAAACCAGCTTCACCTATTATGTAACTGATTTTTTGACTTTTACGTTCTTCGAAGTTCTTGATGTAAGGTTTGTTTTTACTTTTAAAGAAATCATATAATTCTTTTTCAGTATTAAAATATTTGGTTTGAACATTTGTTGAGTTGTACTGTATATTTTCGATATTATTTATAATGTTATTACTCAAGCAAATATTTATGTCATGTAATGATTTAACGTCAATAAGTCCTTCATTCTTATGATATGAAATTAAATTTGTCTTAGAAGTTTTTTGTTCAAAAGTTGATATTGAAGCTAAAGTTTTAAAGGTGAGATCACCTGCTTTCATCGCTGTGCGACTTTGATAAACTTCAACCATATTTGTAAACATTAATAATGAAAGTAATAGTCCTAGAACTGCTTGGATACCCACTATTGACAAGGTTTTCGCTAAGTTAAAGCCTTTTGTAAGTGTTTTAAAAATCGAACCTAATATAATCAAAATCACTAGATAATAACCGATACTTTGCCACGCTGTTTTTGTGAATTTTTGTTTAATTGTTAAGTTAGATTTAGATGCTTTAACTAGTAGCGCTTGACGAGCATTTTTTATGTTTATTTCATCTGCACTCAATAGATTATTTTCTTTTTTCAATTGATGAATATCAGTATCTTCATCGAGATAATAAACATTGTGATAACTCATATACTTATTTTTTGACATACATTCTTGAGTATTAATTGTTAATTCATCAAATTTCGTTATACAGCCTTTATCTGAAGGTTCGTCATAACAACCCGATAAAAATATGGTTATTGCTAGTAATATTATTGCTCTTATTTTCATGACGAATTCCTTTTGTATAATTACAGAATTATCATAATTTTCGTATAATTCAACAGAAGGGGATTTAGACATAAAAAAAAGACCGTCAATCAGGTCTTTAAAATATTTTTAGGTATGAAATTTAACTTTCTTTTTTCAATAAAAAAACCACATATTATGTAACTTATTTTGTTGTTTTTTTACTGACAAGCATTATCAGCGTTCTCTTGAGATCTTGCGCTTGAAAACGTTATGTTTTCCCACACAACACCTTTACAAAAATCTGAATATTTAGAGGGAAAAATAGTCACTTGTGGAAAATACAATTCGTTATCGTTATTAGTAATTATTTCAGCATATTTCAATCTATAGAATTTTGATACATCAGTAATACTAGTGTATGAAATATCAATAACACCTGCATTCTGTAGGCGTGAAATGTCTAATTCAGTAGCTATCATTGCCCCCATGACATTAATATCTAATGGTGCATTATAATAGTTTTGAAGTTTACTTAAGTCGAATTTAGTTATGTTCTGCATACCACGAAGTATTATTTTATCACCCAAAACATATCTTAAATTTAATAAATTCAAATTTACTAAAAATGGAAAATCCACGATAATATCACCGAATACATATTGGATCAGAGGGAGATTAAATTCAGGATTTGAAGCACCTTCGCCAATTCCTTCTCCCTCAGCAGGGGGTAAATCAATACTTTCACCTTCTTCAAGACCAGCTTCACCACCACCTCCTAGAACATCTATAATAATTGAATCAAGATAATAAGCAGGTATAGAGTCGTGGCTGATTAAAGATCTTATAGCAGAACCATTTATTGAACAGCTATCAGGATTGTATATGAGTCCAGTTCCTGTGCCATTTCGTGCCGCTGTTAACCATTCATTTTCCCAATATTTACAAGTTGGAGCGCCATTCCAAAGAGCTATTTTCTTGGTTAATCCACCTTTAGCAAGAAACGTAATTGTGTCATTGTCAGAGCAACCTAGAGAGTTGAAATACTTCCAACTTCCTGATTTTTCATCACCAACTAATTGAACATTACAACCTTCTTCACTGAGAATAGTATCTGAGTAGTAAAGTTCTGAGTTACTAACACTGTATGATCCGCTCATATCGGCTAATGATTGTGATACTAATAGTTGTGCAACTGGCTCGATTATCGGGTTTTTTGGTACATGAACTACAGCTACATATGCTGATTGTGCTGTTACACTAATTAGTGTTGTTATAAGTAGTGTTGTTTTTATTAATGCTTTCATTTTGCTAAATCCTTTTATGCTAAATTGTTAAAAATTATTATTAGATCCTTATCTGAATAATTAAGTCTTGTCTGTAAATCAAAGTCTGTTCTTTTTATGTAATTACTTGTTTTTACGAAAGTACCGACTTTCAAGATTGTTCGATTGTCTTGTTTTAAAATTAAATGATATATCGCTTCATCAATAATAATTTCGACTTTAAACTCTTTACGATTTTTACTTAAATAGCGACTGATTGTTTTTGACTCTTTAATATCGTTTTTTGTTTTTGTTAATAAATCCATTTTCTTTTTTCCTTTATGTTTCATACAATTATACATATGCTCATATATAAGAGATTTGTAAAGAATAGAAGTCGTTATTGCTGTTGTGAATGGATTTTAGAGTGAGTTTTAAAGGTTTTTTATAATGAAATAGTTTTGGTTTTTCGTAAAAAAGAAGATTTTAATCTAATATTAAACAGATATAGAGAATTGTATTACTCATTTTTTATTGTTTTTAAAACACTAAAACGATAAAAAATCGAGTTGCGGTTTAGAGATCTTGTTTTTGTTTTTAATTTTAGTGTTAAGTTTCATCACTATTAGTCAGCTCATTTGTTATATTTTCGGTTAAGTGATTTAAGCTGTATAGCTATCGCTTTAATCATAAATTTACTGAATGATAGTTCTGTATAGCCATTGTCTAAAAGCTCCTTGTGCGGCTCTTTTAGAACGTCTGGTACGTTTCTTACTAGTGTATCTGAGTTTGTATTTGTGCAATTTGTATTGAAGGTTTTAATTAAACGGATATAGAGAGTTGTGTTACTCATTTTTCATTGTTTTGAAAACACTAAAACAATAAAAAATCGAGTTGCGGTTTAGAGATTAAAAACAAGATCTTATCAGAGAGCTTGTTCTTTAAGTTGTGTGTTAAGTTTAATTATGACTAGCAAGCTCATTTGTTATATTTTCTGTTAAGTGATTTAAGCTGTTTAGCTGTCGCTTCAATCATAAATTTACTGAATGATAGTTCTGTATAGCCATTGTCTAAAAGCTCCTTGTGCTGCTCTTTTAGAACGTCTGGTACGTTTCTTACTAGCTTATCTGTTTTTGTGTTTGTATTTTTATTTATGTTTTTATTTTCAGAGAATGGAGCATCTTGTGATGCTAATTCTGCAATTCTTTTTAAGTTTTTTACGTTGCTCATAATATTTCCTTTTTATAATTGAATTAGTGATTTAATTTATGCCACTAAAGTTTTAATTTCTGCTACTAGAGCTTTAATTTCTTTAGTCGATTTGTTGTGTTTATATGCTTTTAATTCTGTAACAGATGCACCACTTTCGATAGCTTTTTCAAAATCTACACGTTGACGAATAACTGTATTTAGTAGTTTGAAATGTTCAAACTCAGTAGAAATATATTCAAAGTCTTCAAAATTAGTAGTCGATGGATGAATACGGTTTCTTAAAATATGTACATTAATTTTACGTTTTACTTTTACCGATACAGCAGCAATAACACTATGAAATTCAATAAGTGAGCTATGTTCTAATGTGCTATTTTTGCAAGGAGAAATAATAAGATCAGCAGCAGCTATCACGACTCTATTTAATTCACTGTCATAGCCTCCGCAATCGACAACTATGTAGTTGTTTTTTGTTGATTTCTTTAGGGCTTTAATTAATTCTTTTTTATCTTTGGGATATTCAACATCTAGCTTTTCAAGTTCACTATGTTCTCTAAAATTTTCTATACATTTAAGCTGACCTCTGATGTCATTTTCTAATAATTTAGCTTTCAGTAAATGAGCTATAGAAGCCGCTGTAATTGTCTTTCCAATTCCGCCTTTACTCGTACCACCTATTGCAATAATCATATTTTTTTCCTTTTTTGTTTGATTTGCTTACCTACTGTATAAATTAACAGGACCTTATGATTTTGCAAGAGTAGATGTATATATATTTGTATATTCTTTTGATATACGTTTGGATATACGTTTGGATATACATTTGGATATACATTTGGATATGCATTTGGATATACGTTTGGATATACGTTTGGATATACGTTTGGATATACGTTTGGATATACGTTTGGATATGCGTTTGGATATGCGTATAGATATACATTTATTGTTTTTTAAAGGTGTCAAATTAAGTTTTTGATGTGTTTGTTTCGAGTTTATTATTTGGCAGAAAAGAAAGGTGTTTTGGTTGCTTTACGAAGGTATGAATAAAGTTTGATTGTTTTATTTTTTGAAATGATAAATGATAAATGATAAATGAATTTTAATGATTTACGGTTGTTGTCAATTATGACAATCAATAAAAAAGAGTTATCAAAAATGACAACCCCTTAATAGATTAAAATAAGGATTCTAGTAATTTGTATTCTGTTTTGAACAAATTGATCTAGTGTTGTCATATATGACAATGGAGGGTTAAGTTTTATTATTTTTAGTCATTACAGGTGTAAAGTCATTTATATCGAAGTTTTCCATATCCAGTTTCTGATAGATATTGTGAAGAATATTAATATTCCTATGACCTGTTATCAAAGATACAATATGTAGAGGAATGCCTAATTCTATGAGCGAACTAGCGGCATGACGGCGAATATCATGATACCTAATATCACCTAAATCTAGGGCTTTTCTTACCCTTTGCCAACCTGCTGTGACAGTTCTAGAGTTATGAGGAAATATAAGTAATGCTTTATCTTTATCCTCTGATTTTGGCTGTCTTTTAAGAATTTCAGCAGAATCACCAAGCAAAGGGATTATTGAATCATTTCCAATTTTGTTTGAAGGGGATTTTCGATTCCTGATTGTTAATGTTTTCTTTTCGTAATTGAAATCCTCCCAAGTAATCGAGGTGATTTCACTTATACGCATTGCTGTCAATATTGATATATCAAGTATATCTAAGTAAGGCGTAGTCGATGATCTATGAGATTGTCTTTTACGTAATCCCTCTCTCATTAAATCTAATTGATCTTCTGTGGGTCTTTTATCATTTCGATTACCTGAACGACCAATAAATTCATAATCTAATAGAAGTGGTATAGCTTCATCATGATAATCTAAGTTAGCATTAATCTTGTAAAATGCTTTTGCCACTTTCATAACAGATCTTAAATACGTTACATCATGATATACCGTTTGCGGTTTTGGTTGTGAAGGTTCATTTAAGCGAAATTTACAGTGTTCTACGAGATCACTTGCCCGAAGGTTACTTGCGATAATTGATGATATTTTATAGCGCAGTAGGGCTGTTAAAACATACTTTTTAGTTCTTCCGATGATTTTTGAAGTTTTTGGCACTTCTTTATATTTATCACCTTGTTCAATTTTTAATTGTTTTATTTTTTTATCTTCTTCTTCTTGAGTAGAGAATTCAGTTAAATATAAAGCTATAAGCTCTCCTATCGTAGCCTCCCTATATTTTTCTTCTTCTCTATATTCCCCTGCTTTAATCTTTGAGAATTTCTCATCAAGAGATAAACGCATTTTTTCAGACCAGAGAACAGCAAGCTTTTTATTCGTGAAAGTTTGACTTTTCTCTTCTAAAATCTTTCCTTTTTGAGTTAACCTTACTTTTGCACGAAAAGTTATTTTACCTGCACTAGATTTTCTCTTTTCTATATTCACTGATGCCATTATAATTACTCTTATATTCCGTGGGGTCAAAAGTAACAATTTTCTGGGGTCACTTTTGGGGTCAAATAATTATTAAAATGTATCATGATATGTAATAACAAGCAAAAATATACATTCAGATCTAGAGGTAAATAGCCATCAACAAGCCAAATATCAACAACTTAAAGTCAAATCCCATCTCCCATAAGTTTTCCATTGCACCAATGCTCGATTGGACTGATAAACACTGCCGTTATTTTTATCGCGTTATGTCTAAACACACTGTTTTGTACACCGAAATGGTTACCACCGGTGCTATTTT
>Ga0209081_1000673_pt1 | contig 20530 bp, 16 predicted proteins | sample GOMGulsemesocosm_4_FD_184636 | JGI IMG/M metagenome (GOLD analysis project Ga0209081, IMG submission 184636) | Methane-oxidizing microbial communities from mesocosms in the Gulf of Mexico - GOM15B Gulf of Mexico (SPAdes) (version 2) | ecosystem: Environmental > Aquatic > Marine > Cold seeps... | reverse complement strand
CAATGAGATTCAAGTACAAGAAAGCCACTACATCTACAGCGTCTTCACCACCCCTAAGATGCGCTACCACGACGATGTTGAGATTTACCTAGATAACGAAGCGCAGTTGGTGCATTTTCGTTCACAGTCACGTGCCGGTCATTCTGACATGGGTGTAAACCGCAAGCGCTATGAAGCCTTCAGTGCGCTCTACTTGAAGTAATAGCTTGGCTTCGCTGGGATAACCGCCATGGGGCAATACTGAATCGCCGATGAGCAGTAGCGGAACTATCCAAGTATTGTTAAATCGAACATAAGCACCTTACACTCCTTAGCCTGAAGCGCCTTTAGACAAGCTAACCAGCGGACTAACCTATGAACGCAAAGAAAGTTGTATTAATCATCGCCCTCGCCTGCGCGTTGGCAGCTGCCTACTCGCTAGATGTGGGCCAATATTTGAGTCTGGAATACTTCAAAACCCAACAAGAGAACATTAATCACTACGTTACCGCGAATCACGTAGCTAGCTTGGCGTTGTTCTTTGTGATTTATGTCGCCGTTACCGCATTGTCGATTCCTGGCGCCGCGCTGATGACGTTAGTGGCCGGTGCGCTGTTTGGCTTACTCGAAGGCTTGATACTGGTGTCGTTTGCATCAACGCTCGGAGCGACCTTGGCTATGTTGGTATCGCGCACGCTGCTGCGCGACTCGATTCAAAGCCGTTTTACCGACGCCTTTAAAACCGTAAATGCTGGTGTCGAAAAAGAAGGCGCGCTGTACTTGTTTACCTTGCGCCTAGTGCCGGCGGTACCCTTCTTTGTGATCAACTTGGTGATGGGTTTAACCAACATGCCCACGCGCACCTTTTTCTGGGTCAGCCAAGTAGGCATGTTGGCTGGCACTGCAGTGTTCGTAAACGCAGGCACTCAGATCGCCAACATCGAATCGCTCAGCGGTATCTTATCGCCAGAGCTATTGGGCTCTTTCGTATTACTCGGTATTTTTCCAATATTAGCCAAACGCGCACTCGACATGATTAAACGCCGTCAAGTTTACAAAGGTTACGACAAACCCAAACACTTTGATGAAGATCTCGTGGTTCTAGGCGCTGGCTCTGGCGGTTTGGTCACCGCTTACATCGCTGCCATGGTGAAAGCAAAAGTCACCTTGATCGAGAAGCATCAAATGGGTGGCGATTGCCTCAACACCGGTTGCGTGCCTTCTAAGGCAATTATTCGCTCAAGTAAATTTATGGCCGATGTAAATCGCTCCAGCGATTTGGGCTTTCGCTCTGCCTCGGTTGATTTTGATTTCGCCGATATCATGAAGCGTGTCGATCGCGTGGTGAAAACCATCGAGCCCCACGATTCGGTCGAACGCTACAGCGAACTGGGTGTGAATGTCGTACAAGGCGAAGGCAAGATCACCTCCCCTTATACCGTTGAAGTGAACGGCCATACCATTACTGCGCGCAACATTGTTGTCGCTACCGGCGCCCGCCCGTTTGTACCTCCCATCAAAGGTATCGACAAGATCGACTACCTTACTTCCGATAACGTCTGGAGCTTACAAGAACAACCCAAACGCTTAATCGTTTTGGGCGGCGGACCCATCGGCTGTGAGCTCACTCAGAGCTTTGCTCGCCTCGGCAGCCAAGTGACACAAGTTGAAATGTTACCGCGCCTAATGATCAAAGAAGATGAAGACGTTTCTGTGGCTGTGCAAAAACGTTTTAAAAGTGAAGGTGTCGACGTTCGAGTCAATCATCGTGCACTTGAGTTTGTGATTCGTGATGGTGAAAAGATTCTAATCTGCGAACAAACGGGGGCTGACGACAAAGGAGCTCAGGTTGAGATACCGTTTGACCAAGTGTTGGTTGCTGTCGGCCGCGCCGCCAATACCAAAGGTTTTGGTCTCGAAGAGCTTGGCGTAGAGACTACCGCAACGGGCACCATCGCCGTCAACGAATACCTGCAAACCCAATACCCGAACATTTACGCCGTCGGCGATGTGGTTGGGCCTTATCAGTTTACTCATACCTCGGCGCATCAGGCCTGGTACGCCGCTGTTAACGCACTGTTTGGTAAGTTTAAGAAGTTCAAAGTCGATTACTCGGTAATCCCTTGGGCGACCTTTACCGAGCCCGAAGTCGCGCGTGTCGGTATTAACGAGCAAGAGGCCAAAGAACAAGGCATCGATTTTGAGGTCACTCGTTTTGACGTGGCCGAGCTTGACCGCGCCATTGCCGATGAAGAAGCGCACGGCTTTGTGAAAGTGTTAACGGTTGCCGGCAAAGACAAAATTCTGGGCGTGACTATTGTCGGTGAACAAGCCGGTGATTTGATCGCAGAGTATGTGATGGCTATGAAACACGGCTTGGGTCTCAATAAAATTCTGGGCACCATTCACATCTACCCAACCTTGGCCGAAATGAATAAGTTTGCCGCCGGAGAGTGGAAAAAAGCACGTAAGCCCGAAGGCCTGTTGCAATGGGTTGAAGCGTTTTTCAGATGGCAGCGAAAGGATACTCGTGGCGCGGTGGCAAATGAGCCGAGACGTTATGGATCTTTGGGGCAACCTACTGATACAAACGGTACCAGCCACTGAATTGACCGACATTGAATTAGTCAGTTGATTCACAGCCTAACCACACACTGCCATAGGAGTGGTTAGGCTAAGCACCACTCCGACAACCAGTCATAACATATGACATAGTCGGCTGCTGAACTTGACTGAAACAATTCGGCGTGAAAATAAAAAGCCCGGCCTAAAACGCGCAGGGAAAGAGAGAAATTAAACTTGGAACACACAGAGCAAGAGAAATTCAAACGAACCAACGCTTCAATGACTCCACGAAAAGCGAAGTAATTCTCAAATAGTCTTGATAGTTTTTGAGACTCCTAGAGATTTTCGGCTTGTGAACCGGCTGCCTTGGTCAGAATGAAAGGCCAACCCCTTAGGCTACCGTGAGACTCAAAATCCAGGCTTAATGCCGGCAAGTAGTAATCCGCTACGTGATCAACTCAGCAAAATAGACCAAACGAAAATACGATCTCCGTGCGCCTAGAGCTCTTGAATTACATCATTTTTTTGCATTCGACATTAACGCCTCTTTATCCCAGTTATCCGACAGCCGTACGATTTTGTTACCAGAGAACTCGATTACTGAAGTCGTTTTCACTTGATATGGGATATGCTCTATGTACCGCCCTTCAACCTCCCCGCTGGCAGTCCCCTTTTGAAGCCACTCGGTTACAACGAAGCTATCACCTTCATGAATTCGCTCAATTATCATCGAAAAATCAGGGACTTCTTGGAACGTTTTTTCCAGAATCTTTTTAAGCTCCCCCTTGGTTCTTGCAGACATCCCCATCGGAAGGTCTTCAAACGTGAAGGACGTGGAAAAATACCCAAGAACGCCTTCGACATCATGTCGATTCCAAGCATCGACATATTCCATAATTAGTTCGTATTTCGATTGAAATTTGAATTCCTTTCTTTCTAGCCCCACGATCATTTCTTCGTCCAAATCCACTACTCGAAGCCAAGAAAACGATTGGTCAGCGCAGCCAGGCAAATCCCGCCCCCAGATTCGATCCAAACTATCTGCATCATGCGCCGCGACTTTACAGCCTCCACCGCCGATAAACACTTCCTCACCGTTGATCGAAGTATTCACAGTATAGTAGGTCGCTTCGAGCGGTACTCGTTTGACGGCCTTTCCTGCGTTGCTGTCGATTTTCACCAACGAATTGTAAACACCAAATACATCAGGTGTGCGGCTACTCGCTGCAGTTGCGAAAATGAGGTCGGCAGTATACTCAAAGTCCACCGTTTTAAATTCCCCAGTTTTACGATTAAGCAGACTAACGCCGGTTTGATAAGCCGTCGGAGAATAGGGATCGCGATCTGTATGAACAGAATAAACCGCCTGTGTTTGAATGTCTGAATACTCAAAACTCATCCAATGGCCACCGACTTCCCCAGGGCTTCTAGCCGCGACCTGCCAACTACCGACAGGAAAATCTCTCACGATTCGACCCGTTACAAGATTCATCTGGTGATAATCTCGGCCGAGAAGGTAGAGCGATTTATCATCGGATGACACCATCAAGCCCTGAATACGACGAGGTACGCCATGTGCTTCTGATGCGACCGAATCTAGACCCGAGTTCGTATCAAAGACGAGTACCTGATTGTCCATAACCTCCAAACTATCGCGCTTTAGTCGTACTGGGTTTACATGCACATACAGCTTTTTCCCGTCGCTAGAGACATCCATTCCATAAATCGAGCGAACACGCTTATCCCCCTGACTTAAATTCGCTCTAAAGACCTCTTGACCACTAAGCAAATCAATACCTAGGATAGTTTCGTGATTGTTTGTCGTGACGTAAACACGACCATCAGCCTTCGAAGGAACGATACTCCATGAACCAATTGTCTGCCCCGCCACCTTATAGGTCTTGGCGACTCGGCCATCCACAGCATCGAGGAGAAATAGTTTGTTGGGCCTAGCGCTCGTCAGGATAAATTCCTTAGCGCTCACCTCCGCTACAAACCCCACCACACACAGAATAGCAAACCATACGTTTTTCATTGTTGCACCCATTTTAGTTTCATTACTTCACCGGCTTTGGGTAGGCGACGTCAAGTTCTCTCCAACCCTTTTCAGCTGAATCGACGCCCTTGCCCCAATCGCTATATCCACCAACGATGTCGGGAACTTGTGCAGGCCACCAGCATGGGTCTGCACACCCATACAGATCTGCCTCCATCGGTTGACATAAACTTGCCACGCCGCCAATAGGATCAACTTCCCAGCCTGGGTCGGTTGTTGTCGAGCATCCGCCGACTGCCTGCATTGCATAAACTTCATCAAGCTCCTGCGGAGAAACCGCCTGCTCAATAGCTTTCGCTTTTTGATTCGCAGCTCTTAAATGTTTCATAGTTTTTCGCCCTGCATGTCGATTTAAAAAATGTGATTTTTAAAATAGCTCGGATTTTGTTTGAGAATTTCCCCGTATGCAGCTATTCCGAAGTCAGCCCAATCTCTCAATAAATCACAATAATGATAGGTCGGAGCCAAAGGATCCCCTGTGACCGCGTACGACTCGTGATAACAACCACCCGCGCAGATACCTCGTATATGGCAGCTACTGCAACCTTTGTCAGATTTGTCAGCTGCGGCCTCTAACATCTCATTCAGTGCAGGACGATCGATCACTCCAGTATTCACGTTACCGTAAGTTGGTAAATCTGAACCAGTGAATCGGTGACAGAGATTTAGGTCGCCCTCCCCATCTACCGCCAATAGAGACTGTCCTGCGGCACAAGGCAGTATCTTGGCAGCACCTTTATACAAATTGGACATCAACTGGTGGAGGTTTCCGAAGCCGACGTTTCTACCCGCTATTGCCTCATCAACGTAGTGGCGTCCCAGCGTTTTCATTTCGGTAAAAATGGTCTTTAGCTCATCAGTAGTCAAATTGAATGAAGTCATGTCACCAGAAGTAACCGGCGCGAATCCGACCTCAAAAAAACCCAAATCGTATTTCAAGTGATTGTGAATATCGACTACTTGTGTAACGCCGCGCGTTAGAGTCACACGCGCTCCAATCGGACGAGACCGATAGCGTGACAATAGCATTTCTGTTTTACGTCGAACGGTTTCGTAGGTTCCATTACCACTCGTAGTAATACGGTTTTTATCATGGATGGCCTTAGGTCCATCGATACTAATGGTCAGACCAAAGGCGTGAGAGTCCAAGTAATCGACGATATCTTCTGTCAACATAGTTGCGTTGGTAGTCATCGTAAAAGTGAGCGGTTTTCCCTCTTTCGCGGAGCGATCTTCCGCGTAGTCTACGACCTTTTTGATTAGAGGAAGATTGGTGAGCGGCTCCCCGCCAAAGAAGACGATATTACAGGGATCTGTGATTAGCCCCTGCGAAAATAGCAAATCGACACTGTTTTTCGCCACCTCATAAGTCATCTTGAGGCCGTCCTTTGCCTCGACCAAATCTTCCTTGTAGCAATAAGTACAACTTAGGTTACAGCCCGTGGTTACGTTCAATATGAGCGTACTGAGGGGAAAGTCGTCGCCGGTCACCGATATCTTCTTCGCCTTGGGGCTAGAGATCTCCGCTCCCACAACATTGAGCACTGACAGATCGCCCAGCAACGACTCCAGCGCACCAGGCGTGAAAGATGTGCCGGCTTCACTTGAATCGATACTCCCTTTTTCTTCCAATTGAGCGAGTATTCTTTGTCCCTCTTCATCGAGATGGAAAAGGCCCACGCTGGTAGGGTGGAACAACAAACTACTGTCGCCACTCTTAACCACGTGCGCATTTTCGGGATAGTAGTGATAGACGGACATGATCGATCTCCTGTTTTGGGTAGCAATTGATTAGTTGGGTTGCTTAGCGAATTGGTGGATCAATAAAGCGCTGAACCGTCACGACTAGCCTCGAGCTCCCTTGGATAACCTGCTCACCGTCGCTCACCTCCGCAGTGACAGCGAGCACACCAGTATTGTTGGTCGCCATGTAACGCTTCGGATTGATTCCCGCTTCCGCCGGCGTAAACAACCCCTGCTGGTCAATGCTTCCTGCGAAGCGACTGTCTTCCAGGCGTTCGGCGGTTTCATCAAAGTTAGACTTGCTCCAACGGGCAGGAAAGACGCCAATAATTTCATCGTCGGCTGTTTTCTCGATACCGTCAGGGCCATTACCGTAGGCCAGCGCCTCGAATTGCGCTGTGACTGCAGGCACCTTGCCTCCGCCTAGACGGGCTATTGCATTTTCTGGCTGCACCTTAATCCGATCGATCTTCGAGTAGACCTTCAATGCACCAAGGGTCACACCACCAACACTTACATCTCGCGCCCCGGGTATCGACTTATCAGAAGCGGCGACTCGCAATTGAACGGAAGTATCCGATCGTTTCAATATATCGAATGAAACTCCGTCACCAAGGGTGATTTCCCCATCCAGCCCTACCCCAAAAAGAGTGATCTCTTTCGTTTGACCTGATTTGATATATGCGGGGTACACCTCCATTAATGCCTGAGGTCCATCCATACGTCGCGCACGCCAAGTACCGCCGATTTCATCGGAATTTTGATAGAACCAGCGCCCTTGCATTGACAGGCCATTTTCGGAAACTGCAAAAACCTCTCGTATCGCGCGACCATCAATCGATCTAGCCCCCCGCCATTCAAACCCGGTATATAGCAAGGCTTGCGATGTCGTAAGTAGCGTTTCTCCAGTTGTCGACGAGAGAGAATATTGCGCCGTATAGTGATCGTTACCATCTGACTTAATCAACGCCTCACCTTCAGATAATCCCACACCAGGCTGATAGCTCGTTACTCGCCACCGACCAGCCAAAGTGTGCTTCGGCACCGTCTTCCAATCTGACCACTCACGACTTTCAAGGCCGTACTTTTTCGCTAGCCGGGGAACAACGGCATCATTCGCCAACCGCCACCATTCGCGATCGCGAGAACCTGCCGCATATTCCAATGTCGGAAACTGAGCTACATGAAAGTGCACCAAATGTCGCCACTGGGCTTCGTTACGCCGTTGCAGCCCAATTCTCGCGCTGCTGTGGCAACGGGCGCACATTACAGCAAGATCGGCATCACTCACCGGATCAAGTTTGTTGGGTTGTTTTTCGAGGTCTGCGCGATAATCCACGGTCTCGCTAGGAGAGAGGCCATATTCGTCAGATAGGAACTTCACGATTGCACGACGCTCAGCCTCAGTCAGCACGACACGCTTCGAGCGCTCCATTCGAACCACCGACATAAACCACCCTTCCGGCGTTTTACGCTGCTCGCTGATACGAGAGTAAGACCTATCAGGTTGAACCGAGTGACACCCAGAGCACCGCTCTAACATCAGCCTTTCACCATCAAGCACTGTCGTATCGTCGACGTCCGCTCGCGGCGATGAGTAGGCTCCTACGACTACAAACAGACTCGACATGGCGGCGATTTTCAGAAGTAACCTTCTCATAATAGTGTATGCCTTTGTACATAATGGGAAAGACCGCACACAACTGCGTTACGCTCCTATTTAGGTCAGACTATACCCACCACTAAATTATGTCAACGACATATAATTGATTAAGAAACGTGGATTCGAGTAAATATCCTGCCATTTATTACCTATATGAATAAGGCTTTTACATATTGACGATCGAAAATCACCATGATATAAATTATGTCGCTGACATAAAAACCAGTTGATTCCAAATCGATTCAGCGACATGCAAATACCCTATAACTTAATCACTCCAGAAATTAGGTAAGCAGATGAAAAAGACACCGTACGTTAAAACACTACTAGCTTGCGCAATCGCCCTCCCGGCTACCGCAATCGCAGAAAACTCTTCTGAGAGCGACTTTGCCTACCAATTGGAAGAAGTTGTTGTTACCGCTCAAAGAAAGGCGCAGGGCCTTCAGGAAGCACCACTTTCTATATCCGCTCTCTCCTCGCGAGATCTAGCGGCTTTCAAATTACATAGCGCCACTGAAATAGCGTCGCAGATTCCCAATGTCACTATTTCCACCCCGTATTCGGAAAGCCAGCCCTCGTTCTCGATTCGCGGCGTCTCGATGTCTGACTTTAGCCAAAACCAATCAAGCCCTATCGCTATGTATGTCGACGATGTCTATAAGGGCGTTGGTGCATTGCAGGCACTGCAGCTATTTGACCTTGAACGCATTGAAATACTGAGAGGTCCGCAAGGCACTCTTTACGGTAAAAATGCTACTGGTGGTGCGGTGAATATAATCAGCCGTGGACCCGCATTGGATGGAGAAAATAATGGTCATATATCTGTGGGCGTAGGCAACTTTAATCGCACAGAGTCGGAGGGCGCAATGGATTTCACCATTGCGGAGGAGACACTGGGAGCCAGAGTCGCATACACCTATGCAAAGTCAGATGGCTGGGTAGACAACATCAGCAGTGGGCGCGACGACGTTAGTAACATTGATGACTACGCCTTCCGCGTTACGACTCAATATGAGCCAAGCGATGATTTTTCCGCAACACTTCGCTACACAAAAGCACGTAGTAAACAATCAAACGGCTACGAAGTCCTCGCAACGAATATTGGTGCTGGTGGCGTCGGCTACTCTACCGGATATGATCGTGACGATGTTGACTACTTTGATAGCGAGCTCAATAGAGACAGCTCTGTTTACCTAGAAAACGAGAGTATTTCCGCCACCCTAGTCTGGAACGTATCCGACGAACTCACGATTACATCCATATCTTCTTACGATGAAGGAAAGTGGCTGACAGAAGAAGATGCCGATGGATCTCCATTTAGCATATTACATTCAGATTACGGTTCAGAAGTTATTTCTATATCGCAAGATCTTAGACTCTCTTCCGACTTTGACGGCCCCTTCAATTTTCTTCTTGGATTATACGCTCATCACGAAGATTTAGACGCCGATGTAGTATTTCGAACTTACTATGAATATGCCGGCGATAGTAACAACAACGGAACCAACGATTGTCTCGAAGATTTTTTCACAGGCTGCCGTCTTTCCAATTCGATTAATCAGGTAAAAGATAGCGCCGCGGCTTACTTTCAAGGTACCTACGACATCACTGATAAGTTGAGCCTAACTGCGGGTTTACGTTATACCCGTGACGAAACAGAGCTTGAAGACTACGACGCTGCGCTTGGCTATTTTGACCCAGTCAACAACGTCGAAGTTACCAACGCTGTTGACACACTGACAAACTACCAAGATTCTCTGGTCGACAGAAAGTGGGGTACCCGTATTGCTCTTGATTATATGCTTACGGATAACACCCTGACTTACGCAAGTTTCACTACCGGCTATCGCAACAGCGCATTCAATGGACAAGCTTTTTTTGATCCCAGTGAAATTACTATCGCCAAACCAGAGGAAGTGGAGGCTTTCGAAATCGGTTTCAAATCCGATCTAATGGATAATAGACTACGCATCAACGGCGCTCTATTCCACTATCAATACAAAAACCAGCAATTCTTAGACGTAACCCCCCAGATTCTTCAAATTCTTGTCAACGCTGATGAAGCCGAAGTAACAGGCTTAGAAGTTGAGGTTTCTGCCATTATCAGCCCTAAACTCGAAGTCAATTTTGGTTTGGGCTATTTGGATACAGAATACACTGATCTAACTCTGCGCGGAGGAGACCTTTCCGGAAACGAACTCATCAACGCACCCAAGCTCAATTTCAATGCCCGATTCAACTGGAACATTGCAGAGTTAGAATCAGGTAACGTCCACCTCGTGGTCGATACGGTTTTTACCGACGATCAATATTTCGATGCGTTTAATTCTTCTACTGCTAAGCAAGACTCATACTGGGTCACCAACCTGAGGCTCAACTTCGTCAACCATCAAGACGACCTAGAGATCGCCTTCTGGGCTAAGAACATTACCGACGAAGAGTACACTACGTCATTACTTGATCTACAGAGTTCATTTAACTTCGATTATGCCCATAGAGGCAAGACACGCACCTTTGGTCTCGATGCCAAATACAGCTTCTAAAGCTAACTAAAAGGATTCCACTATGAAACTGCCAAAAATCGTGAAACGCTCACTCGCAGTGCTTGCCCTCTGTATGACTCAGATCGGCGGCGCCCAAGCCGCTCGAGATGAAAATCAGTTCAACCTAAATGCAGATTTCGAAAATGCTTTCGGTTATAGCATGGCAACCCAAGCTGGCTGTCTTGTCTTTATCGGCGGTATAGTCAGCATAGATCAAAAGGGTGAGCTTGTCGGGGAAGGTGACGTTGCAGTACAAGCTCACCAACTATATACACAATTGGAAGCGGTACTTAAGGCTCATGACCTGACACTCGAAAATATTGTCCGAGAGTCATTTTATGTGAAAAACATCAACAATATGGCCGGTGCTGGCGAGATAAGAGCCAAGTTTTATGAGCAAGCAAAAGCCGCCTTCCCGTCAACAGTCGGTATGGAAATTAGCAAGCTAGGTATGCCCGGCGCTGAGATCGAAATGACCGCGATCGCTGAGCGCTGTAACGGCGTTCAGTAGTCTTGCCGAAATCGCTGCCTCCCAAAATCACAAGACAGTCATTGGCTCCAGTCATAGCGATTTTGGGAGGCAGACCCATCGGCCGCATCACCGAAAATGAGAGCCGTTGTCAGGGAGATTTTCAGTACGTCGTCAGTAGCACTGAAAATATCAAGCTGAGTGAACGTTATCAACAAAGCATCGATCAATTTGTTCACGAACGCAGCGTCGTCATAATAACCAATCACCTTCGTGGTATCGTGACCCACTCGAACGTACCTCGGGCCCTGCTACTTAACCATCTCGAATTCGAAGGAAAACGATCAGCTCGTCACTTTGAGACTTCAGAACAACACAAGCCCCCCTCCAACACTGACTAAGGCAAAGAGAAATACTGTGAATTTTCTAAAGACTAGGCCTCGGCTAGCGTGGCTATTTTCTTTCGTGCGACCTGAGCGCAAGGCAGTTATAGGCGTACTAATTATGTCTTTCGTTGCCAGCGCCAGCGGTTTACTTCAACCCTATTTCACGAAGCTAATTATAGATAACGGTCTAATCGGGGAAAACCTAAATGCTCTAGGGTTCTACTGCATTACGATGATCGCTCTAAGCGGAGCATCAAGCCTTGTTTCCGGTGTTAACAACCAGATGTACACAAGACTGTCAGGGAAAGTTCTACTTGCGATACGCACCCAACTCTATCGACACCTCATGACTCTTTCCCCCTATTTCTACAACCGAATACCAATCGGTGATTTGTTAAGCCGCTTCAGCGGTGATGTCGCTGAAGTTCAACGCTTTGTTATCGACGGTATACTGTCTGTCGTTAATGGAGTGCTCGTATTATCTGGAAGTCTCATTATTCTCTTCTTTTTAAATCCGTCACTGGCTTGGGTTGCCTTTATTTTATTACCAGCCCAGGCACTTTTTTTAAAGAAAATCCGCCCCGCAATACAATCCGCAACGCTCACGGTACGAGAGCATAATGCTCACTTAAGTGATTTCCTGATTACTCGTCTATCATCAGTGAAGTTGATTCAATCGAACAACGCAGAAAGCAGAGAGACGGTACGACTTGACCGATTGAGCGAACAACACCTAGATCAACAACTGCATTTGCAGTGGATCAACTTCGTTTCAAGCAGTGTTCCGGCACTAATATTGGTGGCTAACACTTCCCTAGTGTTCTATCTAGGCGGGCTTTCGGTAATCGATGGTGAAATGAGTACCGGCGATCTTATTGCCTTTAGTTTGTACCTAGCCAAAGCGACAGGACCAACCCAAACGCTATTAGGATTCTACAGCGCTAGCCTTCGGGCAAAGATCAGCCTCGATCGAGTCGGCGAACTGCTTGATCAGAAACCTGAGGTCAATGACATTCATGATCCAAAGCAGATACCCGCTTTACTTCAAGGACGGCTGATACTGGACGACGTTTGCTTCGCCTACCGAAACTCCCCTCGCGATACATTAGTCGATGTCAATATCAATGTAGCGGCAGGTTCAAAAATTGGAATCTTCGGCGATTCGGGCGCAGGTAAGTCAACACTGCGAAACCTATTGCAGCGACACTACGATCCACTCTCAGGCGATATCTATCTCGATGACCATAACTTAAAGAGCCTTCCCCTAAACGCAGTGAGATCTAGCATTGCGACGGTTGACCAAGAGAGTTTGTTAATCGCCGGATCTGTACTCGAAAACCTTCGATACGGCAATCCCTCCGCAAGCTTGCATGAAGTTGAAGCTGCCGCAAAACTGGCTTGTATTCATGAGACTATTCTAGAGTTACCAGATCAATACCATACCGATATTGGCCGGGGCAGTGGCCGCCTTTCAGGAGGGCAAGCTCAGCGCCTTTGTATCGCCCGAGCACTACTCCAAAAGCCATCGTTACTGTTGCTAGACGAAGCTACCTCTGCCATCGATCTACCCACCGCGAAAGCGATTCTACGTACAGTAGATTTACTCTTTCCAAATACGACGCGCATTATCATCAGCCATCAAAAGATTCTGTTTGATCAGGTAGATGATCTTTACGAACTCTCTAGCGGTCAACTTCAGCGAGTTAACATATGAAAATAGTGGTTGGACTGGCTGACAGTGGCATAGCGCCAGAATTAGAACATCGATTATTGGCTGCCCAACGCTTCGAGGCTCGTGATGGAGAAGTGATACAGGCACCTATCTTGCCCGATATGCTGGGCCATGGTACGACCCTGTCGAGAATCATTAGCGAATATTGCCCGGAGGCCTACTTCGTTCTCGCACAAGTTATCGATTCACGAGGAGTGTGCTCCCTGCCACAACTAAACGCCAGTATACCTTGGCTGGGGAGCCGGTCACAGATCATCAACCTAAGCTTGGGTCTATCGCGACAAGACAGTCAACTTGAATTAACGTGCCGAAAAGCGAGAGAGCTAGGTCGCATCTTAATCGCATCTTCTCCTGCGATAGGCGATGCAGTATATCCAGCGAGCTTTGATACAGTTTATGCTGTCACAGGCGATATCAACTGTCGGCCGGGGCATTTTAATAAACCGGATATTCACCGTCGATCGAGCGCACAGGCCAACTTATCTGGCTGTTGTTTTCAATCAAAAGAAGATCAAGCGAAGGGAAAAGGCGGGTCTAGTTTTGCCTCGGCGCATTTTAGCGGCTGGGTTGCGAAAGCAATGTCACTGGGTATCGACGAAAAACGATGGCACGCCCTTTTGCCAAAGCAAAAGAGCGCGCAGCCCGTCGATCTAATGACGATGCTGGAGTCACTGGCTCAAGCAAGTGACTCCGCCTAGATTACGGTGTCAACAATCCTTTATTTTCGAGAATCCAGTCTTTAAAGCGACGCGGCTCACGCCCCAAAAGTTCTTTAACGGTTTCGGTGTGGATACGGTACTCCCCAACGACTGACTTTTCCCAGCCTACATATTTAACTAGCGGATCGGCCCCGTCACCTAGAAATGTCTCGAATTTGGCAAGGCTGCCAGAATATTGAATATCGCGACCAAGAGTTTGACTCATAATGCCTGCAATCTCAGAAAAATCGAAACAATCATCCTCGTGCCCTGTAAGCCCTAACTCCTGGCCTGCGAATATTTCAGGATCTTGCACTAAAACCTTAGCGATTACTTCCGATACGTCACGCGTATCAATGTAGGGCAGCGTATGGGAGTGCGGTAGACACAACACTGCCTCTTCGATGATGCCCTGCCCAACCAACCAAGGTAAACTCTGCATATACCAAGACCAGGGATTCACAAAGGTGACCGGTAAGCCACTGTCTTGCCACAGCTGACGACCGCGCCAATGGACCCAACAAGGCATGGATGGCTGCTGACGGAAACTTAAAGGGATATCATCCTCAGAGACAATAGGCACAACCCCCAACAGTCTGACAACCTGCTTAACAGAGCCCTCTTCACGCACGGCTTCGATCATGGCCTTAGTCGAAGCCTCTTCATCGAATTCAAAATCTGGATACATCACAAAGATCCGCTCCGCGGATTTGATGGCGTTGCGGATAGAGCCCGCGTCATCTAAATTCCCCTGAACGACTTCAGCGTTCGGGTATTGAGCCGCTAGATCTGCGACACCATCCTCATGACTCGAGATCAATCGTAAGTCGACGTCATTTTGACGGTAAAGCGTTTCGACTACGTGACCACCGATGTTACCTCTTGCTCCGAACACCACAATTTTCGACATACCCTACTCCTCATCAAGAAAATAATATGGTGTAAGTGTATTAATCGGTAAACTATATGTCAATGACATATTTTGTGAGTGAGACGTTTTATGCCCAGAAGTAAAATTGAATTTAGAGCAGCATAAGCTTGAGAACCATCGCGCTTAGGTCACTTTGGAAATCGTCTTTTTGCTTCTTTATGAGTCGTTCAGAACCACTGTGATCTTGGAGCATGGCACCATCCATTAACGATGTAATCATCTTGGCTTGGCGCAAGAGCTCTTGCTTTGATCGTTCAGGGTGGAGCGGCTTCAAGAACAGCATTAGATCTTCATAGAAGCTTTGGTATATCTTTTGTTTGAGCAGCCGAAATCGTTCATCGTAGAGAGCTCGAAGTGTTAATATCAAGTAGATCTTTCCTCGATCCCCTCCCCAAGCCACCAGTAGATCTTTCACGACCTTTTGGATCTCTTCTGTGGTAGACGCACTAACTAGCGTTGCCTCATCTTTCTCCCACGTTTCGTAGATCAGCGCCTCAAGTAAATCGTCTCTTGTCGGAAAATAATACTGAAGATGGCCCAATTTTATATCGGCAACCGTTGCTACTTTACGCAAAATAAGGTTGTCGATTCCTTCATTGATCAGAATAGTGCCAGCAACAGACAATACCTTTGCTTTACGCAGTTGCCCCTTGGTGCCGAGCTTTGACTCCTTAGTCCCTGTGGCAGGTGCTCCACCTTTCATTCAAACCTCACTTCCATCGATACTTATGAGACCTCAGTTTACAAAGATGCCTAAAACATTTCAACGACCTAATAACTGAAAGAATCCAATAGCGCCTATACTTCGGCGCGTACTTGGATCGCTTTCAATTCTACAAATTCATTCATACCTTCAACACCAAGCTCACGACCATTTCCTGACTGCTTATACCCACCAAAAGGTGCCTGAGGGTTGAAGGTTGCACCATTAATAAAGACCTGCCCCGTGCGCAGTCGCTTCGCCAACGCCATTGCTCGATCTTCGTCGCCAGACCAGACTGCACCCGACAAGCCGAACGGAGAATCATTCGTGATATCTACGGCCTCGTCATCATCCGAGTAGGGAATGACACAAAGTACCGGACCAAAGATCTCTTCCTGTGCAATACGCATCGAATTATCCACGTCCACAAAAACTGTTGGCTTGACATAGTAACCTGTGGCTAGTCCCTCTGGTGCATCTTCACCTCCACACAACAGGGTCGCACCTTCTTCTCGCCCAATTCGAATGTAGGACTGAACGGTTTTTCGTTGACCTTCTGAAACCATTGGCCCCATCAATATACTCGCGTCATCGGCGCTGCCAACCGTTATTGCTGCCACAGATTTTTTTAGTAACTCTTTCGCTTCTTCATAGCGGCTCGCAGGTATCAACAATCGGCTCAATGCAGTACATGTCTGACCACTATTAGCCATATTCTGATGTACAGTATGCTGAATCGCTTGTTCCAGATCAGCATCATCTAAAACAACACACGCTGACTTTCCGCCTAATTCAAGACACACTCTCTTTACGCTTTTCGCTGCCAATTCTGTAATTCGGCTACCCGCTGAAGTCGAACCGGTGAAGGAGACCATATCAACTTCAGGATGCGAGCAAAGCGCCTCACCCACCACCCTGCCAGAGCCACTAACGAGATTGAATACGCCCTTGGGCAATCCAACTTCGTGCATGATCTCGGCTAGAATAAATGCGTTTAAAGGGGCTTCTCGTGGAGGCTTAACTACCATGGTACAACCCGCCGCCAATGCCGGCGCCACCTTGGTAACAAGTTGATGCAATGGATAATTCCACGGCGTTATCAACGCGCAGACACCAACAGGCTCTTTCACAACATGTGAGCAAGCCCCACTATCGATCGAATTGTCCAGAACTTCTACACCTTCCATGTCGATAGCTTTATCGACATATGAGCCCATCACCAAACTGGCCAAGGTAGCCTGAACATCATTAGAAAATCTTGGCGGCGAACCCTGTTCTTCTGAAATTACCGACGCTATCTGTAATTGTTTCTCGCAGAGGAGTTCGGTTATCGCACGGATGTAGCTACTGCGAACGCTGGCATCAGTGCTAGACCATGAGCTGAATGCATCGCGAGCGGCCTTTACCGCATCCTCTACATTGTCCGCATTGCCGGCCGGCACTACGCCGCAAATCGATTCGGTGGAGGGATTAATAACCTCGATGACTTCATCAGAGTTACTATTAACCCAAGCACCATCTATGTAGAGGTTGCTGTACTTGTACATCGCATTTCCTTGTTTAGTTATTTCGATAATTCAGAGAAAACGTATTTCGAGAACTGTTCACGAAGCAGTTTTTTATTTAGCTTACCGATCGAAGTTAGCGGCAGATCGTCTACAAAAACACACTCATCCGGAACCCACCATCGAGCAACTCTTCCCTCTAAACTCTTTAAAACTTCTGCTTCTTCAATGTCGACACCTGATACTGGAACCGCAAGTAGCAATGGCCGCTCACCCCACTTTGGATGTGCAATACCAACGACTGCAGCCGCAGCTATAGCTGGGTGATCTAGAGCAACCCGCTCAATATCTTGGGAGCTGATCCATTCGCCTCCAGATTTAATCAAATCTTTAACTCGATCGGTGATATTCATAAAGCCATCTGCATCTATAGTTGCGACATCGCCCGTGTCGAACCACTCAAGCTCAGGCGATTCTGGGGCCTCTGCATCACCAAAATATCCACTAGCCACCCATGGGCCTCGCACATTAAGCGTGCCTGAGGCTCTTCCATCTCGGGGTAATTCACGTCCTTTTTCGTCGAGGATTTTCATCTCAACCCCAAACACAGGACGACCCGCTTTGGTCCTACGCTCATCGTAGATCTCATTTGAATCTTGCCCTTGAGATACGCAGTTTGTAGCCCCCAAGGGACTGGTTTCCGTCATTCCCCAGCCGACTGTAACCCACACATCGAATGCTTCAAAAGCCTGACTTAGCGCAAGCGGGCAAGGAGCTCCTCCGATCTGAATTTGCTCCAGACTGGGCACGCTTCTACCGCTGACCTGAAGGTAGTTAAGTAGACCTTGGAAAACTGTTGGAACCCCCAAAGAAACCGTCACTTGTTCTTGGTTGATTAAATCGGTCAATAATCGTGCGTCGCTAGAAAAACTCCCTGGGAATACCATTTTTGTACCGACCATCGCACAGGCATAAGGCATCCCCCAGGCGTTTACGTGGTACATCGGAACCATTGGCATAGCTGTTTTTCGAGACGACAAGCCCGCGACATCTGGCATGGTTACCGCATAAGAATGTAAGACAACCGAGCGATGACTGTAGAGGACGCCTTTGGGATCGCCAGTAGTACCTGAGGTGTAACACAGAGCGCACGCTAGGTTTTCATCCTGTAGTTCCGGCCAACTGAAGACTTCGGATTCAACCTCAAGAAGTGACTCGTAGCACATTAGGTTAGGCAACGTTGATGAGGGCATACTCTCAAGGCCGCACAAAACCACAAACCCTTTAACGCTTTGAAGCTGATCGGCTATGCGCTCCAAAGTAGGAACAAATGCGGGATCAACAAACACATATTGATCGCTAGCATCATTAATAATAAAAGATATTTGATCGTCGAAAAGGCGAGGGTTAATCGTGTGGCAGACATATGCAGAGCATGATATCCCATAGTACAACTCGAAGTGGCGATAGTCGTTAAAGGCTATTGTGGCAACTCGGTCTCCGGGATCTATTTCAAGCTTTGTCAGAGCGTTTGCCAACTGCGCTACTCGTCTAAACGCATCACCAAAGGTATAGCGATGGATAGTCGTTTCAGACATGAGTGAAACAATCTCAGTTTTTGCGTAAACACTTTGTGCGTGCCGCATAACCCGATCTAAGGTTAAAGGCACGTTCATCATCATTCCTAACACAGTAGTCCTCGATAATATCTAACTTAGCCGCCTTTAAACGGCGGCTATTAAGCAAACATTCTCCTTAGATGAAACTAGGAAGTCAGTGTTTGTGCTACCTGACCGAGCATTTCCTGGCGATTTTCATTAGTGGTCGTGGGCACCTCAAAGCAATAAAGCGGCTTAATTGGATCGATTCCCACCAGCCCTAAAGTACCTATAGTCATACTTGAAACTGCTGCGTCAATTGAGCCAAAGGCTTCGATAACATCTTCCTCACGACCGCCATAGGTGACGAATATATTGCTGGTTTTACCACTTAACAATGCTTCAAATCCATTCTCGTCTTCATTGAATGCAAAGCCATGAGAAAATACGCGATCTATCCATCCTTGCAGCATCGCAGGGCGATTAAACCACCACGTCGGATAGATAAAAATCAGGTTATCCGCCCATTCGATGCGCTTTTGTTCTTCCACAATGTCCGCAGGTGTCTCGCCCTTTCCAAATGCAATAAAATCACTCGAAGCTAGCACAGGAGAGAAGCTCTTTTGGTAAAGATCAGACACGACGACTTCATCGCCGCGCTCAGCCAATACACCTAATACAGTGTCTAATATCGCGTGACAAAAACTTTCTGGATTCGGGTGGGTATATACAACTAAATGCTTCATATCGGGGCTCTCTTTTAGAATAACGTAGGATCTAAATTACGACGCCAGCTTATATGAGCCCCAAAAATATGTCAACGACCTATTTTTAACATAGATTCAAATGTCTTGTTTTTCATTTAGATATTGAAGCCTTGAGCTCAACTACCGCTAGTTAGTTGATATCACCTCCCTCCTTCACCTGCCGCCCTGCAAGAACGTTCTAATATTTGATCATTTTGGACAATGAACAGGCCTTATTAGGAACAACTCAATTATTACACTAGCCATATCAGTTAAGCGAACACCTTCATATGGTCTATGAATGTTCTTTGGTTTCATCGGCAGTGGGTGTTACGCCGTTACAAAACGATTAATAGCTTTAATGCATCAATCGGAGGAAACCAGATTAAAGACCACCACACTATTTACGCAACGAAGATTTAGGACTGATGCACTTCGGACACCTCGAAACCGATAGCAATTACTCGCTGATTACCCGGCGATTGGTGGTTATGTGCGAGAGTTATACTAAATGCCGAGTGTGGGGAAACGGTGAGCTTTGAGCATATCAAAATGCATTATTACGCCAGCAACCTGATGACTAATCCCACTGGAGGTATCCTTCTGGGGCCCACGCAGAGTCTTACCAAAGCGCATGATCGATAAGCCCTTGATGCCGTGCAGAGACATCACACCATCAAATCCAATTGGAACAAAGCCATGAAACAATTAACTAGAGTCTCGGCGCATAGCCCATTCATAGTGGCGCTGGAGATGTGCAATGGAGTACCGCGGGTACGGGCGTGCTTCACACTGAAATACCTGAGCAAGAGCAGCGGCTATTGCACGGCGTTCAGATCTGCCTCAATTTACCGGAGGCTAAAGAAATGAATCCAGCCGCACACCAAGTAATCGGTTGTGCCGAGCCGTTAGAAAAATGGGATGATTTTTTCTGACCCTGCTCTCTTAATGCCGTGCATTTAGCCCAGCACTCAAAAAGCAGCATTCAATTGTTTCGGTACTTCCATGTACCAACGATATACCTAGGTAATTTCGAGATCATGTACCAGACGTGAGCTGAGCCAGCACACAACGCTTCCCCATCACTTACCGGTAAACACTGCCTTACGACGCTCTAAAAAGGATGCGACGCCTTCTTTCATATCATCACTCTCCATGATCGGCTTTAGATCATTGAATAGACGCGCCTTCGATTCTGTCTCGCCTTGCTGCC
>Ga0209081_1000672_pt1 | contig 20543 bp, 17 predicted proteins | sample GOMGulsemesocosm_4_FD_184636 | JGI IMG/M metagenome (GOLD analysis project Ga0209081, IMG submission 184636) | Methane-oxidizing microbial communities from mesocosms in the Gulf of Mexico - GOM15B Gulf of Mexico (SPAdes) (version 2) | ecosystem: Environmental > Aquatic > Marine > Cold seeps... | reverse complement strand
TAGAGTTTGGCATTGAAACTGTCTATAATGCGCATCGAATGCCACGGTGGCGAAACTGGTAGACGCGCTGGATTCAAAATCCAGTTGGGGCAACTCAGTGCCGGTTCGATTCCGGCCCGTGGTACCATCGCATAGTTTCAAGAAGTCCTGAAACGTCTTAAACCCCTTATTCTTAAGGGGTTTTTTATTGCCTGCTATTCCTATACAATCCTACAAGGTTTTAAGAAATACCCCCAAAACGGGGGTATATTTGGGGGTACATTGAAAAGCCCGTTTAAAAGTACCCCCAAATTCATACAGACCTTTAGGAGTATGACCTATGGCACTTAATACATTAGCGATAAAAACCGCTAAACCGAAAGCTAAGAAATATCGCTTACCTGATGGCAGCGGTTTGTATTTAGAAATAACGCCAAGTGGCGGTAAATTATGGCGAATGAAATACCGTTTTCTCAAGAAAGAAAAACTCCTTTCATTTGGCGCATTTCCTACCATTTCTTTAAAAGATGCGCGTCTATTAAAAGAGCAAGCTAAAAAACTTTTAGGTAACGATATAGACCCTGCTGCATTCAAAAAAGAACAGAAACAAAGCCAGCTTGCCGATGCTAAGAACAGTTTTGAAATAGTCACTCGTGAATGGATTGATAAAAATAGAAATATATGGGTAGCCAATAACACTAAACATGTAACCGCTCGTTTTGAACGTTTTGTATTTCCTAACCTTGGAAGCAAAAGTATTACCGATGTTACCGCCCCCGATCTATTGACTATTATCAAACGTATAGAAAAATCAGGTACTAACTATACCGCCCATAAAGTGCTTCAAAACTGCGGCCAAGTATTCCGCTATGCAATGGCAACAGCAAGAACAACCAGCGACCCTACTACAGCACTAAAAGGTGCATTACCACCTGTTAGAGCAAAGCATCATGCCAGCATTACCGACCCTAAAAAAATAGGTGCGCTACTTAGAGCAATTAATGATTATGAAGGCAGCTTTATTACACAATGCGCTTTAAAACTTGCACCGCTTGTATTTGTTCGCCCTGGTGAATTACGCCATGCCGAATGGCAAGAAGTAGATTTAGAAAAAGCAGAGTGGCGAATACCAGCCGAAAAGATGAAAATGAAGGCCGTACATATCGTTCCATTATCAACTCAAGCTATCGCCATATTAGAAAATATTCAAGCCGTAACAGGCCACGGTAAATATATATTTCCAAGTGTTAGAACAACCAGCCGCCCCATGTCAGAAAACACCATCAATGCAGGCTTAAGGCGTTTAGGGTATACAAAAGAAGAAATGACAGGCCACGGCTTTAGAAGCATGGCCTCTACCCTATTAAATGAACAAGGTTGGCACTGGGATGCAATAGAAAGGCAACTAGCCCATGCAGAAAGAAACAGCATTAGAGCCGCTTATAACTATGCCGAACATTTACCCGAAAGAATCAAGATGATGCAGCACTATGCCGATTATTTAGATGGGTTAACTAATGGGGCTGATATTGTTTCTATTAACAGTGTAGGCAAAACCTAAAGTGCCATCGAAGAAAAAAACTTATCCTGATATAAGCATTAACGGACAAAAGCGAAAACATGAGACTTATAAAATCCATGAACTTGAAGAAGACGAAATACCTAGGCTTATGGAAGATATTCGACAAGCAGGTATTTATTCAAGGCAAACTGACAATGCGGATAATATAAAAATAGCCATATCCAATACTCCACTTTCTCATATTGAAGGTCTAATCAAGCACCAACTGAACCGGCTCTTAGATGGGAAATACCTTTCGACAGGTGATTTAAAAAGCCCCAATGACTTTATTCAAAAAGAGTATTTCATTCGTCAAACCTGCTGCATTAAAACAAACTTCTTATTCAATTTTCTTAAAGACATAATTTCAATGAAAACATGTCCCGAAAGCATTGATGAGAGAGAGTTAAGCAAGTTTGAAGTCAGCTTAAGGGGGCTGTTTTTCTTAGCTGAATCTCAATTAACAGGTGGGAGCAAAAACAAACAGGAGGTATTCAATCACTTTATCTATTTTGTATGGAAAGGAAACGGGTCAAAACACATGACCATCGACGGAATGTGGAACCTCGTAATTATGTTTTTACGTAACAAAGATAATGCTGAGGAACTAACATTTTCTTGGAATGAGAAGAATTACGCGGCCCGCCTAGTTGAGAATAAAAGTGGGGCCAATCAAATCAAAATAGAGTGCGAAACAAGAGGTATTGCAGGAGCACGTCCCAAAGGTAAACCATGGTTTAGTAAAAACTGGCCCCACTTACAGCGCGTATTTGAAAAAAACTAAAATTAATTTCCCGTTTAGGCCTAAACGGGAAATTAGCTTCCCATAAAATCGCTTAGGACTTAACTAGACGATGGGAACAAAAAATGTCAAAAGCAATTCTAAGATTAAACGCTACATTAGCCAAAACAGGGCTAAGCAGAAGCGTTCTTTATTCTGAAATATCAAAAGGTAACTTCCCCAAACAAATTAGCCTAACTGAGCGTTCTGTCGGGTTTTTGGAATCAGAAATTGATAGCTGGATAGATGAACGGGTAAAAGCTTCACGTTCTCAAGGTTTGGAGGCTGTCAAATGACTACTCCAAAAAATAAAGCTCCGAGGTTGCACCCTCGAAGCTCTAAACCAAAACTACACACTAATAATTCTAGCACACCTATTAGCCATGTCCCTTTTGCTCAGCGCAAGAAAAAAGGTCAGGTAACCATTAGTGAAAATATTTTTCTTTGGCGTTCAAAACGAGCACCTCGTGGAAATTACAAAACACCACTTCCAGAAGATTTAATTTAACGGGAATCAGCCAGTTATACCCTCCCTTTTTACCTTGTTAGTCGCGTAAGCAAACATGAAAACGGGTAAGGGTTTCCGAGGGTGCTAAAAAAGTGGTGTACCACGTGTACCGGTGTACCGCCCCTGCTTCATCCCTTGCTATGACTGATCAAAACCGCCACACCTATTTGGTACACCTAAAAATGAAAGTGTAAAAGGTGTACCACGATAATTAGAGGAAAAAATGATTAACAAAATAGATTTCAAATACGTCGCAGCCGAGTCTCTCAAAGACATTGAGCGCATTCTTAGTCACTATTTACCTGGTGGAAAAACAAAAGGTAATGAGTATTTCCCCTTAAACCCAACAAGGGATGATAAAAAGCCTGGCTCGTTTGTTATTAATATAGAAACTGGGGTTTATTGTGATTTTGCAACCGGTGAAACGGGCGGTGATCCTATTAATTTAATGGCCTATATTAGAGGCTTGTCTCAACTAGAAGCAGCTAAAGAACTGGTTGTTTTTTTAGGTCTTTCTGACACACCTAACCCGCTAGAAACGCCCAAAACAAAACCAACCATTACTAAACCGGTTAAAGAAGAATTTGAAGCCATTCTCCCTATTCCTGATACAGCTATTAGCTCTATTCCTAAGCAGCATTACAGATTGGGCGTTCCTTCTTCATCGTGGCAATATAAAGATAGTTTAGGGAAGCTCTTAATGGTCATTATGAGGTTTGATTCTAACCATGAAGATAATGCAGGAAAAACATTCCAGCCGTTAATTTATGCTAAAAACAGTCACACAGGCCGGACTAACTGGGAATGGAAACAAATTAAGGGCAATAGACCTTTATACGGCCTTGATGAATTAGAAAGGAACCCATCTAGCAAGGTGCTATTAGTTGAAGGTGAGAAAGCGGCTGATGCTGCTAAAGCTTTATTTCCTAATTATGTTTGCATGGCTTGGCCTATGGGTTCAAACGGGGTTAAGAAGGTAAACTTTACACCTTTAGCCGGTAGAGCCATTTTACTTTGGCCTGATAATGATGAACCTGGTGCTAAAGCAATGATTCAGGTTTCAAAAGAACTTACTCGAATTGGAGCTGAAAAGGTAGAAACTATCGACTTGAGTATTTTCAAGCTTAAGCCGGTATATACAGCAAAAAAACCAAAACTTATTGCTGGTGCAAGGTGGCCGAAAGGTGCTGATGCATTTGATGCTGTAGAAAATGGCTGGACTGCTGGACATATAAAGCTTGCTGAAAAAGAGCGTGGCGGCCTGAGTATAAAGCCACCTAGCCAAGGGGAAATTTATTGTTAAAGATGAAGGTGTTTATTGTGTTGTTGAGGAAACAAAAAACGGCACTACTTCAAGTTACCAAGCAAAGGTATGTGATCGCCTGGATATTAAAGGTAGAACCCGTGATAAAAACGGTTCTAATTGGGGTGTCTTAGTTCAGTTTCAAAACCTGGATGGGAAAATAACAGAATGGAATATCCCATCAAAATTATTCGCTACTGAGGGTGGTGCTGAAGTTGCCAGAAGCTTATTAGATTTAGGATTGAACACTCTACCCGGCAACGCGCCAAGACGTAATTTAATTGAATACCTACAAACCGTAAATACTGATGAACGTATTACTTTGGTCAAAAAATTAGGCTGGCATAATGGCGCTTTTTTATTACCAGATGAAGTAATAGGAAACCCTAAAGAGCGTTTGTATTTTGAACAGGCTAACAATTCTTCAAAAATTTGCCAAAAAGGAACGTTAGAGGAATGGCAAGAAAATATAGCTCGACCCTGTTTAGATAATCACAGATTAATATTCGCAATATGTACCGCTTTTGCAGCCCCTTTACTTGAGTTAACAGGAAGTGAAACGGCTGGTTTTCATTTCTATGGACCAAGTTCACAAGGCAAGACAACCTTATTAAAACTTGCTGCTTCAGTTTGTGGAAGTCCTGACTATGTTAAAACTTGGCGTTCTACTGATAACGCACTAGAGGCAACCGCTGCCAGCCATTCCGACTGTTTATTGATATTGGATGAAATAAGCCAATGTGATGCACGTATTATTGGTGAAAGTATTTACATGCTAGGCAATGGAAAAGGCAAGTCACGCGCTAATGACCGTGGATTATCAAATAATAATACTGCTGAATGGCGGCTTTTATTCCTATCGACAGGAGAAAAAACTCTTAGCGAACATATGGCAGAAGCAAACAAAACGATTAAAGCGGGTATGGATATGCGGTTACTAGCCATTCCTTCAGATGCCGGTAATAACTTAGGTATATTTAATACTTTGCATGGCTTTGATGGTTGTGCAGCCCTATCAACCTCAATTGCAACTAAAACAGCAAATTACTATGGTGCGGCCTTTAGTGAATTTCTTAATAAATTGCTACATGGGAACTTAATATCAAAGCTTCCTGAAAGGATAAAAGAGGCAAAAAACCGCTTTTCAAAAGAAAATTTAAGTATTTTAGCGAGTGGGCAAGATAGCCGCGCTGCTGATAAATTTGCGCTTGTTGGGCTTGCAGGAGAATTAGCCACTCATTTTGGTATAACTGGCTGGCCTAAAGGTGCGGCTAATGATGCTGCTAAAGTTTGCTTTGATGCTTGGCTTGAAAATAGAGGTGGTGAAGGTAGTTTAGAGGATAAACAGATTATCCAGCAAATAGCTCTATTTTTTGAACGCTATGGAGAAAGCCGTTTTACTCGTTGGGATAATGAGGAACCACGAGTAGATGAACACGTACCTAGGACTGATAACCGCTGTGGATTCCGAAAAACTGAAACGCTATTTAGACATGGTAGCAATGAATCAACTGAAACCGTTTATTACGTTTTGCCAGAATCATTCAGAACAGAGATATGCAAAGGCTTGAACTACAAGAGTGCCATTAAATTATTACGTGAATTAGCCGCTTTAGAGCGATCTAGTGACGGGAAAAACTCTATACCCTATCGCTTACCTGGCTACGGTAAGAAAAAACAACGTTGCTATAAGATAATTCCCGCTAATCTAAATTTTGAAAAGCAAGAAGATGGAGTAACTAGCCCAAATGCCACTACTTAGCTTTTTTGGCTTCTTTGTCTAGGCAATCTTTAACCCAAACCGCTAGCTGTTTATCCGATTTAGCAGCGGCCTCAATATAGTTATTCTTTTGGGCTTCAGTCAGTCGTATCTCAAGCCGACCTTTAGCAGCATTTTCTATTGGAGGTCGGCCTCGTTTTTTTGTATTTATTGTCATTTGGTGATTATTGCACGTACAAATAAAGCCTGCATTAACTACTTATTTATTGCACGTACATTAAATAAGGTGGTACGATTAAAAACATTAACGTACGGACAGTAAAGAAATGAAGTTAGTAGAGAAACCAGCAAAGGAGTATCTAAAATGAATACCGCTATAAAAATTCCATTTTTTTCAATAAATGAAAAAACAGGGAAGTATGAAGCCCGCCGTACACTAACTGAGGCGCAAATAATAAAGGCTGCTGATACTATTATAAAAAAGCGTGTAACGAAGGGTTTCTTATTCTCTGATGTTGTTAGCGCAGCTAACTATTGTAGGTCGCTCCTTCTAGGTTTAGAACAAGAAGTCTTTATTTGTTTGTTTTTAACAAATCAACATAGACTAATAGAATCAGAAGAACTTTCTAGGGGAACTATTGATAGTGCGAGCATCTACCCACGGGAAGTTGTTAAGCGAGTCCTGCACCATAATGCTGCTGCTGTTATATTCGCCCATAACCACCCATCTGGTATAAACGAACCTAGCCAATCGGATATTGGAATAACATTAAAGCTAAAAGATGCTCTAAGGCTAATTGATGTACGAGTTCTTGATCATGTAATTATTGGAGATGGCCTTCCATTATCTATGGCTAAAACGGGTCACCTTTAATCATCCATGCTTACCTGGTGCTTAGATTGAATGACTGAGCGGATGCAGTAACGGGTATTCATATACTGGCTGAGCGAGTTAGACCATCTTTGATCATGCTTTTTTACCTACCGGTTCAGCCTTTCTTACTAAGCGAGTTAGGCTGTCTTTGATCACGCTATATAGATATAAATAAAAATCCTTATTATAGCTCCATCCACTGCTGCATATAGCTTTAAGGGCTTAATGATAGTGGTACACCTTTTACACTTTCATTTTTAGGTGTACCAAATAGGTGTGGCGGTTTTGACCAGTCATAGCAAGGGATGAAGCAGGGGCGGTACACCGGTACACGTGGTACACCTCTTTTTTAGCACCCTTGGAACCCTGCCCCATTTTATTACTTTATCTACGCGATTTATCTGCTATATAAAACTACCTCCAAACTTCTAATTCTAGCTTCTTATACAAACAAATAAATTACTTAAGCACCTTGAATTTCATTAAACCTTCTTTATATATTGGGCTGAATTATTAGGTAAATGACACTTAACCTTCTTCACTATAGGGGGCCCTATTTCTCAACACCAAATCAAACCAGGGACCGACGCCTTAGTATTTTTCATGCGTTGGCAGAATGAAGGTAGGGGGGGTGTAAATCTCCAGAAGTAGAGGTATCAGCGACCGCAGTCCACTACTTTTGTGCAGCGACGGGAGTTTTGGAGGGGGGGGTATTAAAGAAGTACAGTTTAGATAAATAATCCACATCTTTTACAATTCACATAACCCAAGCATAAGAAATTTGGGGGTATATTTGGGGGTATGTCATAAAGCATGAAACAAGAAACCCTTTCATAACAAGGGATTAAGATATCTTCGCGGTACCGGCCCGTCCATCGCATAGTTTCAAGAAGTCCTGAAACGTCTTAAACCCCTTATTATTAAGGGGTTTTTTATTGCCTGCCATTCCTATAAAAGCTAATTTCGTTCTAAGCCCACCCAAAGTGGGGATATATTTGGGGGTACTTTTAATTCGATTCCTAAATAGGTACCACGCATAAAAAAGCCACAGAATATCTGTGGCTTTTTTATGCGTGGAATTAGTTATTAAAACTTAAGAAGTGAATCCATCGCTTTTTCCTTAGTTGCCGCTTCTATATCAACGCCTTTCTTTTGATCTGTAAAAGCAGATGCTTTTTCATAATCACCACTAACCGCAGCTTTAGTCGATTTAGCTTTATCCATTGATTCTTGTACATTCGTCGTGTCACCTGTGATAGCTTCATAAGCTTTCTGCTTATCAACTGAATCAACGGCCTTATCTTGATCAACTGATTCATACCCTTTTTGGTAATCTTGGGTCATAACAGCTTGTGCTGCTTTTGTTTTATCAACAGATTCACTCGCCTTGGTTGAATCAACAGAGTCTGCTAAGCCTTTGTAATCAATCGCCATAGCGGTTGATGAAACAAGCATGACTAAAGTAAAAAATAATATGTTTTTCATGATATATACGTCCTTGCGTAAGTTTAAAGTGAAAAAATAATGGTCTCTTAATTCAGCCAACTGAGTTAGTAACCATTACAGTAACTGATGTTGAGATTATCAACACTATAACGAGCATCGTCAACAGTTTCCGCTTCCACATTCTATCTCAATTCATGATAGCTACACGGCGCATGATGTATTAGATGAAGTTCTACCCCGCTCGGCATTTCTTACCCGTTAAACTCAATGGAGGTGCTCACAATGATTTCTGAGATAGCAAACACAGTTACTTCACAGCCTTCAATAGGGTTCACGGGGCAGCTAATAATGTTTCCCTGTGGCATTCACTTTTTATAACAAACGCTGACTTGTCTCGCTGTAGCAACGTTCCGTTGTGGAGCATGTCAGCAGCAATCATATTCTACCGTCCACAGACAGCGCTGACTAATATTGCTAAAATGAAAATCATATTTTAATTTAAATAAAAGAGAGTCAATAAGGATGTTTAATTCATACCATCAAAAATTCGATGATTTAGAGAATCTTGCCAAAATCACTGTCGCGTCCATCGCATTAATACTATTGGTTATGTTGGGCTTGATGTTTTATTGGGATAAAGAACCAGAACTACTCGACATTGACGTCCCAAATGCTGAAAACAAAGTAATTGGCCAAGCCTATACCGGTACATTGATTAAGATAGGCGAAACCTTGCTAGATAAAAGAGGCGGCTACCTTTCAAATGATGTGATGCCACCTTCAGTCCTTATGGACAATATACCGAACTGGGAGTTTGGTGCATTGGTTATGCTTCGAGATGGAAGTGCGGCTCTTCGTAATCATTTTTCAAGGTCTCAGTCTCAATCTGTCGAAAACAGTGATTTAGCAAATGCCGAGCCTCAATTTAATTTCCAAAATAACTCATGGATGTTTCCTGCCACAGAAGGTGAATATCGAATGGGCCTTAAGGGTTTGGTAAAATATTACACTGACCTTTCCGGCAACAGTTCAACACAGGCCCAATTTTTTGCACGAGCCGATAACTTACACAGTTATCTAGTTATCATTGAAAAACGACTCGGCTCTTTGTCTCAGCGTTTATCAGCAAGCGTTGGTGAGGTTCGAGAAAATACAAACTTAGCCGGCGACAGTGCAGCCAAACAATCAACCAGCACCTCTGCCGTGCTGAACGTTAAAACAGACTGGATGGAGATTGACGATGTTTTCTATGAAGCAAGAGGAACCAGCTGGGCTTTATACCATTTACTTAAAGCAATAAAAGTTGATTTTGATGCCGTCCTCAAAAAGAAAAATGCACACCCATCGCTAAACCATATTATTCGCGAATTAAAGGCGACTCAAGAATCTATCAGTTCACCGATGATCATGAATGGCAGAGGGTTCGGTTTAACCGCTAATTATTCGTTGATTATGGCTAATTACATCTCAAGAGCAAATGCAGCCATCATTGATTTGCGTGACCTACTGGAGAATGGCTAGTTAGACAAGCGCTAGTCGTGGTCGTTGGCTTTCTCTTGATGGCTATAAAACATAAACGTCATAACGCGTATTAATACTACCAACCGTATAACTTGGTTTAGTACATCCGATTGATATGGCTGATTTAGGCCGCTTCAATCAATGGGTCCAAAAACAAGGCTTGTTGGTCTAGGGTTATCCGTTCATATGGCTTTAGATACTATAGATTGTCAAGTGACTAATGGAGTATGGATAATTTAAGGCCGGATTGCATATATTCTGAGCAAAAGCGGATGCGATCACTTAGTAAAAGCCTAATAATTGAGTTATCGATAACGGTCTGTAATTCTCTAATGAAACGATTGCGTCATGTTGGAGTATTAACTTTTAAGCGATTATTAGTATCGCGGTTGGTTTTGATGAGGGCATTATTATCGTGCGGTTCATGGCTATCGGCATACGATTTTGCCATGCGGTCATAAAGCAATACATTCACCGATGCGGATAGATTCATACATGAAATAGTCGGCACAAAGACAACATGGTCTGCTTTATCAATAATACCTTGCTCGATAGAGCCATCTTCAGGGCCAAAAATATACAGGGCTTGTTCGGGGTGTTCAAACTCTGGCAAGGCAATGGCACCTTCAGCAAATTCGATACAGATTATTTTCACATTTTTCGTGACCGCTTCAAGCAGGCAATTAGCTTGAGTGATGGGAATATCCTTGCCCAGTTTACGACTCATATCGACCGAACGCCCTGCACGCTTTAACGCTTGAGGATAGCGAATACCGGTATAAAACACGCTATCGACCTGATAATTAGCCGATGCACGCAAAATAGCACCAACATTATCTGGGCTTTTAGGGTTAATAAGGCCAATACTTAGCTGTTTTTCGTTCATTGGTAAAGCCTGCCAACACGATCTAAATGCGTAAGGTATAAACGGGTATCAAATTCTAATTGATGATAGTCGGGTAACATATGGCGGCAGAGTTTATAAAACGCCTTATTATGCTGCTTCTCCTTGATATGTGCCAATTCATGTACGCTAATCATCATTAAAAATGCATCTGGGGCACGTTTGAATACAGTGCCTATACGAATCTCGTTTTTTGATTTTAACTTGCCACCCTGCACACGAGAAACAAAGGTATGGAGCCCCAACGCTTGGTGTAAAACGTTCAGCTTATCATCATAAATTACTTTGCTGACTGGATTAGATTTACGCAGAAATTGGTTTTTTAAAGCCATCACATACTGATAGAGCGCTTTGTTATTGGTTACCGTATGCGCGGTTGGATATTTTTGCAGCAAAAAGTCGGTTAACTTATTTTGAGCAATCAGGTTTTCTACTTGAGCTTGTGTCGCCTCAGGATAGCCTACGAGGTAATTGAGTGTTGTTGCCATTTGTCCTTTTATCCCGCTTACGTCTTAAGGGGGTACTATTAAGCTCCCTTTAACTGTTTATTCATTTTCATCTGATACGGTTACCACTGGGTTCTCGTCATTTGTTGAGTCAACCTTCAAATTGATTGGCCTACAACATACTTGGCAGTCTTCTATATATTCTTGCTCATCAACTGAACAGTCGATGAGCACTGAAATTAATTCCCCGCAATACGGACAGTCAATATCCTTTTCAAATAATGAATTCATTGTAGATTAGGCTGAGCCAAAAAAACTGAAGCCCTTAAACGCTATTTGACTCATCTTCATGTAAATACCTCGCCTCTTTGAAGAGTTAATTTTACTACTTAAAGCTGCTAACTCAACAATAATATTATCTACCAAACTTAAATAGCTAGCCTCTTATTTCTTACAAACAGTTATGCATAAAGAGCACATTGATAGCGATGAATTGATCATATTCCACATTATCTACGTCCTTTGGTTTTTTATATGGTTTGGGGTGATCGCTTTAATCGATAATCAATCTCAATCAAATTGACCTAGTAAGCAGAAATATCTAAAATGCGCCTCTTTTAGAACATACGCCCATTCAGGCACCCCTCTTCATGAAAAACTCTCTCAAAAAATACAAAGGCGCTTTAGCAAGCACTTTATTACTGTCCGCCTGCGCAATTATTCCTAACGCGGTTGCCTCAAATGGCTTATACGCTCTTAGTTATGGCGCTAAACAAGCCGGTATTGCCGGTAGTGGTGTTGCTTTCCCACAAGATGCGTTAATCGCTTCCATAAACCCAGCTGGTGTTGTTTTTGTTGGTGTACAAAACAATTTAAGCATGCAGCTTTTCTCACCTCACCGCAGCTATGATGTTGATGGCGCAGGAGCTGCTGGCTTCCCGCCCTTTCCTGGTAAAAAAGTAACCAGTGATAGCGAAATATTTATTATTCCAGCACTTGCTATTAGCCGCCCTATCAGCCCAGAAACCTCTATTGGCCTAGCCATTTATGGCAATGGTGGAATGAATACAGATTACGCCACGAATAACACACCTTTTAAGGCCGGAACTTTCGGTGCCGATCATACCGGTGTTGATTACGCACAACTATTTACTAACCTAAACTATTCTCGTAAATTTGCAGAGGGCAGAGCTTCATGGGGTCTGGCTGCCATACTTAATTATTCACGCTTAAGAATGAATGGGTTAAAACAGTTTGAAGGCTATTCTTCTGATCCCTCGAACTTAAGTAATAATGATTACGACCACGCATTTGGTATTGGCTTAAAAGTCGGTGTACTGGCTGAAGTAACACCCGGTATTCGATTAGCTGCCTCATATCAAACAAGAATCAAAAATACTTTCGATGATTATGCAGGCTTATTCACCCACGGTGGCCAGTTTGATATTCCAGCCAATGCGCAAATTGGTTTAGCGGCTAATCTTGGCCAAGGTGTTTTAACAGCCGATATTCAACAAATCCAATATAACGAATCTGATGCCATTGGTAACACCTCGCGCAGCTTATTAAGCGGTGGGAAACTCGGTGATAGCGTTGGTTTTGGCTGGGATAATATGACTATCTACAAACTAGGTTATACATGGTCTGCATTAGATGAGTGGACATTGCGTGTTGGTGCAAGCTATGGCCAGCAACCTATCCCTAACGATGAAGTCACCTTTAACATCATCGCTTCAGGCACCATTGAACAGCATTACACCATTGGCTTCACCAAGGAATTAGATAACGGGAAATCTATAGATGTTGCCTTTATGTATGCTCCAGAAAAGTGTGTAACAGGTGGCAGCCTGTTTGATCCTAGCAATACTATTGAGTTGTGTATGGATCAATTCTCTGTTGATGTTGGCGTATCGTTTTAATAGAGCAAGCCGAGAGATAAAAAAGGGCTTAAATAAAAGCCCTTTTTTTATGCCTGAAAATTGAGATAATAAAACTGAAGCTCGCTTCAACCTAATGGTAAAAGACAAGCAACAGCATTAATAAGTGCTTTTAAAAAGTCAGGCTGTTGCAAATTTAATTCAAGCTATATTCACTTACAAGTATCAATAGATCATGTAAATTAATATTATTAATTCACACTCGGAGATACGGCCCGTGGATGCCATTCCCACCATTCTTGTTGGCCTTCTTCTACTTGATCTAGGTCTTTCTTTTTAACGATATCCCAAGTGACAAAATAATCTGGGTTTTCAATATCAATATTATGTTCGGCATTTTTAAAGTGCCCTTTTGGAGCAATGAACCATGCATCTAGTGAAGGGGGTAAATGAAAGTTTGGTGTTTTCTCTACCGGATTCTTTTTTGAATCAACTGCCTTCACTGGCATCAGGTTTACCTTTATACCTTCTTCTGCATCCACTTCAATTACGGTGCCTGCGTATTGAGCTTGTTTTAAGGTATCGCCGTTGGTGTCTACATAGGTTACGCCAATTAAGCAAGTTTTATTCAATACGTCTTGTAGGTTCATGGAGTTCTCTATGCCGGTTTTTTTATAGTCAACTGGCGTCGTTTTTGTGAGGAGAATTTTAGCATTGTTTAGGGGACATAAAAAAGGTGAGCATTGCTCACCTTTTTTGGTCTGGCGATCAATAAAAGGCTAATGGATATGACAAGCTGGTACAACACCAACTTGCGGCATATCTGCTAGACCTACATCACGGGCATGTTCTTCAAAGCCTTTGTTTTTCCAGAAAAAAGCCCCTGGCATGGTGGTTGGAACAACCAAAATATAGAACAGGCAACGACCCACTAATAAGCTAATCAAAATGGCAGGGACAGTAATGGCCGCTACAATTAAACCAATACTGCTGTCGCTTAAGAAAATAGCTACGATGGCCATTATTAACGCGCTTGCAGCCATTAATACATTCCGCAGGATATAGCTTTTACCGAAGGTGGTTTGCTGCACGTAATGGGCGGCGGCTCCTTCACCACTTTCGGTGTTTAGGTAGTTGGCGTGTTTGAGTAAACCCAAGCCTTCAAAAGCCAAACCAAAGGCGGCTAAGCCTGCGGTAATTTGCAATAATTGGCTTACATCTTTACCTGCTATTAACAATGCCGGCACAGCCATTATGGCCAATACTAAAGCGCCTAAGCTGAACAGGGTACCAAAGAAGGCACTGAATACTTGGCCGTGATCCCAAAACGGGCGAGCGGGAATTCGGTAACTGCGGTACATCCAATACAAGCCAATTAGACCGGTGGTAATCGCAAAAATTGCCGAGCCATGTTGCGCTGGAATAATAAAATCAGTGGTTAATGCCACTAATGCTTCTGCGCTAAATAGGTTGAAGTATTCAAGGCCAAAGGCGGCCACTTCGAGTGCGGTAAATAATGAAATTCCCGTAAAAAACAACGCGACACCCAATGCTTCTCGACTAACAGGGGAATAACGTAAGTTATTAAAACCCCGATAAAAACGCAGTGGTTTACCCAAGTGCATAGTGGATAACAACAAACCTACCGCTTGTAAACCTGCTAAAACAATTAACAGTGGTAAATAAATTACGCTATTTTTAACGGCAACTAAACTCTCTACACCTAGTATTGAACCTAAATATAAAAGAATAAATGCGCCCATAGACGCTTGCGTAAACAAGGTGAAAATCACTAATGGGTTTTCACGGCTGTTTAAACGGCCTAAATTCCACGATACTTTTTTGCCTTCTTTTTCGTCCACAACCGAACGGAACGAACCGTCTTCCTGTTTGTGATATTTAACCGGCATGCTATCGGTACGGGCCATTTCGTTTGGCATGGGTCTGGTTTGCTGGAAACGAATATTAGGGTTCGTAATAGTAGGATCAGGGAAACCTGGAATACTGGTTTTAATTTGCTCGCGGTTTTCAGGGGTATTTTCGGTCACACCAAAGTTTAACGCGTTGCCTAAACAAGCCGACACACAGGCTGGTTTTAATCCCACTTCAAGCCTGTCTACACACATATTACATTTTGATACTTTCCCTTCAATTGGGTCAAGTTGTGGTGCGTTGTACGGGCAAACCCAAGTACAGTAACCGCAACCAAAACAGGTTTCAGGGTCTTGTAATACAGCACCGTATTCGGCGTGCTTGGTATACGCCTTTGTAGGGCAACCTTTCATACAGACTGGATTATCACAATGGTTACAGGCCATGGAAATATTCATGCGTTTATAGTCTGGGTACGAACCCCCTTCTATATAACCCACCGACCTAAAAGATAAATGCGCGGGTAAGTCATTTTTCTCACTGCACGCCGCTTCACACGCATGACAACCAATGCAGTTATCTGCTGTAAAGTGAAAACCATGTTGTTTGTTGCGATTAGGGTTGGTGCCCACTTCAGGGTTGCCGTTTATTTCCAACGAACGACCAGTTGGCAACGCTGTTTCAGTAATATTCAACAAATCGATCATGGTGCCGTAACGGTTTGTCTCGTGCACGATAGGATCATTTAATTTTGCGTAATCACGCTCACCCGAGCGCACATCAAAAATAGCACGCTTTTTTGTATTCAATTCGCCGTTGTTTACAACTCCATCACTTTTATCCACACCTAAGGTGTCTAAAAAGTTACGAGCAATAAACCAAGGGTTCATTTTACGAACGGTCTTTTGTAAGCCCGTCATGTTTTCTTCACGTAAACCAATTTCTACTGCTGGCTTGCCTTCGCTTGGATTACCCGCGGCTTTTAATGCGTCTTTATTTACAGGTACGACCACATTGGCACTGTTAAAGCCGTTGTTATTACCTGATGCATCGTAAAAAGACACGGTAGTCGCGGCCGGGTTTTTTGTTTTTGCTTTGTCTTTAGTTATATTATTCATATTCAACCCTCCCTTAGTACGAACGTCGTTCGACGTTTAATTGTGCAGCCAATATTTGATCCACTTCTTCAATGCGGATAGAGCCTTGCTTGAAGGCTGGCTGACGGGAATGAGGGTCTAATAAACCGAGGCAAACTCGGTTAACACAATCGTGAAAATGGAACGGTATGAACACAGAATTACGAGCAACCCTTTGTGTGCACTGCACCATGACCACGGCATCGCCACGCCGGCTAACAATACGCACATAGCTGCCATGCTTAATGTTTAAATCGACGGCAGCATCTGGGTTCATTTCCATGTACGGCGTTGGGCTGTACTTGTTTAAATTGCCCATTTTTCCGGTACGGGTACGAGTATGGAAGTGCTCAACCACCCGGCCAGAGTTCATCCAGAATGGGTATTCGTCACACGGGATTTCGTTGTTATCAATAAACGGCAATGGAATTAAATTGGCTTTACCGTCTTTAGTTTGGAATTTTCCATCGGTGTATAAACGGGCATCACCTTTTACCTTACCGCCGCCAGTGCTGGATTCACCCTCGGCCATATCGCTTTCACGGTAAGGCCATTGAATGCCACACGAATCTTCAATTTTTTGATGGGTCATACCTGAAATATCTAAGGTTCGAGAGTCACCTTTTGATAAGGCCTTCATTTCATTAAAAGCCCCTTCTACTGTCTCTGGAAAATCAATTTTTTGACCATTAGGAAAGCGCTTTGCCACTTCATTGAATATCCAGAAATCTGCTTTACTATCACCAACCGGCTCTTGCACCTTACGTACAATATTGTAACGACGTTCAGTATTGGTGAAGCAACCTTCTTTCTCAGCCCATACCGCAGCGGGTAAAAACATGTGCGCGTACTGGGTGGTTTCTACATCGGCATAAGCATCTTGTATCACTAAGAAATCTAGTTTTTCTAAAATTTTACGAATACGGGCGGTATTCGGCATTGACGTCATGGGGTTGGTTGCCACCAACCATAAACCTTTTATTTCGCCACTTTCAATGGCTGGAAAAATATCGGTTTGCGCAAGACCGCGTTTTTTCGGGAAGAATTCTTCATCCACGCCCCAAAAATCGGCAACCTCTTTACGGTCTTTTGGATTCTCTAAATAACGATAACCCGGTAAACCTGAACACGATGACCACTCGCGGGTGCCCATGGCATTGCATTGGCCAGTAATCGAAAGCGAGGTACCACCTGGCTTACCAATGTTGCCGGTAATTAGGTTAATGCTGTTTATGCCCACCACTCCGTCGCTGCCGTGGGTAGACTGGTTAATGCCCATGGTCCAAATCGACATGGCTGAACCGGCTTTGGCATAAAGACGCGCCACCTGACGAATAATATCTTCGTTAATGCCACAAATTTTAGACGCGCTAATTGGATCGTAATCTTTTACGCAGGCTTCTACTTCTTCAATGCCATTGGTGTGGGCATTGATGTAGTCACGGTCTTCTAGGCCTTCATCTAAAATAACGTACATTAAGCTGTTCATTAGGGCTAAATCTGTACCCGGTGTAATGGCTAAATGAATGTCGGCAAATTGTGCAAACATGGTGACCCTTGGGTCTATGACGATCACAGGGAATTTACGTTTTTCTAACGCTTCTTTTAAACGCCAGTAAATAACAGGGTGTTGCTCGGGCAGGTTAGAACCCCAAGCCATTAAGCATTCAGTATGCTCGAAATCTTCGTAGCAGCCTGGTGGACCGTCTGAACCAAACGAGCGCTTATAGCCACTTACAGCAGAGGCCATGCACAACGTTGTATTACCATCATAATTATTGGTGCCGATACAGCCACGGGCCAATTTACCTAAGGTATAAAATTCTTCGGTTAATATCTGACCGGTGGACACGATGGCAAAACTGTCTTTACCATAGGTATCTTGGATACGTTTAATTTCACTGCCCATGTGGTCTAGGCTGGTATCCCAATCGGTTTTTTGCCAAGGCTCGAACGGCTGGCTACGCATAAGGGGTTTGTCACCACGGCCAGAAGCATCGAACAATTCGTGTTCAAAGATGCCTTTAATGCATAGCTTGCCACGATTCACATCGGCGTTAGCGTTACCACGGGTAGCCACGGCTTTGCCATCCTCGTTTAGACCAACTTCAATCGAGCAACCGGTACTGCAATAGCCGCATGTGGTGTATTTCCAGTCTTTAACCTTTTTATCCGCAATGCGGATAGGGTTCTGTTCTTTGCGTTTAAATAACATTGAATCTCATATCTCTAGGTTGCAACGGCACGGCTATAGCACATAAAAGTAACCAATTAGAAAGGCACCGTTTTTGTGCGCTTACTCACTATGGAGCAGCGGCCATCATCATTATTTATAAATTTTTCGGGATTATAGCAAACGTTGGGGGGGGGGGAAGTAGCACAAAGCCAGTAAATATAAAGGTTAAACACGTATTTATGGTACATAATGCAACCTGCCATAGGCCTGATCCACCCTGTTCAGGTGCACTCACTCAAACAAACACTCCATTTTCAACAAGCGATCCTATCCCCTGTATAAAACAGCTTTCCCTCTAGCCTCTTTAGCCTGATAGAGTGCTTCATCTGCTTTTTTAAGTAAGCTCTCCCCATGGGAGCAATGAGCTGGGTAGATGCTAATGCCAATGCTTGCCCCAATAGAAATCTCCTTCTCATTTATTGTATAAGGCATTGAAATTGATTTAATGAGCTGCTCCGCAATCTCTACTGCTTTCTCTTCGGAGGGGATCATTTCTAAGATAACGGCAAATTCATCACCGCCTAATCGAGCTATTATATCTGTATCGCGCAAGTTATTTTGCGCCCGTTGAGCCACTTCAATTAAGATTTGATCACCAAACTCATGGCCAAAAGTATCGTTAACTATTTTAAATCGATCTAGATCAATAAAGAGTATCGCAAACAGCCGAGCCTTTCTAGATTCAATAATGACCTCATCAAGTTGATTCATAAAATGCCGGCGATTAGGAATTCCTGTCAGTGAATCGATGTAAGAGAGTTTATGCAGTTTTTCCTCGATTTTTTTACGTTCAATGATACCGGCCATTGCTTTTGCGCTAGCACTTAATAAATTTTGCTCTAACTCTGTTTGCTTGTGGCCATGTTTTACATAGAGATTTAGTACGCCAAGAGTATTTCCATCTGAAACAATTGGCATATTGTAATGACCATGCGGCTGCATGCCTTCAGGACGAATGTCATGATCCTGGTCGATACAATCACGAAAAATCAGCTCCTGAGAATTAGCAGCTTTGCCACACAAACATTGGCCAAATCGTATGTGATTACACATGCTTAACAACGGCTCGTTAAGATTGTGATAAGCAACCATTTTGAGCCCTGTACCTGCTTCGTCGGTTAGAAAAACACAACCTTTCATTTCTAAAGAGAGCCAAGGTATGTTCAGTACAATCAGTAATATCCTTTCCATTTGCTCATTAAGTGGGATTTGCATGAGGGAAATGTTAAGCATTTCATTCAGAGTGTCTTGAATATCGCTACGTTGTTGCAACTCAAGCATACCCTGCTGATAAGTTACAATTTGCTTTTGGAGGTCTGCTATTTCTTGCTGGAGTTCGGTATTCTGGTTATTCATATAGCGTTCGCCCATGTCCTATAAAATCTAATTTTATTTCAGTATAGTCTGAAGTATAAAAATAGTTAGTTTTCAGTAGCTAAAGAGAGCTTCAGGCTACCCCATCGATAAGATTGATACAAAATAGAGTGATCTCCATATGCTTCATTTAGGCTTACATTTTTTAGTTCCAGCTTTATTGGTAGGAATTTTTTATCGTGGCACTTGGGTAACAGCCTATTTAATCTTGATAATGACGATGATTGTAGATATTGATCATCTATTAGCTGATCCAATCTACAGTCCAAATCGTTGCAGCATTGGTTTTCATCCATTGCATCAAATTTGGTTCATAATTTTGTATGTTGTTCTTTGTTTCGTGCCAAAAACAAGGCTTGTTGGCCTAGGATTGTCAATTCATATGGCTTTAGATGCTATAGATTGTCAAATAACGAATGGAATATGGATAAATTAAGAACAGATTATCTATATTCAGACGCAATAGTAGGCACACCCTTTTTTTTATAAAAAACCGGTAAGTTCAAGTCACTAATACAGCTCTCTTCGTTTTAAAAAGCGAATCGTAAAGCGTTCTGAAATTTAAACCAAGAGGATCTCTGATCCTTACTTTTTGCTTATTAATGCACCCATAACTTAAATATTAATACTCATATGCTAAGGGCAAGATCTGACATCTTTCCTTCTTTTTTTGGGTCATTTTTTATTTGCTAACTAACTGTTATGTATTCAAAAAGTTCCTTTATGCCATTCTTCTTGCTAATGCTTAACAATATTTGTTGTGACCCAGTTGTCATAATTTAGAGGGAACACTTAAATATTTGTGCTCTAACTCTAACAATTGAACTCTTCGGCCTTTTGTACCTCTTAGTAGCAGATAGGTTTCTCTATACTGTAGCAACGATTTAATGTGCTTAGTGGGCTCAATGCACTTAAGAACAACAGGAATATAACGATGATTAATTGGATCTTGAAACTATTCGGTAAAAAGTCGTCTACTCAACAAGCGGCTCGATATGTCGAAGA